>Ga0214923_10007584_pt1 | contig 11796 bp, 11 predicted proteins | sample LL1510_MetaG_FD_177993 | JGI IMG/M metagenome (GOLD analysis project Ga0214923, IMG submission 177993) | Freshwater microbial communities from Lake Lanier, Atlanta, Georgia, United States - LL-1510 | ecosystem: Environmental > Aquatic > Freshwater > Lake | place: USA: Georgia | collected... | reverse complement strand
AGTAATGAAAAATTACATAATAAATATGTTTTTCATAAATTTATAAATATTTTAAAACCTCATTCATATTTACCAGAAAATTTAGAAGCCGATATTGAATTTGATTTAGATTATAATATTAGCATACCGATGACCAAAGAATGTAATAGACTTATAAAAAATAAAATAGACGATGGTTCTATAACAACATTACAACAAATATATGAAGCCTATATTGATATAATGTGTAAGTTAATTATTGCTAATAATAAAATAACACAAGAACAAATTGATAAATTAGAAGCAGATACTAGACCTATAGTTAAAAAAGCATATACTGAAAAACGCAATGCTTTATATACAAAAATCAGAGAAGATGAAGCCAAAAAATATATAATAGTTTTGTGTATGATGGTTGATTTAAAATTTGATGAAAAATCGTTGGACTTTGAGAATTTAGCTAAAACCGAAGATAAATTAACAATGAAAGAGTTAGTTGATTATTATGATGAGCAAACAATGAGTGGAGGGAAAAGAAGAAATACAAGAAATATTAGAAAAACAAAAAAAATAATAAAAATTAATAAACTTATTAAAGGAGGTCTCGCGCCTAGAATAACTTTATCACGTAAATCATCTAAATTGCTTAAATTATCTTCCTCACCTAAATTATCTTCCTCGCCTAAATTATACAATTTAATTGAACAACTAATAATAAATAACTTGAAATCATTAAGTTTAGAAGAATTCATAAATATAAATGTTATGCCTTTAGATGATAAATCTTTAGATGATAAACCTTTAGATGTATTTGATAATAATAGAACCTCTAATTCAATAACTAGAAAACGGGCTAAGTCAAATCCAAATCCATATACACAATCAAAACTAGGAAGGACTTTGTCTAAACGAAGCAAATCATTGGGATTTTTAATAAATTCTAATGACTCTTACTCTTCTAATTTTAATTATAATATTATTTATAGTTCTAGTCCTATTAGTCTTAAAAACGCAAATATTGAAAATAAATATTATATAGATTTTATAAGACAAAGACATAATAAAATAGGCAAAAATCATAAAAAAATATTAGATATTTTGGATTTAAATAGTACTAATAGTATCTTAAGATTAAAAGAGAAAGCAATTAACACACCTAAAAGATTAAGCGGAACATTAAAGAAGAAATCTATTAGTAAAAGTTATAGTCCCACAAGTATTGTGGCATCTTAAATAATCTATAAAAAATTGATAAAAAATATTTATTAAGTTTTCTTTACTTAAGAAATATTACAATATTTTAATAATATGAAAAATCAAATAACATTCAATATTACATATATATTCAACTTAGCAGAGTTTAGTTTTGGAAATTTACCTTCACCAATGATTATTGAAATTTTTAAAGATGGACGTCCATTTTCACATTTTATAGAAAAATGGTTATCACTTAATTTTGATTTAATTCACATTGGAGGTTGTAAAGCATATGATTTTGTAGATGAAAATGATGAAAACATTAAATATGACCAAAAAACATTTACAGTGCGAGGATGTAAATTTATGCCTTCAAATATGATTGGCGAAGGAAGAAAATTTGACAAAGAAATTTTTGAAACAAAAGCACAAATTTTAAATTATATTATTGTTAGTAATGTTAATTTTCCGGAAATAAAAATTAAATTTGTTAAAGGAACAGATTTAATTAATACTTATCCAAATGGAACTATTCCATCAAAGGACTTTATTAAATTCTTTAATTAATTCTTGCTTACCTATAGATTTAGGACCTACTGTATTATTTGAATCATAAACAATTGATTTTAATAAGTCAAGATTTTTTTCTAAGTCATAAGCATTTGTAAATTTAATAAAATAATGTGATTGAACACTTTTATTTGCGCTATTTATATCAATAGTTCCAGCATTAACTCCTACGCGACGAAATGAAATACTTGGATTATCTGTTTTTTCAACAAATATAAAATTATGCGGTTCTAATTTTGTAGAAACTTCTCTAGCATATGTTTTTTTTATCCATATTTGAAATATACATGGAACATCGTGCTCTTTAGTATTTACTAAGAACGATTTTTCTGGCAAATCTATTTCACAAAGTAGATGAAAATTTGGTGGAAATGTTTTTTTTAAACTATCTTTTTTAAAACTTTTTGGCAAAATAAATGATACACTAGAACAAAATTGGCAAGATTTTTTTATAAATCTTATTGCTAATGAAGATTGACGACCAAATGGAGGATTACCTAATATATGTATTTTTTTATTAACGCTCGCGCTCGCATTATAAAGCAAATAATCTTGCTTAATAATTTCCTCGTGTTCAGGTTCTAAGTCATAAAATTCATAGTTGCATTTTAAAGATTTAATAGCATCAATAAAAGCACCATTCCCAGCACTCGGTTCTATAATTAAATCGTCATTGTTTGGTGATATATGTTCTTTAAATAATTCTATAATATTATCTACTATTTCTTTTTTTGTATAAAATTTATCAATTGCATCGCGCTTTAATCCTTTTGTTTGTTTTGTTTCCATAATGAAAGTTATAATAGTTTATAAAAATAATAAAAATTTATATCAATTTTTATTATTTTTTCTTATAGTAAGCACGAATTATATTGATTATTTACAATAATAAATTTAGTATTATTTGCTAACTCTTCTAAATTAGCACTATTAGTATATGTGCATGCACTTCTTAGTCCACCTAAGTAATTTTCAATAGTATTTTTTAATGCACCTTTGTAAGCAACTTTGAGTTCGCGTCCTTCAGAACTTCTATAATTAGTATTACTATTTGCCGCATAATTGTTTTTCATAGCATAACTTGAACTCATACCATAAAACAATTTATGTTTATTGCCTGTTTTTTCATCAGTAATAATTTGTCCCGGATTCTCATCGTGTCCCGCAAATGCTCCCCCAATCATTACAAAGTCAGCACCAGCTCCAAATGCTTTTGCCAAATCACCTGGACATGTAATGCCACCATCACTTAAAATAAAAGCCTGGTTATGTTTATGTTGATCATATTCATAGTTTATTTCAAAATTAATGCGATTACTTTCTTTACATTCTTGAACGCATTCTAAAATACAACTAAGCTGTGGCATTCCTACTCCTGTCTGAATTCGGGTAGTACACGCACTACCACCACCAATACCTACTTTATGAATATCAATTTCTAAAGCATTTAATAACTCTATTCCCTCTGATGTGCATACATTACCTGCCAAAATAATCTTTTCAGGATATTCAATTCTTAATTTTTTACAAAAATCATTAAATTTAGAAATATAACCATTTGCAATATCAACACAAATGAATTTACATTCAAAATTATCCAAAATATGTATTAAATTGTTATAATCATCGCTACTTATTCCTGTGGAAACCATAAAAAAGTCAGGGTTTAATTTAGAATCACTGTTTTTTTTATTGTAATCTAGTAAATCTTGTAGTTTATGAAATTTATGAAGAGCAGTAATAATTTTATAAGTGCTTAATACTTTATATACATCTAATGTTCCAATACTTGTCATATTGGCCGCTACAATAGGAATACCCGTCCAAGTTTCTCCATTTTGAAAAACAATAGTTCTTTCTAAATTAACTTCTTTTCTGCTATTTAAATTAGATTTTTTAGGAAGAATTAATACATCTTTAAAATCAAGATATTTATCCATACTATCAAATTTATACATATAAATATTATCACTCATAATTTAATTATAATGTTATAATAGTTATTTAATAATAATTATGTTTAAATGTTTTCAAAATATTATAATATGTTATATTAATATTGTTATATGAGTTTAGATTATCCTATATTCAATGACGATCCAATTTTTGGAAATAAATTAAAAAAAACTTCTTGTCCTGCAAAGAGCGATATATGTGGAAATCTTCCTGGCGTTTCAGTATTACCCAATTATATAATTCCAAAATGCAATGATGTTGACTTTAAATTTACATTGAATCCAGACGAATCTCCTAGTGGTTGTTGTGTAGTAGAAACAACTAATGATACTTGTAAAAAATACATTCCTAAATCTTCTAATGTTAGTAAAGAGGATTATGATATGGGCATCCAATTTTTAGATGAAACTGGAGAAAACCCAAGAAAAATATGTCATTCAGCACCTATTAGAAAAAGAGTAATAAAATTACCAGAATTTTTTTTTTCACTTCTAATAAGTTGTGTATCAATTATTGTGTTAGGTGTTATTGGTTGTTGTTATGAATTTTGGCTTGCATATGGAACAGAATTTAACGGATCTTGTAATTTAAAATATGAAAATAAATGCACTAACAAATCGATATCTTTAATAGATTATGGTTTTCCAAATTCACTAAACGACTATCCATATACTTGTTCAAGTAAGGATAAAATACCTTATCCTTATGCTTTTTTTGATTATTCAAAAAAAATACTTGAAACAGATACCAAGAAAGACCCAGATAAGCTAAAAAAACCACTTGAAACAGATATCAATAAGACAAATATCAGGAAGGAAGTAGACAAATCTAAAAAAACACCTACTGATTATGAATTCGGAACCAGATTTTTCAACGTTTTTAAAGCACCTGTTAGGGCTTTTGGGTTAAATTTTTTATATACATTATTTTTCTCTAATTTATTTATAAATTATATATTAAAAGGATCATCTAAAGTTTATAACAATTGTATTCCTTTATTTAAAAATGTTATATTTTTATTATTATCAGGAATATTATTTATTGTTGCAGCCAATTCTACTGGAATAGAGCAATTGAACAGTGGCCCATTGTTAATATTGTCTTTTTTTATAATGTTAATATCAATTGCTATGGGTATTGTAATGTTTCTGACCAATTTTTTTTTATATTGGTCACCTAAGTTTTATAACGAGCATATTAAAATTAAAACTGAAAATCCTATAGATGAGCGCTATTCGTTATTTTATAATGTATTTTATGAAAACTCTGCTCCAATTAACATCATACTTAATGTATTATTATTCATACTTGCTTTAATATCATGGTCAATTGCTGTTTCTACTGGATTTGTTGGTTCTCTTGTGGGGTTATTATGGAAGATACTATCAGTAATATATAATATGTTTGCTATTCCATTATGGAATATTAGTTGTTTTTTGAAATTATTTAGTAGTCATGCAAAATTATTTGCAATATTAGTTTGTATTAGTGCGGCAATATCTTCAAATAATTTTTTAAACTCTCATATAACAGGACTAATGTGGGTATCAATAGCATTAATACTGTGTTATGAACTATTTAGAATGAAAACAGTAAAATAAACAAATAAGTAAATATAATATCATAAATAATATCATAAATAATATCATAAATAATATAAACAATATAAACAATAGTACATAATAATTATATTATTATGGGGAAAAAAAAATCAGGAAATAAAAAAGAACTGCCTTTTGTAAGTATATGCACTCCAACATTTAATAGGCGTCCGTTTTGGGAATATGCTATTAAATGTTTTAATCATCAAGATTATCCAAAAGATAAAATGGAATGGATTATTATTGATGATGGAACAGATAAAATTAAAGATTTAGTATGTAATATTAGTCAAGTTAAGTATTTTGAATATGATACAAAGATGCCTTTGGGAAAGAAAAGAAACTTAATGCACGAAAAATCTAAAGGGGACATTCTTGTATATATGGATGATGATGATTATTATCCACCAGAAAGAGTTTCCCACGCTGTAAATATGTTATTAACTCACCCGAATGCTTTATGCGCTGGTGCAAGTGAAATATACATTTGGTTTAAACATATTCAAAAAATGTTTCAATTTGGACCATATGGACCAAATCACGCTACAGCAGGAACATTTGCTTTTAGACGTGAAATGTTGCGCGAGCATAAATATGAAGAGCATGCTGCTTTAGCAGAAGAAAAAGCATTTTTAAAAAATTATAGTGTTCCTTTTGTTCAACTAGAACCAAAAAAAACAATATTAGTATTTTCACATATTCATAATACTTTTGATAAAAAAAAATTATTAGAGCATGGCGAAAATAATTTTCAAAAAACATCCTCGCGAACAGTAGATGAGTTTATTAAGGACGAATCAATGAGAAAATTCTATATGGAAACAATAGACACTTTATTACAAAATTATGAACCTGGTAATCCTTCAAATAAACCAGATGTTATGAAACAAATAATTGAAATTGAAGAAGAGCGAAGAAAAATGATGGAACAAAATAATGGAAATGGTCAGATTATATTAAATCAAGACGGAAAAGAAATACCCTTAACTAATCAACAAATAGTTCAAATAATACAAAATCAACAACAGCAATTACAAAACTTAGAAAAAATATTACATGAAAAAGATAGTTTGATAAAAAATTTACTAACCGAATTAACAAATTGTAAAAATTAGAATAAAACAATAAAACAATAATAATTATATTATTATATTCAACATATATAATAATATATTATAATATTATGTTTATAACTGGATTATGTGGGCCAGCAGTACTTTATATAGGATTTTCATTGATACAAATATTTATAGATATTTATAATGGGATTATGAATGCTGCTTTTCTAAAATTTATAATTATGATAATATTTACATTAATAATAAATATACTATGTGATTTAGGATTTTCTGTTATTGCGTGGATTTTAGTATTTATACCAATAATTATGATGACTGTTATATCGACATTATTATTGCAGGTATTTGGTTTAGATCCTAAAAATAAAAATATTAACTCTAAAAAAATTACGAAAGATATTAATAATAGTGATTTAACAGAAACAGATATGGTAAAATCACAGCAGTTAAGTGATATAAATAATACTAGAATAGATAGAGATAAACTGCGACCCCAATTTTATGATAATGTAGATCGCTATTTTGGTTTATCATATGATAAAAAACACGCATATGATTTATCCAATAATCCTGTAAAATATAATATTGTTGATAATTTAATTAATAATTTTGGTGAATATTCATTTGTTAAAAATATAATTAATTCTGATTTATTTAATAAAATTTTTTCAAATGCTATTCGAAGCAATAGCAATTTATATAAAGATTATAATGAAATACGAAACTATTCTAATTTAGAAGAATTAAATTTAACTAATAGTTTTAATAATTTTAATAATTTTAATCGCTCCAATAATAGAAATATTATTGAAAGCACCAATAATAACAATTCTGAGTTAAAATATGACCATTTAAATTTAAACTCTTATGATATATATAAAACAAAAGCATATATTGATTCGTTGAGTAAATATGATGATAAATTTGTTTGTCCTTCAAATGAAACACCAATTACATATAAATCCAAAACCGGACTAGATTGTTATGAAATATGTCCACCTGGTAAAATAAGAGATAGCGATGGTGAATGTAGAAGATAAAAAACATAAAATTATATTTTATTTAATATTTTATAAAGTATTAAATAAAATATATTATAAAACATTATAAAATAAATTTATAAATACTATTATAATGTATAATTTAAATAATAATTGGTCGTGTTGGATACATTATCAAAATGACAATATTTGGACTCTTGATAGATATCAAAACATTACAACTTTAGTTACTTTAAAAGATGCTGTATTATTTATTGAAAATTTAGATGAAAATATCATAAAAAAAACTATGTTGTTTTTTATGAAAGATTCTATTTTACCATTGTGGGAATCTGAAGATAATATTAGTGGTGGATGTTTTTCATATAAAATAAGTAATATTAACATTGTAAATATTTTTAAAATTTTATTATATAAAATTATAGGTAATACTCTAAGTGATGATGAAAAAACATTAAATAATATAAATGGTATTTCTATTAGTCCGAAGAAAAATTTTTGTATTATTAAAATATGGATGCGTAATAAAGACAATATAACTAACTACGATTTTGCATCAAATAAAGACCCTTTTGCTATTCACACTATATTTAATATTGAAGAACAATTATGTGTTTTCAAAGAACATAAATAAGTAATGCTAATACTATTTAATTAAATGCTAATACTATTTAATTAAATGCTAATACTATTTAATTATTGGAAGAAGGCAATGATGATAAACATAATTTGATTTCACCTAATGAAGCAACATTATATTTTACTATTAATGGTCTGTTATTTTCTAAATATATTTCGATTTGATTACATAAGTTCGTACATTTTATAAAATATAAAAGATTTTTGAGAGAATATTCGCCTTGTATAATTTTATTATGTTGTTTATTAATTATTTGCATATTAGCATTATTTTCGCTTCGTCTTATTTCGGCTTTAGCAAATTGCCCAGAACATTTAAATATTAATTCATTTTCAACAGACTTGATTTCTATTTTTTCAGAAATATTTGCTAAGTCCCTAATTATTTTTTGGAAATCATTTGAAGGCATATTTATAACAGACGAAAATTTAACATCTGGAATTTCTAATTCATCTTGTTCCGGTTCTATTAGTTTTAATTTTTGTATTTTTGATTGCTTAATAGTTCCATTTTCAAATTTTAAACCTAATTCTGTAACTATTCCATCATTATAATCATCATTTTCGATATAAATAGTAAGCGTATCATCATTGTCTATTGTTGTAATTAATTTAAACAAATGAAGTATATTTACTCCAACTATAATTTTTTCCTGTTTGCATTCATAAAATTCAAAATTTTCAGCTTTTAAAAATAAATGAACCAAAATTGTGTGCGTTTTGTCCATATTAATAATTTTTATTCCACTTTTTGTAAATATTATATTTGTTTCTAATAATATGTCTTTTAAAGCAGCCATTAATATTCGAAAAGGGGCTATTTGAACTGTTTTAATAGTCATCACATTGTTGTTATCAAACTCTTTTGATAACATATTTTATATTTAGTTAAAAAACATATTAAATCTTTAAGTAAAAATTTAAAAGATAATATATTGAAATAGTAAACTAATTATTTATGCGATTTTTTAGATACTTCTCTCAAACTAAATTATTTTTTAATCTTTTATTAAGCAGAAATTATAATTATGTTCATCATCGTTTATTGCCTACAAAGTATTATTCTATAAAAACTATAAAACAATACTACTACGATAATAATATTTATTATGACTTATACAATGATATTTGTAAATGTAGTAACAATGAAGAATGTAGTTTAACTAGTTTTAGCGAGGCAACTAGTTTTAGTGAGTCAACTAGTTTTAGCGAGTCAACTAGTTTTAGTGAGTCAACTAGTTTTAGCAATTTAAAATATACTAAATATAATGATCTTACAGCAGAGCACATATTTCCTCAATCATTCACAAAACACTATAGCAAGGCAAATAAAGATATGCACAATATATATTTAACAAATTATTATACAAATAACTTGAGAAGTAATTATAAATTCTCTCACGCTATTAATGAAAATATAAATAAAAAAATTTATGTTCCATGTAATTATTCTCGTGGAATAATTGCTAGATCCCTTGCCTATATGAAATATACATATCCTCTGTTAAATCTCTCAAATGTTATAGATACAAACATAATATTAGCGTGGAATGAGTTATATCCACCAACAGAACTTGAGTTTAAAAAAAATAATATTATATTTAACTATCAAGGCAATAAAAATATATTTATTGAAGATTATAAAATGCTCGCACAATTCATTAAGAATAATTTTAATTTATAACTAACTCAATAGGACAATGGTCAGATCCTTTTATTTGTAAAAGAATATTGCATTCTTTTACTTTTCCTAATTCCATAAAATTTGATGAACATATAAAATAATCTATCCCCCAACCATTTGTTAAACTTCTAGCACTTTTTAAGAAATTAGACCAATATGTAGATTTTTGTTCATTACTATGTAATGCTCTGTATATATCTCTCAAATTGAGTGTTTCTAATAAGCATGAAAAGTCTCTTCTCTCATTATCAAAGAAACCAGCTACCTTGTTTTTCTTTTCTTTGGGTTTACATATGTCAAAATTTAAATGAGCAACATTTAGATCCCCACATATTATAATTTCTTTATTTATAAATTGTTCTTTAAGTTCTCCTATATATGTCATAAATTTGGCATTCCATTTTTCGCGAAAATAATAACGATCGCATTCTAATTTTTGAGAATTAGGAACATATAATGTTATTAATATAAAATCCTCAAATTCTAATGTCAAAATACGCCCCTCTTCATCCCATAATGGGTTTTTCATATTTGTAATAGGAGGAAGCGTAGACCAAATTGATACACCGGATAATCCTTTTCTTTGTGTTGTCCCTTTTGTAGAATTCCAATAACGATATAAATATTTGCTCTTAATTTTATCACTAAGTTCGACTTGCTCTTCTTGTGCTTTTGTTTCTTGAATACACAAAATACTTATATTATTTGCTTCATTTAATATAAATTCTTCAAAAATGGGTTTTTTTAACATAGCACGAATACCGGCAACATTATACGAAACAATTTTCATAGTGTTTAAAATAGTTTAATGCTGCATCAAAATAAATCAATTTTAATTAATTAATATATAAAAATTTCATATTAATTAATCTCCTAATTCCATAATTAAACACACCCCTAGGTTTGAATTACAATGAAAGAGATTTATAAATTATAAATAAGATAGTTATATTGAAAAATACAATAATAACTATAGTATTGATTGTAATAATTCTTTAAATTATTATTAATTATTATTTATGAATACTTTAGTTATGAATAATTTATTTATGAATGAATAATTTATTTATGAATAATTTATTTATGAATAATTTATTTATCAATAGTTATAAAAATAATGTTTAATTTTTTCTTCTTTTTCTTGTGCTTTCTCTCTTAACCCATCCAAATTTACCCTTTTTTGTGAAATAACCAGCCTTTTCCAAGCGTTTCTCACGTTTAGCTCGTGCATATACTTTTTTAGATACAACATGTCCGCGCTTATTAAACATTAAATGTGATTTTATTAAATTGCCTTTTGTTTTATAAGCAGTTCCATGCATTACTTGTGCACGCGAACCAATCAACATAGCATATTTTTGACCTTTAATATGGTACATTCCATCATCTGATTTCATATGTTTCTTAGTCATCGTTTTGTTTTATAAATTAACTTAAGAAAAAAATTTATTGCTAAATATTAATTTTAAGTACTAACCATAATTATTTTGTTATTTAACATAAAATTTTAAAAGATTAAAATTGATTAAAATTTATTAATATTTTTATATAAATATTACACATTAAATATACTATATGACTTCTAAAGAAGAACTCTCTAAAAAATATCAAAAAAAATCTGATAAACAACATGTTCTAGACAATCCAGACACATATATTGGTTCTATTGAAAATATTGACTGTAATGCTTATGTTTATGATGAAGACAGCAAAAAAATTATTGAGAAACAAATAACATATAACCCTGGTTTGTATAAACTTTTTGACGAAGGGATTGTAAATTGTCGTGACCATTTTATTCGTATGCAACAATTAATTTCCTTAAATGGCGAAGACAAAAATTATCCAGTGACGAAAATTGATATTTCAATTGACGAAACTGGTGTTATTACTTTAACAAATGATGGTAATGGAATAGATGTCTCAGTCCACCCAGAATATAATATTTGGATTCCTGAATTAATTTTTGGACATCTTCGCACCTCAACAAATTACGATAAAGATGAAAAAAAGATTGTTGGAGGAAAAAACGGATTTGGATTTAAATTGGTTTTAATTTGGTCTAGTTGGGGCAAAATTGAAACGGTGGA
>Ga0214923_10007583_pt1 | contig 11797 bp, 10 predicted proteins | sample LL1510_MetaG_FD_177993 | JGI IMG/M metagenome (GOLD analysis project Ga0214923, IMG submission 177993) | Freshwater microbial communities from Lake Lanier, Atlanta, Georgia, United States - LL-1510 | ecosystem: Environmental > Aquatic > Freshwater > Lake | place: USA: Georgia | collected... | reverse complement strand
TGGCTGCGAATTTCGTCTTCGTTGACGAGCTTGGCGGCTTCTTCGTCGAGCATCACACGCATGGCGTCTGCAATTCGCATCTTGCGGGTCTTGCGGCGGTTCTGGCCGATTTGACTGAACATGCCGCGCAACTGCTCGGTCATGTCTTCCATGCCCGCAGGCCCCATGATTTCGAGCTGGGGCTTGCTCTCGGCCACGTCAATTTCAATCTCGCGGTCGTCCAGCTGGCCTTCGCGCAGCTTTTTGCGAAACACCTGCCGCGCCGTGCTCTCGGGCCGAGCATCCACCACCAAGGCAGATGAAGCGTCGTTGGCGTCGTCAGAGCGTGGCATGGGAATGAGCACATCCAAAATGCGGTCTTCCACCGCATCTTGAGCGCGTTCACGCACCTTGGCCATAGCGGCATCTCGGGTTTGTTTGACCGCCACCTCAGCCAGATCGCGGATGATGGTGTCCACGTCTTTGCCCACGTAGCCCACCTCGGTGAACTTGGTGGCCTCCACCTTGATGAAGGGCGCGTGAGCCAGCTTGGCCAAGCGGCGGGCGATTTCGGTTTTGCCCACGCCGGTGGGGCCAATCATCAAAATGTTTTTAGGGGTGATTTCAGCCTTCAGGCTTCCCTGAACCTGCTGGCGACGCCAACGGTTGCGCAAGGCAATGGCCACAGCGCGTTTGGCTTTGGCCTGACCCACAATAAAGCGGTCCAGCTCGGCAACTATGTCTTGGGGCGTAAGGGACGACATGTTCAGTCCAGCGTCTCGATGATGTGGTTCATGTTCGTGTAGATGCACAGACCACCGGCAATTTCAAGCGAGCGCGCCACCACATCCAGCGCCTTCAATTCGGTGTGCGATAACAAGGCCATGGCAGAGGCTTGGGCGTAAGCGCCACCCGAACCAATGGCCAACACGCCGTGCTCGGGCTCAAGCACATCGCCGTTGCCCGTGATGATCAAGGAAGCCTCGCGGTCAGCCACCGCCAGCATGGCTTCAAGACGGCGCAACACGCGGTCGGTGCGCCAGTCGCGGGTGAGTTCAATAGCTGCGCGCTGCAGATGGCCTTGGTGTTTTTCGAGTTTGGCTTCAAAGCGCTCAAACAAGGTGAAGGCGTCAGCTGTGGCGCCGGCAAAGCCGGCCAGCACCTTGCCATGGTGCAACTTGCGCACTTTGCGCGCCGTGCCCTTGACCACTATATGGCCCAAGGTGACTTGGCCATCGCCCCCCATGGCCACCTGCACGCCCTCAGGCGTGTTGCGCCGCACACTCAGGATGGTGGTGCCGTGGAAAGATTCCAGATCAATCCCCGTACATTTTTTGCTTGAGCTCGCGCCGCTGCTGGGCTTCAAGCGACAAGGTGGCCGTAGGGCGAGCCAACAAACGGCCCACGCCTATGGCTTCGCCGGTTTCGTCGCAGTAGCCAAAGTCGCCCGAATCCAAGCGGATGATGGACTGCTCAATTTTCTTGAGCAACTTGCGCTCGCGGTCGCGGGTGCGCAACTCCAAGGCGTGTTCTTCTTCAATGGTGGCGCGGTCTGCCGGGTCGGGCACGATGACGGTTTCTTCGCGCAAATGCTCAGTGGTTTCACCGGCGTTGGCCAAGATGTCGTTTTTAAGTTGGTTCAAGCGCACACGGAAGGCTGCGAGTTGTTTCTCGTTCATGTACTCGCTGTCGGGCATGGCCAAGAGTTCGGCATCAGTCAGTTGTTCGCCAGACTTGGTCTTCCAGTTGTTGGCCAGCTTGGGGTCTTTTTTCAGGGTAGCGGGCAATGGCGCGTCAATTTGATTCAAAGGCATGGTGGACGAATAGCTGGCCACAGGCACGAGCGCAGCCCCATCAGCCATGGACGACATACCCTGATGCACCGGACGTGAAGAAGGGCGACCCGCAGGTTTGCCTGCGGGTTTAGCAATGGCAGTCAGTGAGGCTTTGTTGCGACCAGTTTCAGATTTGGACGTATCCACGGGTAAAGGCTTAGCTGAGGTCTGGGAGGCTTTCAATGGGGCTTTCAAGAGAACTTTAGGAACGGCTGTTTTGGCGGAGGAAGTTTTTGTAACAGGTTGTGATGACAACTTGGATGAGGTATTGGCTTTGGACTTGGCTGGGGTCTTGGAAGGCGCCTTTGAAGCTGCCTTAGCGGCGGGCTTGGCACTTGTCTTCATGGATGTTTTAGCAACAGGCTTGACCAGTGGCTTGACCGTCTTAGGAGCCACTTTTGGAGCCAAAGTCTTTTTCACAGCGGCCTTGACTACAGTTTTGGCTACAGTTTTGGCTGCATTTTTCGCTGCTGGTTTGGCAGCCGGTTTCGCTGCAGACTTGGGTTTCACCGCTGGCTTGGAAACCGCTTTCAACACGGCCTTTTGGCCCGACTTGGCAGAGGTTGTGTTCTTGTCAGTTTTGGATTTCGTTTTGGTTTTCATGTTGGTTCCTCGCTCTCCCGCTTCTTAATTCGCCGTCTTCGCCATCATTTGCAGGCGCGCGAGTGTAACGCGTTCGACAAACCTCCCCATTGGGCTTTAAACCAGACTTTGCTCCAAGCCCTGAATCAGAATGTCTTTGGGCAAATCAATACCAATGAACACCATTTTGCTTTGTCGCACCTCACCCTCGGCCCACGGGGGGCCCATATCGCTGCCCATCAGCTGATGCACCCCCTGAAAAATCACCTTTCGGTCGGTGCCCTTCATGTGGAGCACCCCTTTGTAACGCAGCATTCTGGGGCCATAAATATTCAAAATGGCACCCAAAAAATCCTCGAGCTTGACGGGATCAAACGCTCGATCCGATCTGAAGACAAAACTTTTGACGTCGTCGTCATGGTGATGGTGCGCCGGATGATCGCAGTGCTCGTCGTGCACATGATCGTGGCCGTGGCCGTGTTCATGAGCGTGGGCATGGTCGTGGCTGTGTTCGTCTTTCAAAAAGTCAGGGTCAATGTCGAGCTTCGCGTTGAGGTTGAAGCCGCGCAGGTCAAATACCTCGTCCAACCCAACTTCACCAAAATGCACGGCCTTGATGGGAGCGCGTGGATTCATGTGTTTTAGGCGGTGCATCAGAGCGTCCAGCTCGGGCTCGGTAACCAAATCGGCCTTGCTGATGAACATCTGGTCGGCAAAGCCGACTTGTCGTCGGGCTTCCTGGCGGTCGTTGAGCTGTTGGTTGGCGTGCTTGGCGTCCACCAGGGTCAAGATGGAGTCGAGCAGATAGCTTTCGGCAATTTCGTCATCCATAAAAAAGGTTTGGGTCACGGGACCGGGGTCGGCCAGGCCGGTGGTTTCAATGACCACACGCTCAAAATCCAGCTCACCCTTGCGCTTTTTTTCGGCCAGGTCTTTGAGCGTGGTGCGCAGGTCTTCACGGATGGTGCAGCAAATGCAGCCGTTGCTCATTTGGATGATTTGTTCGTTGGTGTCGGCCACCAGAATGTCGTTGTCGATGTTTTCTTCGCCAAATTCGTTTTCAATCACCGCGATTTTTTGGCCATGCGCCTCTTGCAGCACCCGCTTGAGCAAGGTGGTTTTGCCGGAACCTAAAAATCCGGTGAGGATGGTGGCAGGAATCAGACTCATGGGGACCTTTGCGCTTTGGATGTGGACTTGAAACAGCCCATTAGTTTAGCTAGCGGCGCATCACCACCAGCCCCTTGAGGTATTCGCCCTCAGGAAACTCAATGGTCATGGGGTGGTCGGGCGCTGCCCCCAGGCGCTCCAAAATAAAGCCGTCCACCCCCGCATCCAGCCCCGCAGAGGCCACAATTTTGTGAAACAAATCCACGCTGATGCCGCCCGAACACGAGAAGGTGAACAACACGCCACCCGGCGAGAGCAGCTTGAGCGCCAAGCGGTTGATGTCTTTGTAAGCCCGCGCAGCACGCTCTGCATGGGCCGCCGTGGGGGCAAATTTGGGCGGATCCAGCACGATGGCGTCAAATCTTTGTTCCTGCTCCAAAAACAGGCGCAAGCTGGCGTTGACGTCAGCATCCAAAAAAGTGTGGGCAGCCGCCTCAAAACCATTGAGCGCCACATTGGCGCGCGCGCCCTCTAAGGCCAAGGCAGAAGAATCGATGGAAGTCACGTGTCCAGACACTTCTGTCTTGGCCAAACCCGACAAAGCTGCCACCGTAAACCCACCCGTGTAGCAGTAGCAGTTGAGTACGCGCTTGAATTGCAGGCGCTGGGCGTATTGGGCAAAACGCCATCGGCTGTCGCGCTGGTCCAGGTAAAAGCCAGTTTTGTGGCCGCGCGCAATGTCCAATCCCAACTGCCATTGGTGCTCTTGCAGCACCAGCTGAGTACCCTGCTCCGTTTTAGGTACACCATTCAATTCAGGCGCTCTATACAACCAGCCAGTAGCTTCTGGCAATCCTTCCAGCTCGCGGGAGTGGGCGTCTGAACGTTCAAAAAGAGCCTTGAGACCCGAGTGGACAAGTAAGGCCTCGACCAACGCAGACTTAAACCGCTCCACTCCGCAGGACAGAAACTGCGCCACCAAAGTCTCTCCATAACGATCGACCACCATTCCGGGCAACCCGTCGGCCTCGCCATGGATCAGACGGCAGCTGTCGCTGGCAATGTCCAAACGGCTTCTGACCGCTAGGGCCGCAGCGACGCGCCGATTCAAAAAAGCCGCATCAATGCGCTCAGCCTCATCAAAACTCCAGACGCGAGCGCGGATTTTGGAGGTTGGACTGAAGGCCGCCCAAGCCAGAAAACGCCCTTCAGCCGACACCACCCGCACCGTCTCGCCGGGGTCTGCCCCGCCTTTGGCCATTGCCGAGTCAAAAATCCATGGATGCCGTCTCAACAAGGACTTTTCTTTGCCCGGCCGCAATGTGATGGTTTTCATGGGAGGATTGTCGGATTAATTCAAGCATCAATCCCGATCAACTGCGTTACATTGCTAAAAGAGCAAAAAGGGAACATCTATGGACTTAAAAGACGTCAAGCTGGTCACGAAACTGATGGTGGGTTTTGCGGTTGTGTTGGTGCTGGCCACCGGACAAAACATGTTTGCCTTGTACGGAACCACCCAGCTCAGCCAAAACTCGCGAGAAATTGCCGATGAGTGGTTGCCTGGCACCTATTACAACGGGACTCTGGGCACTCACATCAGCCGCTTGAGAACCCTGCAGTTTCAGTATGTCGGCAGCTTTTCTCAGACCGACCGGCTCACGCTTGAGAACACCCAGAACGACGAGATCGCCACGGCCGATGAGGCTTTGAGAAATTACAAACTGCTGAGCCACGGCGGCCCGGAAACCGAACACTTTGAGGCGGTTCAAAAACACTGGGGCAAACTGATCGAACACCACAAAACCATCATGGACTTGGCGCGTCAGCGGCGCGACGAAGAAGCCTTGGACCTCATTCGAGGGGACTCCAGGGCCACTTACATTGCCATGATGAAAGAGCTGGCAGAGTTGTCTGACATTGCCAAAGCGGGCGCCACCCAAGCTCGAGACACCAGTGCTTTGCTGCAAAACCTGGTGTTTTACGGCAACCTGATTTCGCTGGCCATCACGATTGTGCTGGGTGTAGCCATTGCACGCAGCTTGTGCCGAAGCATTTCCGGCGGCGTGAACTATGCCGCTCAGATTGCCACCAAGGTGGCTCAAGGGGACCTCACCACTCGCATCGTTCCCAACACCCGTGATGAAGTGGGACTGTTGCTTCTTTCCATCAAAGACATGCAAACCGCCCTGATTCAGGTGGTGAGCCAAGTACGCAATGGTTCGGTGTCGGTGTCCAATGCCAGCTCTGAAATTGCCCATGGCAACCAAGATTTGAGCGCGCGCACCGAGAGTCAAGCCAGCTCCCTGGAGCAAACCGCCTCAAGCATGGAAGAGCTCAGCTCGACCATTCAACAAAATGCCGATAACGCCAGACAAGCCAACCAACTGGCCCAAAACGCCCAGACTGTGGCACTCAAAGGCGGTGAAGTGGTGGCCGAAGTGGTGGACACCATGAAAGGCATCAACGACAGCTCACGCAAAATTGCCGACATCATTGGGGTGATCGACGGCATTGCCTTCCAAACCAACATCCTGGCTCTGAACGCCGCCGTTGAAGCCGCCCGAGCCGGCGAGCAGGGCCGCGGTTTTGCGGTGGTCGCGGGCGAAGTGCGTTCCTTGGCCGGTCGCAGTGCCGAGGCCGCCAAGCAAATCAAGAGCCTCATCGACACCAGCGTCACGCGGGTGGAACAAGGCAGCAAACTGGTCGACCATGCAGGCGCCACCATGCACGAGGTGGTCACCGCCATCCGCAGGGTGAATGACATCATTGGCGAAATCAGTGCTGCCAGCTCTGACCAAAGCAACGGCGTGCGACAAGTCAGTGAGGCCGTGAACAACATGGACCGCACCACGCAACAAAACGCCGCTTTGGTCGAGGAAATGGCTGCGGCTGCCACGAGTCTGAAAAACCAGGCTGAAGAATTGGTGGAGTCGGTGGCGGTGTTCAAAATGGGCGCCGCTGAGGCGTCAAATCGCACAACCCAGCAGGCTCCACGGGAACTTCAAGCCTCGCAGCGCAAACAGCTGGGCTACACACAAGCCACGATATCTTCTTAGGACTTCGGAGGCTGGCGCTTGGCCCTGGGGTGGGCCGCATCGTAAGCGCGGGCCAAATGCTGAAAATCCAGGCGGGTGTACACCTGCGTGGTGCCAATATTGGCGTGGCCCAGCAGCTCCTGCACCGCCCTCAAGTCGCTGCTGGACTGCAGCACGTGGCTGGCAAACGAATGCCGCAGCATGTGGGGGTGAACCGGTGTGGACAAACCCGCCTGTGCGCTGCGCGCGCGCAACCTTTGCCAAACCGTTTGGGAGGTCAAGCGTGTGCCGTGCCGCCCTATAAACAGGGCCTTGCTGGCAGAAGCCCCGCGCAGGTTTTGGCGAAGCTCCAACCATACACGCAGAGCCGCCATGGCAGCTTGGCCCACCGGCACCGTGCGGCGTTTGCTCCCCTTGCCCAGCACATGGGCCTGGGCGGCATCCCAATCGACCCAGCCCCGGGCTTGGGCGCTGGCGCGCACATCCAACCCCGTGAGTTCAGCCACCCGCAAGCCGCTGCTGTAGAGCAGCTCCACCATGGCGGCATCGCGCGCTTCAAGCTCCGGCGTGGCAGTGGCGTCTTGGCGGTACGCGGCCAATTGCACGGCATCGTCTACGCCCAGTGCCTTGGGCAGGGGCTTGGCTGCCTTGGGGGCGCGCACATCGGACACAGGGTTGCCGTCGATCAGACCCTGCCGCCCCAGCCAGCTGTAAAAACTCCGCCAGCCCGACAAAATCAGGGCTATGCCGCGACCGCTGCGGCCTTGGGCATGCATTTGGGCTACCCAGCGGCGAATGTGGGTGTTGTGTACCTGGAGCAAAGCCAGATCTTGCTGGCGTGCCAAGCTCTGCAAACGCTTCAGGTCTTGTGTGTACAGGGCTACGGTGCGGTCCGCAAGGCGCTTTTCTACCCGCACATGCTCTAGATAGCGGAGTGCCAACGGGTCATCGGGAAGACTCGCCGGCACATTCATGGCGCTTGGTACGCTTTAAGGGGTTGAGGCGTCAAGCTGGGGCTTGCAAAGCGCCCAACGCCGCGGAGCTCAAGAGGGCCAAGCCCTGCAAAAAGTCGGTGCCCATGGTGGGGGTGAAGCGCTGGGTGTCAGGCGAGGCCAGCACCAGCAAGCCCATGGCTGGCAAGGACCGCTCGGGGTTGGGCGGAGCTGAGGTCACCGAGCTGTTTTTGGATATGGGCCTCAAAGGCAACAAGGCGATGGAGGCAGCCTCATGCGGCACGCGCAACCATTTGGCGGGCTCCAAAGCAGTGTTGATACCGCAAAACGGCTCGGTCAGCCCATCGGCAAAAATGCGTACCTCTTGGGTGACTCCTTGGGTAAAGGCATGTTCTTGCCACTGAGGTGCCACGTCCCACACCCTGAGGGCAACCTGTGGCACCGCAAACTGCTGCTCCACGGAAGCCGGAATTTGATCGGGCAAAGTGGCCATATCGCGCAACTGCAGCAACTCCACCGCCCAGCGGATGAGCTTGTCAGACAAGGCCAAATTGTCGTTGCCATTGCGGATCATTTCCATGATGCGGTTCTCCAGCAGGCGAATTTTGTCGCGCAGCATCATGGCCTGACGTTCCTGCAAATTCACCGCACGGTGTCCGTGCGGCCCGCTGAGCAAGATGGTGGACAGCAGCTGGGCGTGGCGCTCAAAAAACTGAGGGTTGTTCAGCAAATACTGGGCAATATCGTCTTCAGTGATAGGGTTCAGGGCGTTGCTCATGTCTTGGCTTAGGGTTGAATCTCTATGCTTTTAAATGCGTTCAGAGGTGAAGTCTAGGGCTTTAGGAAATGGGCTCACAAGGCCAAGCGCTCACTGGGCCAAGCGCTCAGGTCCGGAATGTCCACTTCTCCCTCAAACACGTTTTGGGCCGGGCCGGTCATCATGACCGAGTCCTCCGGGGAGCCTGACCATGCAATCTGTAACTCGCCGCCGCGGGTGCTGACCTGCACTTGGGTGTCCAATAGCCCCAAGCGAATTCCAGCCACGACCGCGGCACAGGCGCCCGTGCCGCAAGCCAAGGTTTCACCCGCACCACGTTCCCACACGCGCAATCGGATGTGATTGGGGTCCACTACCTGCATAAAGCCCAAGTTCACCCGCTTTGGGAAACGCCAGTGCTGCTCCATCCTTGGGCCCAGCTGCACAACCGGAGCTTTTGACACATCGGGCACCAGAGCAACGGCATGGGGATTGCCCATGGAGAGCACCGACACTTGAAGGTCGTCCAATGGCCAAAGCAGTGCCTGTGGTGGCACTTGGGCCACCACATCACCCGTCTGCAAAGGCAGAGGGTTTAAGCCTTGCGCATCAAACGGAATATCAGCCAAGGCCAGCACCGGTTTACCCATATCCACCCGCACTTGGCCATTGGTGGTGATGTGCGGTGAAATCACGCCCGCCAAGGTTAGTACCTGCAGCGTGGTACGCTGAGTTAAGCCTTTGTCAAACACATAGCGGAAAAAGCAGCGTGCGCCGTTGCCGCACTGCTCAACTTCTGCGCCGTCGGCATTGTGAATCACGTATTCAAAGTCAATGCCTGCTGCGGGCGAAGCCCGAACCGACAAAATTTGATCGGCTCCCACCCCAAAATGCCGGTCTGCCAGCCAGCGGTATTGGGCTGTAGACAGCCCCAACAATCCTCGGGTTTCATCCAGCACGACAAAGTCGTTGCCAGCCCCCTGCATTTTGGTGAAGTGAACGCGCATCGTCCCAGCTCAGTCCGCGGTGATCTGGTTATCCTTCACCACTTTGGCCCAGATGTCGATTTGGCGGTCTATGAACACCCGCGCCACTTCGGGCGTGCCGCCCATGACGTCAATGCCTTGGGCGTCGAGCTTTTTGGCCACATCGGGGTTTTTAAGGGCCTTATTCAACTCTTCGTTCATGCGCTTGACAATGTCTGAAGGCGTTTTGGTCGGTGCCAGCACGGCCCACCAAGCGGGGGCTTCAAAACCTGCAAAACCGCTTTCCGCAACAGTAGGCACATCGGGCAGATCGGGAGAACGTTTGCTGGTGGTCACCATCAGAGGGCGCATGCGTTTGTTGTCAATGTGCGGCTTGGTGACAAACACCGAGCCAATGGACAGAGGCACATGGCCTGCCACCGCATCCGTCATGAGAGGGCCTCCGCCTTTGTAAGGGATGTGGACCCAATCCAAGCCCGCATTTTTAGCCAATAAGGTCATGGCCAAATGGCCCAAACTGCCCGAGCCAATGGAGCCATAGCTCACCGCCTTTTTGGCTTTGGCAGCAGCCACCACATCGGCAAAGGTTTTGTATTCAGAGCCCACATGCGTGGCCAACACCATAGGCGAGGTGCCCAACAGCACCAGAGGCACCAAGTCTTTGCGGGTGTCAAACGGCATATTGGGAATCAAGGTGGGGTTCACACCATGCGTGTCGAACACCACCGCAAAGGTGTAGCCGTCTGGCGCAGAGGCTGCCACCTGTGCGGTGCCAATGGAGCCAGAAGCGCCACCCTTATTTTCCACCAACACGTTTTGACCCAATTGCTGAGACAGCACGGGCGCCAAAATGCGCGCCACTTGGTCTACCGAGCCGCCTGGTGGAAACACCGCCACCAGCTTGATGGGTTGGCGTGTAGGCCAAGCCCCAGAGCCACTTTGGGCTTGAGTCTGCGAGGAGGTTTGGGGCTGGGCCTGCGCAGCCGCCCATTGCCAGAGCGCCACAGCACCAAGCAACACCCCCATCCAACATGCCCTCAGGTTCAATTCCCTCATATGCGCTCCTTTAAGTTGGGTTCTCATTCGTCTTTGGACTTTAACTATCGCACAATCATGTTCGGAACTCATACACAGCCTCAGCACCTTCTCGAACGCCACACCCACCCTATTTCACTTTAAGCACCCAATTCACATTCGCCATGCCCCGACCACAGCAGTTGCTTTATCCGCAGCGTGACCCGGCCACACCGCTACCAGCGGCCACCTTGCTTTGGGTGCGTAACGATGCTCAGGGCCGTTTACAGGTCTTGATGACGCGGCGCTCGGCCCAAGCCAGCTTTGCCCCAGGCGCCTATGTATTTCCGGGCGGCGTCATCGATCCTGATGACCACACAGCCCACTTTCTGGCCACGCGTCGACCCACTCAAACTGAAGCACACCTGACCCAAGCCTTGGCGGCACTGCGCGAAAGTTTTGAAGAACTGGGGGTGATCCGAGTGCTCGGGCCTGATGGACAAGCTGTTCAACCAGAGGCTTTGACCGCCCTGCACCGGCACGCTCCCTTTTGGCCGCAAATGCACGCTTTGGGCTGGAGAGCAGATGCAGCTGCCCTGCATTTGTTGGCCCACTGGACCAGCGACAAGGACTTACCGCGCCGTTTTGAAGTGCCCTTTTGGGTGGGCCTAATGCCCGAGGGGCAAACGCCTGTGGCGGATGAGCAGGAGCAATTCGACCCCATTTGGATCTGCCCGCACGAGGCACTGGAGCGCGAAAAAGCTGGACTCTTTTTCATGATCTTCCCGACCATACGCACCTTGGAACGCCTGAACGCCTTCCCTAATGCAGAGGCTCTTTTGAAAGCCTGTGCGGCCACTGAAGCTCCCATGTGGACCGGTTGCCCGCGCGCGGGCTTTTTGAATGGTCGTGTGATGCGCTACATGGAAACCGAAGCGCCCTATGGTGAACTGGAACTGGTGTGCCCAGACGGTGCCATCCACCACCGTTTGGACTGGAACCATGACCAAGCCACTCCCCTGTTGCGCCATGTGCAACGCATCACCGCCCCCAACCCGGGCGTGATGACGGGCCCGGGCACCAACACCTATGTGTTGGGAGGCCCCACCACAGGCCATTTGGTCATAGACCCCGGCCCAAACGATGCAGAACACCTAGAGCGGCTTTGGAACGCCGCAGGTGGCGATATACGCATGATTGTGTGCACACACTCACACCCAGACCATTCGCCTGGTGCGCGCCCTTTGCAGGCACTGTGCCTGGATCGCCCCACAGGCCATGGGGTGCCGCCCATCTTGGGCTTGCCCTCAGCCTCCACCGCGCGGGCCGACAGCCACTTTGAACCCGATCGGGCGCTTGCCGATGGCGAACTGTTGGTACTTCAACCCAAGGATTGGACTTCTCAAGGTCAATCCTTGGCCCAAGCAATTGAAATACCAGATGACCCATTGGGCCAGCAAGTCACACTACAAGTCATTCATACCCCGGGGCATGCGGCCAACCACCTGTGTTTGGCACTGCTGGAAGATGGGTTGCTGTTTTC
>Ga0214923_10007582_pt1 | contig 11797 bp, 8 predicted proteins | sample LL1510_MetaG_FD_177993 | JGI IMG/M metagenome (GOLD analysis project Ga0214923, IMG submission 177993) | Freshwater microbial communities from Lake Lanier, Atlanta, Georgia, United States - LL-1510 | ecosystem: Environmental > Aquatic > Freshwater > Lake | place: USA: Georgia | collected 2015-10-15 | reverse complement strand
AAACCCCATCCTGGCGAGTTCCGGAACGAAGACGGTGTACGGCACCGTTGCCATGCTCCACGTGTTGTAGCCAATCTTCATTGCAACTTCCTTCCCCCTCGCTTCGCTCCCCGCACCACCTGATTTACATGCGCCCTGCGCTCGCAAAGGACGCCCATCGGGTAGCCGAGTGCCGACATGATGCCCTCTTGTTCCGGGCAGATGGATTTCTGGCCCCGGCCCCACCACTACCCTGCCTTTTTTATTAGCTTCGCTAAGCCTCGCATCGCTTCCCATCGCCCCGCGATATGCGCTTCGCTCGGCTAGGCACCGGACCCCGTATTCAGGCTACTGCTCGTAGGTCACCGTGACGATTCGGTGCATCGTACCCGCGCGCATCAAATCCTGGTCTTGGGATGGTCTTACGCCGCAACTTTCTGAAAATCTGGCCCGTTAACTCGCCCCTCGCCAACGTTCTGTCGATAACCGAATCAGGGAGTTTTGCGTTCTCCTGTTCGTCCTGCGGCTACGTGCGACTGCCAATGCGCGGAGCCATCAGTGGGGACGGACACGGGGGCGGGGTTGCCACGGCCAGTCTTTCCGTGGAAGCAATTCATTTGAGATGCAGGTCGGCCTCCGTGTTGCCCGAAATCGGGCGCGCTGGCACGTAGTCGCGTGGTTTGCGGGCATCCCTGCTCTCTTATCCCACGATTGAGTGCCGCGCCATAGGGGGGTCATGCGTGCCTCGATGCGTTGCCAGCCCAGTGCGTGGACATCGGCATTGCCGCGCACGGTGACGAGACTCCTGGAGATGGCGTGTGAGGAGACACGCCCGAACGCTGGCATCAAAACAGATAGGGAGATCCCGAATCCATGGCACTTCGAATCAATTACAACCTTGCATCGTCCTCAGCCCAGCGTGGGTTGGGCGCCAGCCAGGAGGCATACGCCAAGCAGGCGACCCGCCTCTCCACCGGGCTGCGCATCAACTCCGCTTCGGACGATGCCGCCGGCATGGCGGTCAGCGAGAAGCTCAAGAACCAGGTCCGTGGCCTCAACCAGGCCCAGCGCAACGCCCAGGACGGCATCAGCCTCATCCAGACGGCTGAGGGTGCGCTCACCGAGACCCACTCACTCCTCGCCCGCATGCGTGAGCTCGCCGTCCAGTCGTCCAACGACACCCTTTCCGCGAGTGATCGTGCCAACCTCCAGGTCGAGTTCACCGCCCTCTATGCCGAGGTGGACCGCATCTCATCGACGACCGCGTTCAACGGCATCTACCTCCTGAACAACGCCGACGTCGCGACCGGCATGACGCTCCAGATCGGTGCCAACAACGGGAACACCTTCACCCTGACCGTCGGTGGTGCGCAGATGTCGACGTTGAACTCCAACTTCGATAGTGCAGCGGCGACGCTCACGACTGTCGGCTACCAGTCTTCGGCAAGCGCCGTCATCTCTGCCGTTGATGCTGCCGTCAACGCGGTCAGCACTGCACGCGCCGGTCTCGGCGCCCTCCAGAATCGCCTCGAGAGTGTCGGGCGTTCCCTCGCCGTCGCCTCGGAGAACACGGCTGCTGCCAACAGTCGCGTCGCCGATGCCGACATCGCCGCGAGCATGAGCGAACTCGTGCGTGCCCAGATTCTCCAGCAGGCGGGGATTTCCGTCCTCGCCCAGGCGAACCAGGCGCCGTCGCTCGTCCTCCAGTTGCTCCGGTAACCGGTCCCGCACCGGAGGCTCCACAGTCGTCACGGGTGACGGCAGGTGGGCGTCCGTACTGACAAGACGCCCACCACCTTCAATGCCAGGTGGTGGGCGTTCCTGTTATCCGGAGAGCCGATTCGCAATGCCCGAGTTGCGGTGAGCGCCAGGTTTCTGTCGTGCCAGTGACTGGTCGTGATACGGTTTCCTAGGCGGAAGACCGGGAGGCAGGCACTTGGAATGCGGTGCATGTGGCACTCATCTCCCTGCCGATGCCCGTTTCTGTCATCGGTGCGGACTACCCGTCGCGCGACCCCGGCCAGACCGGGAAGGCGTCGGCGTCGAGGGAGTCACGAGATACAAGTGCACTCGACATGGGTCGCGCGAGACCCTGTTGCGGTGTGGCCGGTGTCTTGAACCCTACTGCCACGACTGCCTGACGCACACGGCGGCCGGGATCCGGTGTTCGCGTTGCAGTGGCATCCGGCGATCGTGGTTCGCTCCGCGGTGGGCGCAACGTGGCCGTTCAGCGGTGACGTTCCTCATCCTTTGCGCGTTGATCATCCTCTACATGATCATGCGTTCCGGGCTTGCACGGGGTAGTCGTCCCGTTGGGCAGCCACAGTTCGAGCCACCGATATCTCGCTCCACTGACCTCGCCCCTCGCTGAGAGGCAAGCGGTCGTCGATCTCCCGGTTGGCCCTATCCTTCCAGAGTGACAGATCGTGTTCCGATGAGTGATCCCGTCGACCGTGACCGTGAACCCGATTCAAGTGAGCACAACGGCCACGACGCACACGGCCTCGACGCACACGGCCTCGACGCGCATGGGCACGACGCGCATGGGCACGACGCGCACGGGCACGACGCGCACGGCCACGACGCACACGGCCACGACGGCGATTACTCGACGCTCGTCACTTTGGGCGGGAGCGGGCTGTTGCTGTTGGCGGGTTCCGCTGCCGAATGGGCCGGTTATTCCAATCCATTCGGAACTGTGGCGTTTGGCCTCTCGATAGCGTTCGGTGCCTGGCAGGTCGTTCCCGTTGGACTTCGCGGAATATGGCGCGACCGCACGCTGGACATCAACATCCTTGTGGCCTTGGCCGCCACCGGTGCGATTGCCCTTGGTGATTGGTCGGAGGCGGCGACGGTCTTGTTCCTGTTCATGCTTGGCGAGGCAATCGAGGGTTTCACGTTGTCACGAACGGCGCGCTCTGTCGATGCCTTGCTCGCAACGATTCCGACAATTGCCAATGTCCTTGATTCGGACGGCCTCGAGACGCCCACCCTGGTGGAGGCGGTCCCGGTCGGGGCGATTGTTGCGGTGCGTCCGGGCGAGCGGATTCCCGTGGACGGTGTCGTAACCCGCGGTGCGTCTGCGGTGGACCAGGCACCACTGACGGGGGAGAGCCTTCCCGTGGATCGCGCGCCCGGTGACCCAGTTTTTGGGGGCACCCTGAACCGAAATGGGTACTTGGAGGTGCGCACGACCCACCCCTTTGCCGATACCGCATTGGCCCGAGTTGTTCGGGTGGCCGAGGAGGCCATCACGGAGCCGACCGACGGGCAACGGTTGGTCAAACGCTTCGCCAAGGTTTACACGCCGTTGGTCGTGGCCGTCGCCATCATTGTCGCGCTCTTCGTACCGTGGATCGTCGGTGACCCGATTGCTCCTTGGTTTGACCGCGCCCTGGTGTTGATCCTCGTCGCATGTCCCTGTGCATTGCTGATGGCCTCCCCGGTTGCCATCGTCGCCGCAATTGGCGCCGCGTCACGAAACGGGGTGATCGTCCGGAATGCCGTTGCCCTTGAACGGGCCGGACTGGTCAGGACTGTTGCGTTCGATAAGACTGGCACCCTGACCTACGGGCTTCCCGAAGTTGAGACTGTCTTTGCAGTTACCGAGGGTCAGGTACTTGATGGTGACCTCGACCAACCCCGCTTGGCCCGCCTCATACGGATCGCCGGTGCGGTCGAGCAGATGTCCGAGCATCCGATGGCGTCTGCGATCGTGCGTGCCGCACGCGCGCACTCGCCGTGGTCGGGCGAAGTGACCGATTTCCAATCCGTCCCCGGTTGTGGCGTCTCGGCGGTCATTGACGGTGGCCAGATCCTGATCGGCAAGCCGAATTGGATCGCCGAGAATGGTTGTGATCTGTCAGGTCTCTCGGCGACCTTTACGAGCATCGACCAATCGGGTCAAACACCTGTCGTTCTCGCGGAATGGCCGCTAGAGCACGATCACCCGTCACCGGGTGGACCTCCTCGGCCCGGATCCTTGGGCACCGTGAGTGGTGTGTTCGGGATCGCCGATCAGCGTCGTGCCGAAGCGAAAGACGCGGTAGACCAGCTCCGCCGTGGTGGAGTTTCGAGGGTTGTAGTCCTCTCTGGTGACTCGATTGGCGCAGTTGGGGCGGTTTCTTCTGCAATCAATGTGCTGCCGGCTGATCGTCATGCCGGGCTCCTGCCCGAGGACAAGGTTCGCCTGATCCGCACCCTAGCTGCCGGGAATTCAGGTGGTGTGGCGATGGTCGGCGACGGTGTCAACGATGCCCCCGCGCTGTCCGTCGCGACCGTGGGGATTGCTGTCGGAACGGCCAGCGCGGATGTTGCACACGCGCTGGCGGATGTCTCGATTGTTGCCGACGACCTGACCCGTGTCGGATGGTTCCTCGGTCTTGCACGACGGACCCGCTGGACAATCATCGCCAATGTCACGATTGCGTTGTTTGTCAAGGTGGTGGTCGCTGTGCTGGCGGTCTTCGGCATGGCTAGCCTGTGGTTGGCGATCGCGGCTGATACCGGCGCGACCGTGGTGGTCGCGCTGAATGGGATGCGATTGCTTGGATGGTCGTCAGTGGCCACCGGCTCAGCCGGGTTGGTAGACCGCAAGCGGTTCGGACTTGCCGCGTGGTCCAGTCACGCGGGGCACGCCCACTAGGATCCATCTCACGTAGATTCTTGGTGGGTCGTTGGCGTGCCGGGCCCGTTACGGCGCCTCCAATTCATTGAATGGAGGGTTTGCGGGTCAGCAACGTTGCCCGCCCATGCAGGAGGCCCGCAATGTGGAATGCGACCCGTTCACCGGTCCTGCCGTCAGCGTCTGCATTCCTGTGTATCGCATTCGCCGTTATTCTTGCCCGCCAATGGGCCGACCGGCGCCGACCTCATCAACTCATTTGGTCGATCGGGATGGTCTGGTACGGGCTTGCGTCGGGTGCCGATGCGATTGGCCAGGCTTGGGGATGGTCAGAAGCGATTTACCGCACCTGGTATGTCGCGGGCGCGGTCATGGCCGCCGCATGGCTAGGACTGGGAGAGGTCTACCTCCTTCGGACGACTGGCTATGGCGAATTCGCCGCGGCGGGTATCTTTCTCGGAAGCATCCCGGCGGTGTACCGTGCCGGGAAGCTTTTGCAGGCCGGCGAGCAAACCGGCATGGAAGCGGCCATGGCGCTTGCGTTTGCCGGAATCGGCGCCAGCGTCGTTCTTGGCTTTGTCGCGTGGGAATGGCCCGAGTGGTCCGGTCATGCCGCCCTGATTGCGTTGGTTGCTGGAAGTGGGTACGCGGCCTTCCAGGTCCTAGGCGCACCGGTGACCTATGCCGAAATGCTGGACCCACTGACGGGCGTTCCACAGGGCGCTGCATTGCCGCCCGAGGTGCGGATGCTCACACCGATGCTCAATATCGGTGGCGCATTGATGCTGTTCTTCGGTGCATTCCATTCAGGGTGGGCGTATTGGCGTGAAGGACGTAACGCCGAACGCGCCGTTTCAAACCTGTTCATCGCGCTGGGTGCGCTGACCCCGAGCATCACTGGGTCGCTGAACCGGTGGGGCTTGACCACATCCTTCTACCTTGGGGAGTTCCTTGGCGTGCTTTTCATCTTCGCCGGGTTCCTCGCAAGTCGAGAGGTCATCACGCGCCGAGGCAGGTCGCTGATCGCGTCATTCGCTACGGGTAGAAATCCTGGGCACCAAACGAAAATCGCCTCGTCGGAAACCCGTTCGAGGCGATGAAAAACTTGAGCAATTGGTTGCGGGGGAAGGATTCGAACCTTCGACCTTCAGGTTATGAGCCTGACGAGCTGCCACTGCTCCACCCCGCGTCGCAGAAGTGAATGATACCGGGTTCTTGCGAGCTTGTCCAATCTGCGCGATTGCGGGCCGTTAAAGGCGGTTTGCGGTGCCAGGATGTGGCGATACCACCTGAAGTCGGCACGAAACCGGGAAGTCATGCAACCATAATGCCGATGATGCTTCCCTTTTCGTGGCAGGAGTGTCGCCTCTGCGGCGGCGCCTACTTGCTGTGGTCTGACCCATCTGCGCCCCAAGACTCGGATGACACCGGGCTAGGTGAGCGGTGGACCGACTGGATGCATCTGGACGGTCGACCATATGCCGAGGAAGACAGCGCATCCTGCAACACCTGCGGTGGCCTGGATTTCGAGAGCATGACTGCTTCACAGCGCCGTTGGGGATTAAGCCTCCCTCACGTAACCCAGGAGGCGCTTCGCCGGCAGGGCCTCGGTGCGCCGCGCCGGTCGGACGGGTTTGTCACTTCGGGCCCGGCACCTGTGCTTGTTGGTGACGGCACATCTTTACGGCCAATCGACGAGGAACTTTTGCCCACGGTGCCGGCCGAGATCCCCGCGCAGTGGCTGCGGCCTGCGGTTGCCAAGGAACCGTGGTCCGTGTCACCGGTGGCGGCTTTTCTGAGCCGTGTTTTTCGAGAATCACCCCGTGCGACGGTTCAGACGTACGCCGATGATGAGGAAATTACTCTCAGGGACCCAGTTATTCTGTCAATCGTCGTGGTTTGCCTGATCGCCTTGGTCTCGGTAATCGTAAGTAACTGGATGAGCCCGGGATCTGTGCCATCCTGACCCGGTACCCACGGTGGTCGTGGTTGCTGGTCAGGATGGCACGGCGCACGGTTACCTGAGGCCGAGAATTGACGCGATGTTTGCGTGTTCAGGGTCGATCACCGGGTGCAACTTCCCCGTGTTGCAGGTCATGATCGTGGTCAGCCCGGGACCGTGTCCGGCAACCATGCAGTCGCTGTGGGCAATGACCCCGACGACCATCGAACCCTTCCGGTAGCCCCGCCCGAACGAGTGATCCTGGTCGCGAACGGCCACGATGTCGCCAAGTCGCAGATTTGCCAGACCGTTAGCCTCAAGCACTTCCCGATCATGGGTCTGGATGTCGTAGTCCCCGCGTTCCGCATTCGATCCCACGCCCGATCCCATCAGTTCCGGGGGCACGATTCCGGCAACCGGAATGGTGAGTGACCCGTCCTCGGCCACCGTTGCCGGCAGACGTTGAAGCAGTTGCACCGACATGTTCATGAGCTTGATTTCGGGTGCGTCAAGCAGGCGCAGCCCGCGGCCGTAGGCGCGGACCTGGATCTTGTCGCCGATCGTGAGCTTGTTGAGAACCTCAGGGCTAAAGTCGATCATGAGGTGTTCCGCGCCCCCGTGCTTGCCGGTTACGGTGCCGACCGACCCTTTCCCTTCTCCCGAAACGACATGCGCCTCATTCCCGATGCAGGAAAGTATTGCCAGCGCGTTGTTCTCATCCGCATCCTTGTTGCGGACGGTGGCGCCCGGTTCGACGTGGTCACATGCCCATCCGGAGGCACGGTCGCCAACTCTCACGTTGTAGGTAATTCCACCAGAGCTCGGGACGGTGACCGGTCGGCCATCGTGGGTGACTACATATGGAGAGAATGGACGGCGAGGGGATCCGATCTCTCCGATGACGGAGAGCATGACAATTTCTTCAAAGTTGGCGCGCAGGCTCAAATCTTCTACTCCAGTGCTGATTTTGTGGCAACGGTTGATCTCGGAGGAGTTCCGCCCCAACAGCGTATCGTGCCGGATGCAGACACACTCCCCGCCGGGTACCATGAATGTGATCTGCCGAGATGTTTCCGGATTGTTTGACAATTTGGCAGGCTCGTCAGTCGTGAAGCGAGTAGAAGCCTTCGCCAAGTGCGGTTTGGTGCCCATCAACCGGCAACGGGGGAGTGGCCAAGTTGAGCGCGAAGCGGGGGAGAAGATAGCTGGAGGGGAACCGAACGCATGGACAACGTTGAGTACGTGCGCCCAGGGTCCGTTAGCGAAGCCGTGGCACTCCTCGCGGAGAAGCCCGGCAAGGCGCGGGCGCTTGCTGGTGGCACCGATCTGTTGGTGCAGTTGAAGTCGGGTCGCCGTCAGATCGACCGGGTAGTGGATGTCAAGGGCATCCCTGATCTGACCGAAATCCGTGTCAATGCCGACGGGAGTGTCTTGATCGGTGCGGCCGTGCCGTGCTTCAAGGTCTATTCCCATCCGGCGATCATTGCCGGGTACCCGGGCGTGATCGACTCGGTCAGCATTGTCGGAGGCATTGCAATTCAGGGACGCGCCTCGCTTGGAGGCAATCTGTGCAATGGTGCCCCCTCTGGCGACACCATCCCTTCAATGGCAGCTGCCGGGGCAGTGGCACTTATCGCCGGGCCGAGCGGAAACCGGGAGGTTCCGGTCGCCGAGTTCTGCACGGGGCCGGGACAGACAGTCCTCCACCCAGATGAGCTTCTTGTCGCGATCCGCTTGCCCGCACCTCGTGCCCACAGTGCAGGTCACTACTTGCGTTTCATTCCACGCAACGAGATGGACATCGCGGTTGCTGGGGCGGGCGCCTGGGTTGCACTGGACAGCCACGGCGTCGTGACTGAGGCGCGGGTCTTCCTGACTTCAGTCGCCCCGACGCCGATTGGCGTCCCCGATGCGGTCAAGGCAGTTGTCGGTACCCGCGGGGAAGACTCCGCCCTCGATGCCGCGGCAGCCGCCGCCCGCGCGGCAGCGAAGCCGATCACCGACATGCGTGGAACGATTGCGCAGCGCGTCCATCTTTCCGGGGTCATGACGAAGCGCGCCCTCGCTGGTGCGATTGCCCGTGCCCGTGGCGAACATGTGCCTGGGGCGCATGAGGCGCACCGTGTCCGCACAAACGGAGCCGCACACTGACCTGCTACGACATCAACCATGGGCCGGCCATCCGTTTTTCGGACCGGCCCCACAAGAAACTAAGGGAGGGCGAGCCAACATGGTTGCGGTAGATGCCCATTCAACGACGAAAGTCGTCGTCGTGGCGACGATCAACGGCGAACCGGTCCAGTTCCTGGCGGAGCCACGCCAGACGCTTCTCGAGTGCCTGCGTGACGTCTTGAGCATGACGGGCACCAAGGAAGGCTGTTCTGACGGAAATTGTGGCGCGTGCAACGTGGTCATGGATGGACGCCTTGTCAACTCATGCCTCGTGCTCGGAGTCGAGGCAAACGGACAGTCCATCACGACCATCGAGGGCATTGCCCCGGTGGGAGGGCTCCACCCCCTCCAGACGGCTTTCCTTGAACAGGCCGCGTTGCAGTGTGGCATTTGCACGCCGGGGTTCATCGTGTCAGCGTCGGAATTGCTCAAGCACAATCCGCATCCTTCCGAGGATGAGGTTCGGTTCTGGCTTTCGGGCAATCTGTGCCGATGCACCGGCTACGACAAGATCGTTCGGGCCGTGATGCACGCCTCGGACATCATGAGGGTTGGGCACTAGGCCAGATCGGTTCAAGCGTGACCGTTTTCCCCAGACCCGCGCGACGCTGTGCAGGCTTGGGGCAATTGACAGGGGGACAGGGCTATGACGACGACAATCGATCGTCCCACCAGTGAAAATGCGGCGACCCGCGTCATCTCGGCAAATGGTGGCGCGAACATCATCATTTCCCATGGCGACTACAACGTCGTCGGTACCCGCCCTGTCCGTCATGACGGCGTGGACAAGGTGACCGGACGCGCGACGTACGGTGGGGACACGCGGCTGAACGGCCTCCTGTTCGGGAAGGTCCTGCGCAGTCCGCACGCCCATGCACGGATCGTCAGCATCGACACCACGAAGGCACGTGCCCTCGACGGGGTCCATGCCGTGGTGACCGCCGCCGATCTCCCTGCCGCCGAGGATCGCGAGGTTGACCTTGGCGAGGGTGGCGGCAATCTCAAGCACATGAGCGACAACATCCTTGCGAGCGACAAGGTCCTCTACAAGGGTCATGCCATCGCGGCGGTCGCGGCGGTCAATGTCCATGTGGCCGAAGCGGCCTGCAAGCTGATCGAGGTCGTGTATGAGGTCCTGCCGGCGGTGGTGGGTATCAAGGATGCGATTGCTCCGGGTGCCACGCTGCTCCATCCCGAGATCACCCAGAAGTCACTCGGCAACGACACCGGCATCCACTCCAACATCACCAAGCACGCACGCCACCAACTCGGGGACCCGGACGCGGCGTTCGCCAAGGCGGACGTGATCGTCGAACGCGAGTTCACGACGTCGATGGTCCACCAGGGCTACATCGAACCGACCAACGCGACGGCGATGTGGAACCAGGACGGCAAGATCACCATCTGGAGTTCGACGCAGGGTGCGTTCGCCGTCCGTGACAGCACTGCCGAGATCCTCCGAGTCCCGGTGTCGCGCATCAAGGCGATCCCCCAGGAGATCGGTGGCGGCTTCGGTGGCAAGATCAATGTCTACCTGGAACCAGTCGCCGCACTGCTGTCCCGCGAGAGTGGCCGCCCGGTCAAGCTGATCATGTCCCGCGCCGAGGTCTTCCAGGCCACCGGCCCGGCCCCCGGGTCGTGGTCAAAGATCAAGTTCGGCGCCACGAAAGATGGGCGCCTCGTCGCGATGACCGCGGACCTGTACATGGAATCCGGGGCGTACCCCGGGTCCGACACGGGTGCCGCAATGCTCTGCATCTACGCCCCGTACAAGTGCGACGACATGCGGGTTGACGGGTACGACGTGCTGACAAACCGTCCGAAGACGGCAGCGTACCGCGCGCCCGGTGCCCCGCAAGCCGCGTTCGCATCCGAGCAGGTGATCGACGAGCTAGCCGAGAAGCTCGGGATGGACCCGATCGAGTTCCGTCTCCGGAACGCCGCTCATGAGGGAACACGACAGGTTCATGGTCCGCTGCACAAGAAGGTTGGTGGGATCGAGGTCCTGAACGCGACCAAGGAGCATGCCCATTACCGCGCGCCCCTTGGCACGCCTTCGCCATCGGCCAGGCGCGGTCGCGGTGTTGCCTACGGCTACTGGTTCAACATCGGTCTCGCATCAAGCGTGTCAATCAGTGTGAACGGCGACGGGTCGGTCACCCTGATCGAGGGATCAACGGACATCGGCGGGAGCCGTGCATCAATCGCGATGCAGGCGGCCGAGATCCTTGGCATCAGCGCCGAGGATGTCCGCCCGAGCGTCGTGGACACCGACTCAGTTGGCTACACCGGGGTGACCGGTGGGAGCCGCACGACGTACGCGACCGGACTGGCCGCGATCGAAGCGGCACGCAGTGTGGTCGCCCAGATGAAGGCACGCGTTGCCAAGGTCTGGTCGGTCGCGCCGGACGACGTGTCCTACGAGCACGGGTCCTTCCATGCAGGCACCCACTCGATGTCCTTCAAGGAAGCGGCCCACCACATCGAGGACACCGGGGGACCGATCACCGGGACCGGCAATGTTGATCCACAGGGCCACGGAGGGGCATTCGCCTCGATCATCGTGGATGTCGAGGTAGACATCGAGACCGGCAAGACCCAGATCCTTGAGTGGACGATCGTGCAGGACGCGGGGAAGGCAATCCACCCGAGTTATGTCGAAGGCCAGCTGCAGGGCGCAAGCGCCCAGGGGATCGGGTGGGCGCTCAGCGAGGAGTACTTCATGAACTCCAAGGGTGAGATGGCCAACACGTCACTGCTGGACTACCGGCTTCCCACCGCGTTTGACGTGCCGATGATCAACACGGTGATCGTCGAAGTCCCGAACCCGGGGCATCCGTTCGGCGTGCGAGGCGTCGGCGAGGCGTCGATCGTGCCACCGATGGCGGCGGTAGCCAACGCGATCCACAATGCGATCGGCGTGCGGATGCACGCATTGCCCATGAACCCGGGTGCAGTCCTTCACGGCCTCGGAGTAATTTAGTCGGACTGGGATCTTGTGTCCGCGTCCGAACTTCTCAGTTACCGGCTCCCATCCTTCCGGGGATGGGGGTCGGTTCTTGCTATCAGGCAAACTCTGG
>Ga0214923_10007581_pt1 | contig 11798 bp, 6 predicted proteins | sample LL1510_MetaG_FD_177993 | JGI IMG/M metagenome (GOLD analysis project Ga0214923, IMG submission 177993) | Freshwater microbial communities from Lake Lanier, Atlanta, Georgia, United States - LL-1510 | ecosystem: Environmental > Aquatic > Freshwater > Lake | place: USA: Georgia | collected 2015-10-15 | reverse complement strand
CCGGCCATGGCGGCACGATAACGCCATCAAGACCATCGCGCAAGTTCCCTATCTTCGCAATCAACGAAAGGTCCGATGCGCAAATCTTGTGCCGAACAGGATTGCCGGGAGGGCCGAGGCGAACGTCGAGCGAGAGGGTCCGGGCAGTCACGAGCCGGCGCGCGCCTCGAAGGCATGACAGGCTGAAGCCTGTCCCACATGACGGTACGGGGCAACCCCGAGCCGGCACGCGTGCGCGCACTACTCCAAGCCGTAGGCGCCGGCGACCGGGACGTCGAGGCCGGTGCGGCTCGCGAACTGCGTGCGCGAGAGGAAGCGGGGCTCGAGGTTGAAGGTGACGCCCACGTTGTTGCGGCTGTAATCGACGTTGAAGCCGAACGTCATCAGGAACGACTCGCCGATCCGCGTGAGCTGGAAGTTCTGGCCGATGTTCATCCCCCGCAGGTTGAGGGCCGTGCCGAAACTGCTCGCCCACTTGGGGCTCATGCGGTAGGTGTAGGAGCCGGCCAGGACGCTCGCCTGGATGGGGCCGCCGAACTCGTTGAAGCCGAGGTAGAAGCTGCCGCGGGGCGTGCGGTTGAGCAGCGCGCCCACGGTGAAGAGTTGCTGGCCGCCGGAGAAGAAGTCGACGTCGGCCGTGGAGAGCACCGTGGTTCGGTCGCCCACGTGCCAGCGGAAGTCGTACTGCCAGAGGCCCATCGCCTGGCCGAAGTTCTGGCCGGAGACGGGAAACAGCTCGCCGTCGATGTTGAGCGTGATCCAGTCGATGATCCGGCGGTTGCCCTGCGGGCCGCGCTTGGTCTGCCAGCGCTGGTGCGCGCCGAGCCGGAACACGGAGAGATCGTTGGCGATCTCCGTGGGGCCGGTGACCCAGCCGGCCAGGCCGCGGCGGACGGCGTAGTAACGCGGGTCATACTTGCCGCTGGGCCCGAAGATGAACGGGGAGCCGAGCGGGATGGGCTGGCCGGGGATGGCGCCGTAGTCCCAGTAGGGGATGTTGCGGCGGTATTGGTTGATCGTGTCGTCGTCGATCTGGTCGTAGAGCGGGAACTGCGAAACGTTCTGGGTCGAGTTCGTGTAGGCGAATTCGGCCTCGAGCACGACCTTGTGCGCGATGCCGTGCACGTTCCAGAGCTGGCTCTCGATCGTGTCGTCGGCCGTCCACATCGGCAGGCTCGAGCGGATGCCCACCTGGCCGTAGGCCCGGTTGATCGGCTGCTGGGCGAGGTCCTGCCCCCAATTGGCCAGTTCGCCGAGCGCGTAGGGGACGAGCTTCACCGGGCCCGCCTGGAAGGGCAGGTCGAGCTCGTGGCGGGTGGCGAGCCGCTGGCCGATGACGTTGTTCTCGTAGGGGAGCGTGGTCCACACGTTGAGCCCCTGGCCCACGGTCGGCGTCTGCGGAAGGTTCTGCCGGGCGTAGGTGATGCCCGAATGCTCGTACCACGTGACCGCGTCGCGCACGAGAGGCTGCCCCATGAAATAGTGGTCGAGCCGCGGCCACCACTCCGTCTGGGTGAAGAACTGGTTGACCCGCAGGCTCGCGAGCAGCCGCAGCTCGCGGTTGTCGATCGGCCGGCGCAGGTCGAGCCAGGTGCGCTGCTCGTAGCCCTCCTCCCACTCCGCCTCGTAGTATTCCTCGAGGAAGTTCATGTCGCTGATCCAACCCGCCGTGGCCCGGGCCTGCCAGCCGCCGCCGAGGTCCTGCCGGTGCCGCCAGAACGAGCGGCCGCGGAACGTGCGGGCGGGGTAGCCCGGATAGGTGAAGTTCCGGCGGTAGAGGCCGAGGTTGTCCTGGCCGACGTCGCCGATGAACCAGGCGTCGAGGATGCCGCTGGCCGGCGTGCCGAGCCCGAGGAACTCGGGGCGGTTGTACAAGAGCGACGTGCCACCGCCGGGGCCCCGCAGGCTGAGGTAGTCGACGTCGAAGTCCCAGTCGACGCCGTCGGGCGGCCGCTGCCAGCCGAACACCTGGAAGGCGTCCCAGCTCGTGAGCAGTTGCGTGCCGAAGATTTGGTCGTTCTTGACCTGCGCGTTGTTGATGTAGAACGTCGGCTTCTTCGCGTTGGTCGCGAGCACCGGCCACCAGAGCACCGGCACGCCGCCGAGCGTGACCGTGTTGCCGCGGCTGGTGATGAACTGCTGGTGTTCGACCGCCGGCTCGCCCGTCGCGGGATCGACCGCGGGCTGTCCGAACGGGCCGGGGAGCGGCACCTGCTCGTCGGTGAACTCGAGTTCCCGCGAGCGGAACTCCCAGGTCGGCACGCCGAGGCGGCTCGAGGTGAGCCCGGTGCGCTGGGCGACGAACCGGCTGCGGTCGACCTGCCGCAGCACGTCGGCCCGCAGCCGGACCACACCGGCGTAGTTGTCGACCGGCGTGAGCACCGTGGCGCCGGTGATCACGCCACTCGACCGGGGCACGTCGTAGAACATCCCGACGGCCTCGACCACCCGCTGCCCCTGGCGGAAGACGACGTTGCCCTCCATGTAGAGTTCGAGCGGCGCGTCGGCCGCCTGGGCGGCGGTGCCGTCGAGGTCGGGCTGCCCCTGGCTGCGCGTCCAGAGCACGAGCCGGTCGGCGGAGATGTCGAGGGGGCCGGCGGGGTCGACGCCGTCGACGACGAGGTTCACGCCCGAGGTGACGACCGCGATCCACTCGCCGCCCGTGGGGCTGGGAAACCAGCGCACATTGAGCGGCACGCTCGACCGCGGAAAGGCCCGCAGCCGCCGCGCCGGGGCCGCCGCCGCCACCGCCGGCGGGACGGGTGCGCCGAACTCGCTGAACTGTGCGGGGAGGACCTTGGCGGGGAGGACCTCGTCGGGGGGACGGGCGGGCGCGGCGCCATCCGGCGAAGGAGCGTCGGCGGGCGTCGCCGGCTCCGCCGCCGCCGTCTGGACGATCGCAGGCTGCGATGCCGTCGCCTGCGACGGGGCCCCTTCGGCCGGCGCGTCGTAGACCGCCGGCGTGCCCGTCGCGGGCACGACGCTCGTGAACTCGAGGCCGGGATCACGCCGGGTCCAGAAGCGGCCCGTCCAGCGGCCGCCGCGCACCGCGGACACGCCGCCACCGTCGGACGCAGACTTCACCGTCACGTCACCGGCCATCCGCACGAGCACGCCGCGCGGCGGCGACGGCCCCGGGCCCTCGTCATCCTCGGCGATCACGCCCGGCTCCTGCTCGATCCACACGACGGCCTCGTGGCTGCGGGCCGTGGTGGCCCCCTGGGCGATGGTGACACCGCCGGTGAGGTGCCACACGTCGTACGCCCCCTCCGTCCAGCGTGACGCCTGCGTGGCGCGGATCGCGAGCGGCTCTCCGGGATCGACCGCCGGCACCTCGATGCGCCCCGCGTCGGCGATCGCCGCCGCGAGCCCGCCGGCCGGCACGGCCGCGAGCACGCCGGCCGACGCCGAATCGCCGATGGTGCGCCGCGGCGGGTCGGCGCCATGGCACAGCGGGGCGGCCAACACGAGCGCCGCGACGCACAGGCCGCGCGCCGGCGACCGCCGCGGCAGACGCATCGGCCTGCGCGGCACGGGCGCGGAATCGTCGTCGCGATGACGCACGCGCAGGCCCTGTGGTGGAACGGACGCGGCCGCCCGGCGCGGCCGAAAAAATCCCCGGGCTTATAGGGACGTAATTTTTCGCGGGTCAAGGCGGGACCGCGCCGGTAAGCCTTGCCGGCCAAGGGGTTAGACGCAGGGAGCGCGGGCGTGCTTCCCGCCCCCACCGCGGCCGTCCGCAGCGGCGGGGCGTCGCACCGGACCGGGCTCGCCGCCGGGGCATGCGGGGCAAGCCCGGCAACCCCCCGGCGCCGCGACCCGGGTGATCTGGCGTGGCCCGGTGGCGGCCGCGGTAAGATGCGGTCTCGCCCCTGCTGCAGTTGCGGATGCAGGCCGATCCCCCACCCTTTTCCGCGCAGTCCGCCATCACGTCCGCACCCCTCCCACCATGCCCCGCCGCGGCCGGACCCGGGGGCCTCCCGAGCCGCCCCGTCGGCGAGCGGGTCGCAACCTGGCTGATCGAGCGCCGCAGGCCGCTGGCGGTGGTCGCGATCGCACTGGCGATCGGCGGCGTCGAGCGGTCGCGTCACCTCGAGTTCAGCCGCTCGATCGAGACGATGTTCGACCGGTCCGATCCGGCGCTCGTGCCGTATCGGCGGATGGCGCGGGCGTTCGGATCGAGCGAGGTCGTGCTCGCCGCCTACGACGCGCCCGACCTGTTCACGCCCGGAGGGATCGCCCAGCTCGGCCAGGTCGCGGCCGCGCTCGAGGCCGTGCCCGGCGTCGTGTCGGCGACGAGCCTGGCGGGCACGCCGCTCGGGCCGCGCATCATCGCACTCGACGAGAGCCCGACGGCCCGCAAGCTCGTGAAACTGATGGAGGGCTACACGCTCGGCGCCGACCACCGCACCGCGGCGATCGCCTGCGTGCTGGCGGCGCCGCCGGCCCCGACCGACACGTCGCGGTCAGCCGCCCGCGCCCGCGCGGCCTCGCGGGCCGACGCCATCGACCGCATCCGGGCGCTCGTGGGTGACCTGCCCGGCGGCACCGTCGCCGGCGAGCCGGTGATGCTCCGCGACGGCTTCGCCATGCTCGAACGCGACGGCAACCTCCTCGGCACGACCGCCGGCCTGCTCGCCGGCCTCGTGCTGCTCGTCTCCTTCCGGAGCGTGCGCTGGCTCGTGGTGCCGATGGCCGTGGTGCTCCTGGCCCTGTGGAGCACCCGCGGCATCCTCGCCGTGGGCGGGCTCAAGCTGACGATGGTCTCGACGATGCTCTCCGCGATGGTCACGGTCGTGGCGATCGCGACGGTGGTGCACGTGATCGTGGAGTATCGCCGGAGGCGCGATCTGGGGCTCGAGCCCGAGGCGGCGCTCCGGGAGGCGATCGCCGCTCTGTTCTGGCCGGTGCTGGGGGCGATCGCCACCGACGTGATCGGCTTCGGGTCGCTCGTCTTCAGCCGCGTGGGCCCCGTCCACGACTTCGGGATCATGACGGCCGTCGGCGCGGTGATGGTGCTCGTGGCCGCGGCGCTCGTCGTGCCCTTCCTCGCGCTCGCCGGCCGGTTCGACGCCGACCCGCGCCGGGCCTGGGGCGAGGCCGCGCTCGAGCTCGGCCTCGACGGACTGGCCAGGCGGATCGTGAGCCACCCCGGGAGGATCGTGGTCGCGGCCGCCGCCGTCAGCGCCGCTGCGGTGGCCGGCATGGGCTGGCTAGAAGTGGAGACCGACTTCACCCGTAACTTCCGCAGCTCGAGCCCGATCGTCGCGTCGTACGACATGATCGAATCGCGGCTCGGCGGGGCGGGGGTGTGGGACGTGCTCGTGCCGGCCCCCGAACCGATCGACGGCACGGTGCTCGAGGGTGTGGCGCGGCTGGAGCAGCGGCTGCGCGAGGAGGTGACGGTCGCAGAAGGCGGCGGGCCGCCCCGCCCGGCGCTCACGAAGGTGATGAGCGTGGCCGACGTCCTGGCGGCGATCTCGCCGATCTCGCTCGAGCGGCTGGAGCAAACGAGGGTGGGAAACTGGCTGGTGGCCGGCGCGATCCGGCTCCTCGAGGAGCAGCTGCCGCAGCTCGGCCGCGCGCTCGTCGGCCGCGACCCGGCCGACGGGTCGACCTGGCTGCGGGTGATGCTCCGGGCCCGGGAGCGGCAGCCCGCGGCCGCAAAGCACGACATCATCGAGGCGGTGCGGAGGATCGTGCGCGAGGAGTTTCCGGCCACGGCCGCGACCGCGGGGGGGGAGGTGACCGGCTTCTTCGTCCTGCTCGCGCAGCTCGTCGATCGGATGCTCGCCGACCAGTGGTTCACGTTCCTGCTCGCGGCGACCGGCATCTTCGCCCTCCTGGCCGTCGGTTTCCGGAGCTGCACGCTCGCCGCGGTGGCCCTCGTGCCCAACGCCCTGCCGATCTTCGTGGTGCTCGGGCTGCTCGGCTGGGCCGGCGAGCGGGTCAACATGGGCACCGCGATGATCGCCGCGGTGTCGATGGGGCTCTCGGTCGACAGCTCGATCCACTACATCGCCGCCTTCCAGCGGCGGCTGCGGGCCGGCGGGGCCTGCCCGGCGGCCCTCGAGACGGCCCACCAGACCGCCGGCCGGGCGATGGTGTTCTCCACGCTCGCGCTCGTCGTCGGCTTCCTCGCGCTCACGACGAGCGGATTCATCCCCACGGTGTCGTTCGGGGCGCTCTCCTGCCTCACGCTCACCGGCGGCCTCGTCGGCAACCTCGTGGTGCTGCCGGTGCTGCTGGCGCTCCTGGCGCCCCGGCCGGAGACGGGCTGCCGGGAGGAGAAAAAAACGCTACAACACCCGGCTCACCCCTGAGCCGGCCCCGAGCCGGGCCCGACCATGCCCGAGGAATTCGCCGATCTCCGCGGCCGCCGCGACGTCGTCGCCGAGCCGGCGGCCCGCCCCGAGACGATCGAGGCCGACGCCCTCGTCGTGTTTCTCACCGAGGGGGGCGTGGGCACCGGCGCCTGCGGCGCCGTCGACCGCGCTACCGGAGGCCTGCTCGCGCGGCTCGTGGCCGCCGGGGAGATCTCCGGCAAGCGGTTCGAGTGCGTGCCCCTGCTCGCCCCTCCCGGCGTGCGGGCGGCGCAGGCGCTCGTCGTGGGTCTGGGCAGGCGCGAGGATCTCGACGCCGGCACGCTCCACCGGGCGGCCGCCACCGCCGCGCGGATGCTCGCCGGCAGGCCGCGGGCCCGCGTGGCGCTCGTGGCCGACGACACCTGGACCGTCCGCCAGCTCGAGCAGGCGGTCGCCGGCGCGGTTGCGGGCATGGTGGGCCAGGATCTCTACCGCGCCGAAAAGAAACGCACCCGCTTCGGCACCACGATCTGGGTGGCCGCCGCTCCCGACGCCGTCGCGCGCGGCTCCGCGATCGGCGCCGGCGTGAATCTCGCGCGGCGGCTGGTCAACACGTCCCCGGACGACATCTATCCCCAGACGTTCGCCGAGGAGGCGGCCGCCGTGGCCGGCCGCACCGGCATGGAGATCGAGATCTGGGACGAGGAACGGCTCGCCCGCGAGCGCTGCCGCGCGATCCTCGCCGTGGGCCGCGGGAGCCACCGTCCGCCCCGGCTGGTGATCCTCCGCCACCGCGGCCCCGGGGCGGCCGACGGCCCGCCCGGGCTCGCGCTCGTGGGCAAGGGGGTGACGTTCGACTCCGGCGGTCTGTCGCTCAAGCCCTCGGAGTCGATGCTCACGATGAAGTGCGACATGGCGGGGGCGGCGGCCGTCCTCGGCGCGGCTGCGACGATCGCCACGCTCGCGCTGCCGGTGCACCTCGTCGCCGCCGTGGGCCTCGTCGAGAACATGACCGGCCCGGCGGCGTACAAGCTCGGCGACGTGATCACCGCGCGCAGCGGGACCACGATCGAGGTCCACAACACCGACGCCGAGGGACGGATCGTGCTCGCCGACGTACTCGACGTGGTGCGGGAACTCAAGCCGCGGCGGATCATCGACGCGGCCACGCTCACCGGCGCCTGCATGGTGGCCCTGGGCCACGACGTGGCCGGCCTGTTCACGAACGACCAGCCGCTGTGCGACGCCCTCGCTGCCGCGGCCCGCGCGGTCGGCGAGCCGGTCTGGCAGCTGCCGATGTACGCCGACTACGACGACCAGATCGCGAGCGAGGTGGCCGACATCAAGAACGTGGGCGACGGCCGCTGGGGGGGCGCGATCACGGCGGCCAAGTTCCTGGAACGCTTCGTGGGCGGCATCCCCTGGACCCACGTCGACATCGCCGGCCCCGCCTTCGCCGAGAAGCCACGCCCCTGGATCGACGGCGGCGGCACGGGCTCGATGGTGCGCGCCTTCGTGGAATTCGCCCGCGGGTCTTGATTACGAGGGCTCACGTGCCCAACCCGGCTTCGGGCTCCCCAGACCCCGTCGCCGGACGTTCACTGCGCCCTCCGGGCTGCGATCACTCCTAGAGACTGGCGCTGCGGCATCCATGCCTGCGCTGGTCGCTAAAGCCGGCGGCCGGGGCACTGGGGAGCCCGAAGCCTCCTCAACTGAAACGGCGAGGCGAGGGGTTGCCCCTGCCGTCGAGACGGCGTTACTCACCAGCGAAGCCAGGATGGCGCAGCGCCAGTGAGTCCGAGTGAGCGGAGCCCATGGATGGGCGCAGCGAACGTCCGGCGAGACGGTCGGGGCAGCCCCGAGCCGGATTGCGCGGTTCGGGATTGAAGACTCTCAACGCCCTCCCAAGACCGCGGCGATGCGCGCGGAGGTCACCGGGTCGATCACGCCGTGTTCGGTGATGATCGCGCGGATGAGGCGGGCCGGGGTCACGTCGAAGGCGGGGTTGAACGCCTTCGCACCGGCCGGGGCGGCGGGAACGCCGAGCGGGGCGAGCACCTCGGCCGGGCCCCGCTCCTCGATCGGGATGTCGGCGCCGGTGGCGAGCGCGAGATCGAAGGTGCTCGACGGGGCGGCCACGTAGAAGGGCACGCCGTGGGCGGCGGCCAGGACGGCGAGCGAGTAGGTGCCGATCTTGTTGGCGGTGTCGCCGTTGGCCGTGATCCGGTCGGCGCCCACGATGCAGGCGGCGATCCGGCCGGTCGCCAGCAGGTGGCCGGCGGCCGAGTCGCAGAGCACGGTCACCGGGATCCCGCGCTCGACGAGCTCCCAGGCCGTGAGCCTGGCGCCCTGGAAGAGCGGCCGCGTCTCGTCGGCGAAAACCTCGAACCTGCGGCCTCGTTCCCAGGCCGTCGTGATCACGCCGAGGGCCGTGCCGATGCCGCCGGTGGCGAGCGCGCCGGTGTTGCAGTGCGTGAGGACGTTGCCGGCCGGGAGCACCGCGGCTCCGTGGCGGCCGATCGCGGCGCAGAGCCGCTCGTCTTCGGCGTGAATCGCCCGGGCCTCGGCGAGCAGCGCCTGGGCGAGCGCGGCGGCCGGAGCGTCCGCGGCCAACGCCGCGAGTTTCCCGAGCGACCGCTCCACGGCCCAGCGCAGGTTCACGGCCGTCGGGCGGGCCGACGCGAGCTCCTCGCCGCGGGCGAGCACGTGGGCGAGAGCCTCGTCGGGAGGCAGCCCGGCCCGCACCGCCTCGGCCGCGGCGACGACGAGCCCATAGGCTCCGGCGATGCCGATGGCGGGCGCTCCGCGCACGCGCAGGCTCTTGATCGCCTCGACGACGGTCTCCACGTCGCGGCATGCAAGCCACTCGAGCCGGGCCGGCAGCTTCGTCTGGTCGAGGATCTCGAGGTGGCCGGCGGCGTCGCCGGCCCAGCGCAGCGCGACGGGGGCGGTCATGGCAGCGGCTCGCACGGCAGGCCGAACGCTTCGGCGACGGCCCGATGGACGAGCCTTCCCTGGTAGACATTCACCGCCGACCGCATCGTCGGACTTTCGCGGACGGCGTTGTCGACTCCAGAAGCGAGTTGCATCACGTACGGCAGCGTGGCGTTGCAGAGCGCGTAGGTGCTCGTGCGGCCGACGGCGCCCGGCATGTTCGTGACGCAATAGTGCACGACGTCGTCCACCACGAAGGTCGGGGCGGCGTGCGTCGTGGGCCGGCTCGTCGCCACGCAGCCTCCCTGGTCGATCGCCACGTCGATGATCACGGCTCCGGGCTTCATGAGGGCGAGATCCTCGCGCGACACGAGGTGCGGGGCCCGCGCCCCGGGGATGAGCACGCTGCCGATCACGAGGTCCGCCCAGCCGAGCCGCTCGCGGATCGTGTGCCGGTCGGAGTAGAGGCAGTCGACGTTCGGCGGCGTGACGTCGTCGAGGTAGCGGAGCCGCTCGAGGTTCGTATCGAGCAGCGCGATGGTGGCCCCGAACCCGGCCGCCACCTTCGCCGCGTTCGCCCCCACGGTGCCCGCCCCGAGCACGAGCACGTTGGCCGGCGCCACGCCGGGCACGCCGCCGAGGAGGATCCCGCGGCCCATCTGCGGCTTCTCGAGATACTTCGCCCCCTCCTGGATGCTCATCCTGCCCGCCACCTCGCTCATCGGCACCAGCAGCGGCAGCCGGCCGCGGTCGTCGCGCAGGGTCTCGTAGGCGATGCCCGTCGCACCGGTCGCGAGAAACCCCTCCGTGAGCGCACGGTCGGCGGCGAAGTGCAGGTAGGTGAAGAGCGTCTGCCCGGGCCGGAGGAGCGGGAGCTCGGGTGGCTGCGGCTCCTTCACCTTGACGACCAGATCGGCCCCGGCGAACACCTCGGCGGCGGAGTCGACGAGGGCCGCCCCACAGGCGGCGTAGGCGTCGTCCGGCAGGCCCGACCCGGCGCCGGCGCCGCGCTGCACGAGCACCCGGTGCCCCGCCCGCACGAGCTCCTCGGCGCCCACCGGCAGCAGCGAGACGCGGTATTCGTCCCGCTTCGTCTCCTTGGGAACGCCGACGATCATCAGGCGGTGGCTTTTTTCGGCGCCTCGACCTTGTAGGTCGCCGGCATCGGGAGCGGGTAGTTGCCGTCCTTGTCGGGCACGACGGGCGGGACCGTGTCCCATGCGAGCGCCTCGGGCATCGTGCGGAAACCGGTCTTCAGCAGGTCGTCGTAGCCGACCTGCTTGCCGGTGTAGGTGGCCGTGCGGCCGAGCACGGCCGAAAAGCTCGACGTCGTGCCGTACGAGGCGTTGTTGAGCGGCTTGTCGTTGCGGATCGCGTCGTGCAATTCGTCGTGCTCGACCTGGTAGGGGTTGTCTGCCTTCCCCTCGAACTTCCAGAGCACCTTGCCGTCGTAGCCGGTGATTTCGCCGATCTTGACGAAGCCCTTCGTACCCTGGAACTCCTCGTTCACGCGGCCGTCGCCGCCGGGGAACTGCCGGCACTGGCTCGCGATCCGCACCCCGCCGGGGTAGACGAAGTTCACCGCGTGGTGGTCGTAGATCTCGCTCGGCTGCCCCGGCACGCGATTCTGGCGACCGCCCACGCCGTAGGCGGCCTGCGGCAGCCTGTCGAGCACCCAGTTGGCGACGTCGATGTTGTGGACGTGCTGCTCGACGATGTGGTCGCCGCACAGCCAGTTGAAGTGATACCAGTTGTGCACCTGAAACTGCATCTCCGTGGTGTCGGGCTTGCGGGCGCGGTACCAGATCCCGCCGCCGTTCCAGTAGACCTGGCCGCCGATGATGTCGCCGGCGACGCCCTCGCGGATCTTCTCGATCGTCTCGCGATACTTGCGGTCGTAGCGGCGCTGGAGGCCGACCACGACCTTGAGCTTCTTCTCGTCGGCGAGCTTGGCGGCCGCCAGGCACACCTCGGCCCCGAACGCATCCACGCACACGGGCTTCTCCATGAACACGTGCTTGCCCGCCTTGATCGCGGCGTCGAAGTGAAACGGGCGGAAGCCGGGGGGCGTGGCCAGGATCACGAGGTCGCAGTGGTCGAGCACCTGCCTGTAGCCGTCGAGCCCCTTGAACTGCCGGTCCTCGGGGCAGTCGATCTTCTCGGGCATGTTCTCGACCGCCTTGAGCGCGCCTTTGATCCGCTCGTCGAACGCGTCGGCCACGGCCGTGAGCTTGACGTTCGACCCGGGCACCGAGAGCGTCTGCTGCAGCGCGCCGGTGCCGCGGCCCCCCGCGCCGATGAGCCCGATCCGGATCACGTCGCTCGACGGCGTCTGCCCGTGGACGGCGGGCAGGGCGGCGACGGCCCCGCCGATGGCTCCGGCGGTCCAGAGGGCGTCGCGGCGGGAGACGCGGGCAGATTGCATGGGAGGGCTCCGTGATGAAGCGGGAGGAAGCACCCCTGCGGCTTCCAATCCCACAATCCTACCCTCCCGACGCGCCCGCTGAAAACCAGCCTGTCATGTCCATCCCGTAGGACAGGCTTCAGCCTGTCATGTCC
>Ga0214923_10007580_pt1 | contig 11799 bp, 8 predicted proteins | sample LL1510_MetaG_FD_177993 | JGI IMG/M metagenome (GOLD analysis project Ga0214923, IMG submission 177993) | Freshwater microbial communities from Lake Lanier, Atlanta, Georgia, United States - LL-1510 | ecosystem: Environmental > Aquatic > Freshwater > Lake | place: USA: Georgia | collected 2015-10-15 | reverse complement strand
GGCATTTCACCAAAATTGGATTGAAGCCAGTTTTTGGTGACACCCCCTTCTTTGGGATCCTTGGCTTCGTCCAGATACAATTTAATCTTTTTGCGTTCAGAAGCAGGGATCATCTTGAGGACCGTTGCTCGATAATCGTTAATCATTTTTTTGAATTGCAGACCCTTGGGGCTTTTGCCCTCAGGGCTCACCAAAACCTGGCTGCTGATATCAATGTTCCCATCATCGACAACACGCCTTGCACCGCCTTCAACCTTGAAGTCTTCCTCGTCCACCTTGTTGTTTTTGTTACCGCCCATGTCGATCATTTGATCCTTGGTTTCTTTTACAAACCTGAGCAATTCCTTGGTCTTCTTACGGACAATTTGGGCTTTATCGAAATTGGCTTTCGCTTTGCCAGGCTCCTTGGCCATCCGGTCATCAAAAGCCTTGTACAAGGCATCGTTCTTTTGGCCGACCGATTGGGATGTTTCCTCCAAGCTCTTGTTGATCATCGCGAAGGCCTTCAGAATTTCGGCGGACACGTTCAGGGCAAGCATCGCGGTCAACACGAGGTACATCATGTTGATCATTCGTTGCCTTGGGGACAATTTACTACCGGCCATTGCTCAATATTTCAGGATTACGAAGGGGTTGATTCAGAATTAATATCGATTGGACATGGCATTCAGCATGTTCCCGTAAACCGAATTGAGGGCAGCAATGTTGCGGTTGAGTCGAGACATTTCATGCTGGTAACGCTCGGCATCCTCCTGGATCGTCTTGAGGCTGTCCATCATTTTGCCAACCCCACCAAAGTGCTCGTTAGCCGATTTAAGAGCCATGGCCGTATTCTTCATCTCGGTATCGTACATGGTGTTAAACGCCCCAATATTGTCAACCAATTTGCGCATTTCAGAACGATAGGCGCGGCTTTCTTCGCTAATCTGGGCCAATTCAGCCAACGACTCGGCGGTAACCCTCACTTCTGTTTGGTACGATTGGTTGGCGCTCACCAAATAGTCGTTGAGTTTGCGCATTTCTTCCTGATAAACCCGGGTTTGCTCACCCATTTCGGTCATTCCATTCAATGCCCCCGATGCGGTATGGGCCTGGGCGGCCATTTGTCCAACAGACTGGGTTGCCTCACGGACTTTGTTGGCAAATTCACCGGTGCTCAGGCTGGCAGAATTCATCTGCCCCATTTGTTGAACATTATGATTCAGGTTCTGAAAACTCTTGCCCAAATTTTCCAGAACATCCTTGCTCAAATTGGCTTCACGCATCATGGCATTCAATGTTGCGGGTGGTGCCTTGGCCTCACCGCCGGCTAATTCAGGGTAAACCAGCGACCAATCAATGTCCTCGGCAGGGGGTTCAAAGCCGGATACAAAAAAGATTAAAGCCTCGGTACCCAATCCCAGCGTTAGGAAAAAATCTGCCCCCGGCAGGTGTCGGATTTTGAAAAGTGCCCCGATGATCACAATGGACGCACCCCATCCGTAGAGATAATTCAGGGTAATTTTGCCTTTTTTGGACTGCAAATACTCCGCAATTTCTTCTTGTTTAAAAGAAAACTTCATGATTTATAAAAATTTAAAAGATTAACGAATGTCCCTGATATCCCGACCAGTAAAGTCCATAACACAACGGAAGCCAATGGTGGAACGTGCTGAATCTTGGAATTCGTAAGCCCGGGTTCCATTCATCAGGTAATAACCAACATCTTTCCAACTACCACCACGAACCACTTTACGCTTGAGGATTTGAGGGTCGCTGTCTTTGGCGTTGTAACGATAATCCGGGTTCAAATCACCCACAAAACTGGAAGCAGACTCGTGGAAGGTCGATGCGGTCCATTCGGCCACGTTGCCGGCCATGTTAAAGAGACCAAAATCATTGGGGTTAAAGGTGTAGGTTTTGGCGGTATAGGTAACCCCATCGTCAACATAGTTGCCACGGCCCGGCTTGAAGTTGGCCAACAAGCAACCACGGTTGTTACGCAAGGAAGGCCCACCCCAAGGGTAGGGAGCGGCCATGCGACCACCCCGGGCTGCGTACTCCCATTCGACCTCGGAAGGCAAACGGAAGGGAAATTGAAGGGTTAATTTTTTGGACTGGCGGAAAGCCGATAAAAGCCGGGTTCTCCAATCGCAGAAGGCGTTGGCCTGGTTCCAATTAACGCCTACAACAGGGTAATCGTAATAGGCTGGATGGCTGAAGTACAATTGGGTTTGGGGTTCGTTGTAGGCATAGGCCATATCCTTGGTCCAAACGAGGGTATCGGGGTAAATATTAATGGACTTGGATTCTACAAACTCGTTCCGGTTTCGATTGGACTGACTGGCCGCCGCGGCTGTATAATCATATTTCTTGTAATTGTATACAAAACGAGCGGTGTTCCATTCCTGACGGCCAAACACTCGCTGGTTTTCTGGCAAAAACAGGTCTTCCAATTCTTCGACGACCGCCGGGTCTTTCCAATTAATCCTCGCTTTCCAGTTAATGTATTCGTTCCCATCCTCGTCTTCGATGGTATTCCCCAAAACAGTGTGGGCAATGGAATCCCGAACCCAATTCACAAATTGCCGGTATTCGGCGTTGGAAATTTCGGCATCGTCCATATAGAAAGGACGCATTGTGACGTTCTTCAGCGGGTTGTTGAGGTTAAAAAGCAAATCTTGATCGCCTTGACCGTACAAAAAGGTACCCTGTTTGATATAAACCATGCCGTAAGGGGTGGTTTCAAGCCATGGACCCCGATCCTTGGCCCCAATAAGGTCCCCGGTATTCCCGCTACCACAGGATGATAGGAACGCGGTTAGCCCCAAAAAAAGGGACCATAGTGCAGGGCGGATGCAGCAAGCGGACACCGACGAAGAGGTAGTTCTAGGCATGTTCATGTTTTGAAAACGCTAAAATTAGCAAGATTTAACGGTAAAAAATCGAAGATTAGAAGTAACGGGGCGTTAAAATTCTCCTTTGGGGCTTGGGAGGTAACTTGAGCGTGAAATCGTAGCCCAAAAAGGCTTCGTGCGATCCGTTGGTCAGCGTACCCAAATCCCCCAAATGCTGGGAAAAAGAATACCCAAAACGAACCCCATTGCGCATACGGTAACCGAACATTCCGACCACCCCATCGTTTTGGGAATAACCGCCCCCTAACCACAACCGGGTTCCTATTGAGAGCATGAGGTTGTAGTCCACCTGTTGTACGGAACTGTTGGTTTTGAAGAGAACCGATGGGGTTAAACGGAAATACTTGCCCAAAGGAATTTGATAGCCGGCCGATGCAAAAAGATTGCGGGAATAGGTCAGGGTCGAACCTGTTGTGTTGAATTGCAAAGCCGGTTCATTCAAATGGTTGGCTGCCAAATTGAGGAACCATTTTTTGGAATACAGTTGAATTCCAGCCCCCAAGTCAAACGTTGTGGCCTGAACATTGGTCGCTACCAAAAGCGGGTCGTTGGGATTCTCCGGCCGGAATTTAGTGCCATCCAAAGAAGTCTGAAGCATGCCCCCGTAAACGCCAATACCGATGCTAAAGGTTCGCAAAGGAATGCGCAGGGCGTAATTAAGGCGTACGTTGGTGGATTTGTTGAAATACTCCTCGTCCTGAACCACCAAAAGTCCCAAGCCACCCCTCAAAAACTCAACAGGGGCATGGATACTAAAGCTCGTTGTCCGGGGGGAGGCATTTTCGGGGATGTTGACCCATTGGTATCGGCTGGCCACCATGGTGCTGATGGCATTTCTCGACCCCGCAACCCCTGGGTTGTAAAAGAAATCATTGAACATGTATTGGTTCCACTTGGGTTCCTGCTGAGCAGAAACCGCCGAGGTCCAAAACATGAACAGGAGCAGGCCGGCAAATCCTTTGCCAAATTGATTTATTCGCATGGACTAATTGCCGAAGAAACAACAGAAAAGGGAAATTCCCAACTATTTGTGGCCTTTTTTGATGCTAGCCTCCAAAGCCATCACCAAGGAAGGGAATTCCGGTGAGGGTGCAGCGATATCCAAACGCAGACCCCGATCCTGCACGGCTGCGTGGGTTTGAAGACCCAAAGCGGCGATTTTGGTAGGCCCTTGAACAAAATCAGGAAAATTCTCGAAAAGCGACTTAATCCCCATCGGACTAAAAAAGCAGAGGACATCGTATTTAATGTCCGCCAAGTCGCTTAAATCACTGGCAACGGTGCGAAACATCACCGCCTTGGTTACCAGCAGACCCAGTTTCTGAGCTTCTGCGGTAAAGGTGTCTTGGAGAATATCCGAACAAGGCATCAAGTAGGCGGCCTCCTTGTGTTTGAGCATCTGGGGAAGAAGATCTTCCAATTTCCCTTTGCCAAACGATATTTTTCGCTTCCTCAGTTGGGTGTATTTCTGCAGGTAGAGCCCTACGGCCTCCGAAATGCAGTAATAACGGGTTTCGGGGTCAATCTCGCAACGCATTTCTTCGCAGAGCCTGAAATAATGATCGATGGCATTGCGGCTGTTAAAGACAATGCTGTGGTATTCCGACAAAACCAAACGGGTTTTTCGAAAATCCTTCGCTGGAACCCCAATTACTTCAATGAAAGGCCGGAAATCAACTTTGATATTGAATTTGGTTGCCAGTTCGGCCAAAGGAGAACGTTCCCCAGGTTCCGGTTTGGGTTGGGAAACGAGGATGCTCCGGATTTTGCCTTTGGGGTTAGGGGTTTCGGCCATGAAGGATGTAGTGGGCAAAAAGGGTCAGTGGTAAAATTTCGAAGGTGCAAATATAAAAAATCAACAAAAGAAGGCGGTCCTGACCAAACTCATAAGCCATACGGCCTTGGCGAAACCACCGAATGAGCAGACTAACCAGAAGCAAAACCCCCAAAAAACCACTCGTATAGACTTTCCAGGAGGAATTTCCAAAGGCCAAAACCAAGGCCCACAGCAAAACCAAAGGCACCCAAAGGTGGGATAAGACCCTAGACCATAGGCGCATCCCATGAACCATTTCCTCCCATTCTACCGCCCAACCCAAAAACCGAAGCCAGGTATCAAAAACCCAGGCCACCAAAATCAAAACCAAAAACCATACCAAAAACAAGAGCCAGGGCCAAGCTACCAGGCTTTTTTCCAATCCGGGCACAGCCAGTCCACCAGGTATTTGAGCCAAGGTCAACCCAAGTCCCATTGCCAAAAGAATGCCCCAGCCCCAACGTTGCCATTCACTATAGGCATGCCGAGACCGGACGCTTTGCATAAAAATCCTGTAATTAACCAGTTGATACAGCCTGGAGGGGTAATACGAAGGATCTCTGGCGACCAAGAAAGCGACCAAGATCCACAAAACCCACCAAACACTAAAAAACCAGGTCCCTGGTAAAGTGGACGGTGCGTTCTCAATGGGTTGAATCGCAGCAGCCCCACCGTTGAAACCACCGTAAACCAAAACCAACCAACAAGCCCTAAAGGACGACCGCAAGAACATGACGTAAAATTACCTTTGAAAGACCATGGGAACGAAACGGCTATTGGTTTACCGGGCTTCGGCTGGTTCTGGCAAAACCCACCAGCTTGTTACCACTTACCTGCGCCTGGTGCTGTCTTCGGCTGACCCTTTGGCAGTTCGGCAAACCTTGGCCATCACCTTTACCCAAAAGGCGGCTCAGGAAATGAGGAAAAGAATCTTGGAGCAACTAAGGCAGATGGGAAGTCCGGACGACACCTTGGCCTTCAAGGAGGATAGTATTCGGTCCGAACTCCTGAAAACGTTGAAACTGGAACCAGGGGTTTTGCGGGATCGTTCGCGTCGTCTGCACCGGACCATGCTGCATCGGTACAGCGATGCTGCGATTGGCACCATTGATTCCTTTATCAGCCAAATGGCTCGTCCGTTTTATCGGGAATTGCACAGCGGTCAGGACTTTGAAATTGAGCTGGATCGAGATGCCCTTATCGAAGAGGCTATCGAACCCTTTTTGGCCCAGGTAGGTCAAAAGGAAAACGACGTTTCGACCTTGTTGTTGAATTTTTCGCAACACCTCAACAGGGACGAAAAAAACTGGAACATCCGTAACCTTTTGGTCCGCTATGCTTCGTTCTTGTTCCAGGACAGGGCCTACCCCTACCTGGAAACCCTCCAAAAAATAAAACCGGCGGATTACGCTGCCTATTACGATCAGCTCGCCAATATTTTGGATGAAAAGCATCGCGAACAAAGGGAGGGCTCTCGTGCCTTGCTGGATGATTTAGCCTTGGCTGGATATTCAGCAGAACAGCTTCATTATGGAGCCAAAGGCTTGATTTATCATTTAGAAAAGCACCTACAAAACGAAGGACACAAACTGCATTCCCAAGTTGACAAGGCGCTCACCGAACAAAACAGAGTCCTAAAAAAAGGCGCCCATCCGCCTGAATTTCAAAGCTGGGTCGACCGACTACAGATTTTTTTGGGTCAACAAAAAGCAGCTGCCCCGGATATCGCCCTAATGCAGGCTGTCTTGGAGATGCGCTACGCTACCACCCTGCTTGGCACCTTGTATCAACACTTTACGGACTACAGCCGAGCCCAGGTCAAAATGCCCCTGAACTTTCTCTACTTTCAACTCGCCGACCTGGTCCAGAAAACCCATCCGGAATACCTCTGTGATCGCGTTGGTCATCGTTACCTCAACATGTTGGTGGATGAGTTTCAGGATACCAGTCTCTTGCAATGGCAGTGCCTGGAACCCCTGATGGATAATGGTTTAGCATCGGGCGGCACCGCGATGGTGGTCGGGGATGTCAAGCAGTCTATCTACCGATGGCGCAACGGCGATGCCCGGCTTTTGGCCGCTTTGCCTGCTAAGCGCTGGGACTCCACCGCGTCCAAACTCTGGGACGAACTATACCAAGGAATTCCTTTGCAAATCAATTACCGGTCCCAAAATAATATCTTGTATTTCAACAATGTATTTTTTGGATGGTGTCGTCAAAATTGGGAAAGCCTCATGTCTTCAACCTACCAGGAGGTCGAACAAGAACACCCTCTAAACCCCATCACCAACCCGCCCTGGGAAGGCAGGACCCGGGTTTTGGCTTTTGATCCATCGATACCCGAACGAAGCTTGGAAGCCAATCGGGTTGAGGTGTGTTACAACTTAATTCAGGAATACAAAAGACAGGGGATCAAAGCCAGAGACATCGCTGTTTTGGTCCGTACCAACCGTACTGGATCCGCTTTGGCCCAAGGCCTTATTCGCCGGGGTCAGGCGGTCGTATCCCCGGATAACTTGCTGCTAGGACTCAACCCCAGGGTACGGCAGATAATCCACGCCTGGTTTTTCCTCCATCAACCCCAAGATCCTGTTCATGCAGAAGCCCTGCTCCAGGATTTGGATCTGGAAATTTACCTCCAGGACCCCTCTCGAAATGCCTATTCGGCCCTTTTGGATCGATTTCCTGCTTTGGATATTCCCTCCTTGCTTGCGCTGCCACTTGCGGCCCAAATGCAGGAATTGGCGGTGGTCATGAACCTGGCCAATGAACCGAGCCCTTTTGTTCAAAGACTCTTGGACGAATGGGTCAACCAATGCGCCAAGGGACCCCGCGTACAAGACCTGGAAGATTGGTGGCATACGGTAGGACACAAAATAAAAATTCAAGGGTCCGCCTCCGAAGAGGCCGTCCAATTAATGACCGTGCACAGTGCCAAGGGTTTGCAGTTCCCGGTGGTCTTGGTGGCCGAAATGGACCGTCGCAACAAAAAACCCGTTCTTGCTCATCAATGGATTTCACATGTTCCCGCTGATTCATGGGGCATGGAAGAAAAAGTACCACCCGGTGAGGTTCCGGTTCATTTGGTGGAAACCTCTGCCCTCAAAAACGCTCCGGAAGACTTTGCGGCATTGGCCGAGAGCGAGGGCCAACTCAACGACCTGGATTACATCAACATCCTTTATGTCGCCTTGACCCGGGCCAAAACCCATATGGAAATTCTGACGGAAGCGTGGAGCGGCAAAAAAGACTCGGTGTTTAGCCTTGGCAAGATTTGGGGGCAATTTGCCCAAAGCCAGAACCCGGACCCCTCCTTGTGGACGCGGACCGAACGAAATCCTGAATGGCCCGGCGAACCGGAAACTTGGAGCCTTCAACCGGACTCAAAAGCGCTCATGCCGGAAGGATCAAAAGGGGAAGGAGAATCCATAGCAACCCAACAGGACTTGGCTTCGATGCCTAGGACCTTGCCAAACACCACGGTCGCCTTGAAGCATAACATGCACTGGCCCAATCTCACGACCGAAGCCATCGAAGCAGGCGTGCTTTTGCATCGCCTCATGGCCAAGATTCACCACCAACAAAAATCAGAATCCGTCATCCAAGACTGGGAAAACGATGAATCCTATGCACCAGCCCTCCGACAAAAAGTCAGCCAATGGGCTCGTAGCCTCCTCCTAAGACCTGAAGTGACACCATTCTTTGAAGAAGGTTCCACCGTATTGCGGGAGCACCCTGTCTTGTTGACGGACGGTAGTAGCCTCCAACCGGACCTCATTCTCCTGGCCCAAGACGGAAGCGCCCGGGTTTTGGATTTTAAAACGGGCCGACCCCGGAAGGAACACCGCGATCAACTGGATCAATACTTGGATATCCTCCAAAAGGCAGGCTACCCCAGCACAGGCGCTTTGGTTTACGCCGAGGAGGAATCAACGGATCCTATCGCTTGAAAGACGGTTCAAAATCGATGTTATAGAACATAAAGGACCACTTATCGGCGGCCTCGTCCAAAATCATGGAAGTAGGTTTGCCTGCACCGTGGCCCGCCTTGACATCAATACGAATCAAAACGGGAGATGGCCCGCTTTGCTTGCTTTGGAGTTCAGCGATGAACTTGTAAGAATGCGCCGGTACCACCCGGTCGTCGTGATCGGCGGTGGTCACCATGGTCGCCGGATAGGACGTTTTGGCCTTGACATTGTGGACCGGAGAATAGCCCCGTAGGTATTGAAACATCGCCTCGGAATCGTCCGAACGACCGTAATCATAGGCCCAACCGGCACCAGCTGTAAAGGTGTGATAGCGCAACATATCCAAAACCCCCACCGCGGGAAAACATACCTTGAACAAATCCGGTCGTTGGGTCATGCAAGCCCCCACCAATAGCCCCCCGTTAGAGCCCCCGGCAATGGCCAAACGACTCGACTGGGTGTATCCGTTGTTAATTAACCATTCGGCTGCGGATATAAAGTCATCAAATACATTTTGTTTTTGCATCTTGGTGCCCGCATCGTGCCAACGGTCCCCGTACTCTCCCCCACCGCGCAGATTCGCTACCGCATAGATACCACCCTGCTCCATAAAGAAGAGGTTGGAAACCGAAAATGAAGGCGTCAAACTAATGTTAAATCCCCCGTATCCGTAGAGCAAAACCGGGTTGTCCCCGTTGGGCACCACATCCCTACGATGCGTCAAGATCATCGGAACCTTGGTGCCGTCCTTGGACTCGTAGAAAACCTGGGTACTTACGTACTGATCCGGTTCAAAATCAACCTTGCTCTGCTTGTAAACAGTCGATACACCATCCGACAAATCCAAGCGGTAGATAACCGGAGGGCTGGTATAGGACGCGAAGGAATAATAACAAATTTTTTCTTTACGCTTCCCGCCAAAACCAGAGGCCGTTCCCAATCCGGGTAGTTTAACCTCCGCAACCAAGGTCCCTTGGAGGTTGAATTGAAAAACTTTGCTGACGGCGTCTTGCAAATAATTCGCAAAAAAGTAGCCTCCAACCGCCGAAACAGACAATGGAGATTGGGTTTCTGAAATGACATCCTGCCAATAGCGGGATTCCGGCGCCTTGAGGCTGACCCATACCAAACGGCGATTGGGCGCCTTGAGGTTGGTCAACAAATAAACCGAATCACCCTCCGTATGCACCACATCGGTTTCGTTCTCCAGACCTTGAATGATCGGCAGGATAGGTGCATTTTTGGCATGCAAATCTTTGAAATACAATTCGTTGCCGTAGGTGGCTTGGGCGGCTGAAATAAAGAGGTAGCGACCATCCTCGCTCACCACCGCACCGACGTAGCGGTAAGGATTGGCTTCTCCTCCAAAGACGAGTTGGTCCGCTTTTTGGGGCTGATCCAAACGATGGTAATACAATTTGTGGAACTGGGTTTTGCCCGACAAAGCCGAGCCATCAAGGGGTTTGTCGTAACTGGAGTAAAAGAACCCTTCACGCCCTTTCCAGGCCAAGGAACTAAACTTGACATCGACCAAGGTATCACCCATTTGCTTCCGTGTTTTGGTGTTCAGGACCACCACTTTACGCCAATCCGAACCCCCTTCGCTGATTTGAAAAGCGCAATAGGAACCATCCTCCGAAAACTGAATTCCGGCCAGCGATGAAGTTCCGTCCTTTGAAAAAAGATTTGGATCCAGAAAAACCTCGGCCACACCGGGCTGGGCCGCAGATTCTCTGTATAACACCGATTGATTTTGCAAACCATTGTTCTTGTAAAAGTAGGTGTATTCCCCTTCCTGAAAGGGGGCGGAATATTTTTCGTAATTCCAAAGTGACTCCAGGCGCTTCCGGATTTTATCACGGTAGGTAATTTGTTTCAGGTACCCAAAGGTTAATTCATTTTGGCGACGGACCCAGTCACTTGTTTCTTCGGATCGGTCGTCTTCGAGCCAGCGGTAGGGATCTTCGACAACCTGATTAAAGTAGGTATCCACTTGATCCACCCTGCGAGTGTCGGGGTAACGAAGGGGCTGGTCTTGGGCAAGGGTCCTTCCGGCCCAAAGAACTAAACCGAGAGCCATCAAACCGTACTTCACTTGAAATTGGAACGAGCTGAAAACGACCGAGAACCTGGCCATGCGGCCAAGGGATATCTTGAATAAGTCATGCATGGGTAAGAATTTTACCCAAAGATAGCCTCAGGGATTGCTCGTCCTTCCAGGCCAGAATTTACGCGGAATCAGCCAAAGCCCGTAGGATTCAGAGGGTTTGGCATTCAACGAAGCATGATGAGCCCTGTGCGCCCTGATCATCGCCTGGATATAGGGGCCGTTCAAGGGCCTGGGCAAGACCCATCGACGATGAACCCACGCGTCGTGTAGAACAAAATACAAGGTCCCATACAAACAAACCCCGATACCCAACCCCAATTGAAAAGGCCGGAAAGGATCGAGGCCTCCAAGCAACAAATACAAACCCAAACCTCCAAAAGCCAACGAAAAAACATCGTTCCATTCCAACCCCCGACCCGAAGGGCGGTGATGGGTCCGGTGTATGAACCATAAGGGGCCATGCATCAAATATTTGTGCACTATCCAGCCCAAAAATTCCATCCCTCCAAAGCCGAGCATTCCGCCCAAAAAAACTGTCCAAACGGCCATGAGGGATGATTAAGCAGAGGAAAATTCTATTAGACTGCCACCGACATTCCGGCCGCATAGGCCTCGACTCGTCCAATCAGGTCTTTGAAATCTTTGACAAGAACCAAGGGGCTTTCCCATCGAACCTGACCTTCAGCGAGAACCGCCAACGGACCCGTCACCAAATGGATGCAACGAGGAAAATCCTGCTTGATTCGCGCCAAATAATCCGCGACCGAATCCTGGGCCAGGGAAGAGGTCATGGAGAAAAGAGTGAAATCGGGACGGTATTGCTGATCCAGGACAAACAAATCGGGGTAGGGTACATTCGCACCGATGTAAGCGACTTGCTGACCCCGGGCCTTGAGGAGAAAACTAGCAAAGAGCAAGCCCAATTCATGAAACTCGCCTTCGGGCAGGTACAAAAGATAACGACGGGCGTTGTAAGCCGGGTTGGACGTTGGGTTGGACGTTGGG
>Ga0214923_10007579_pt1 | contig 11799 bp, 6 predicted proteins | sample LL1510_MetaG_FD_177993 | JGI IMG/M metagenome (GOLD analysis project Ga0214923, IMG submission 177993) | Freshwater microbial communities from Lake Lanier, Atlanta, Georgia, United States - LL-1510 | ecosystem: Environmental > Aquatic > Freshwater > Lake | place: USA: Georgia | collected 2015-10-15 | reverse complement strand
TTTTGGACGCAATTAATGCTTGTAACACTCGTTTTACATAGTTCCTAGCGAAATAATTCGCCCTATAACAAAGGAGATACAAAAGAATGGAAATAATGATTGGTCTAGTAGCCGGCTTAGCGGTAGCCGTCGTCGCAGTTTTAGTTGCCTTAAAAGGCAAAAAGGTTGATCAGCCGGTACCGCCGCTTCAAGGCTCACAACCAGTGCTTACAGTTGCTGAAATTCGAGAAACAATCCGTGAAATTCACAGCGAAACATTGCGAGATTTAGCTGAGCAGGCTAAAGAAGATCGCGAAGATGCCATTAACACCGCTTCTCGCCAAATGGGCGATGCGATTGACCACACGAAAAAACAACTTGAAGAAACGGTGGGTCGGCTAGAAACTGAAGTTGGACGTTTGCGTGCCGACAACGCAACAAAATTTGGGAACGTTGACAACGCTGTCGCAAATCTCACTAAAGAAGCCTCAACTTTAACAAAAGTTCTTTCGAGCGCGCACGGTCGAGGCAACTGGGGCGAGAGAATGCTGGAAGACATTCTCTCAAGTTCTGGTTTAAAGCGTGGCGTCAATTATGAATACCAAGAGAAGCTCGCGGAAGGTGGCAAACCCGACTACTCGTTCTTTTTGCCGCCTGATCGCGTGGTGTATCTTGATAGCAAATTTCCTTTAGACAACTACATAAAATTCTGTGATGCAACCGATGACTCGGTCAAAAAAATTCACCGTGACGCATTTCTTAAAAACGTTGAAGATCGCGTCAAAGAACTGACTAAACGCGACTACGTTAATCAAAGCAGTCGCTTGGCGCTTGACAGCGTGCTTTTGTTCATTCCTAACGATGGGGTGCTCAATTTCATTCAAGAAAACAAAAAGAGCTTGATTGATGAGGCTGCAAAAAATAAGGTTGTTTTTTGCTCACCGTTGACGCTCTATATGTTTTTGAGCATGATGCACCAGGCAACTTCAAGCTTTTACATGGAACAGAACGCCCATGAGATTCTTGGACTTTTACGAAAGTTCAATACCTCGTGGGGTGCTTACGTTAAGTACTTAACCAAGATTTCAAAGAGTTTCTCAGCAATGCAGAAAAGCCTCAAGGCAGTTACTACTGGCAAAGTCTTTGGTGCAGTAAACAAGCCACTGCATGAAATTGAAGAGCTGGCCAAGCGGCATGATATCAATGCCGTCGAAACTGGTCTTGCTGAATTGACAGCAGCAATCGCCGAAGTCGAAGGAGACGATAATGACGACTACATCTAAGACTGCTCAACTCGCAAAGGACTTGATGCTGGCCGACGACGAAAAAGAAGTCGTCCAACTTTTGTCCACTAGTGGCTACTGGGAAGACACTTCAGCTTGGTTGCCGTATGGCGGTCAAGAGAGCAACCAGTCCATTATTGGAAGTCAGCAGAGTGATGCTTTTGCAGCTCTAACAGAAAAAATAATCAACAGTGTTGACGCATATTTAATAATGGCATGTCACCTGGCAGGCATTGACCCAGAATCTGACCTTGCGCCCAAGAGCATGGATGAAGCGATTCGACGGTTTGGCCACATTTTTACTGGGCATAGCGTCGGCATGAGGGTGCGAGAGGCATACGAGAAAGGTGTTGATCAGAGTGAATTGACCGAACTTGCAAAAAAAATTTCGGTAGTGGTGACTGGCGAAAAAAGTCAGTCACCTTGCATGACGATTGTTGATCAAGCTTCAGGGCAAACACCAGATTCTTTTAAAAATACCTTCTTGAGTCTCGTATCGGGCAATAAAGTTCGTACTCGATTTGTTCAAGGCAAATTCAACATGGGTGGTTCCGGGGCCTTACGGTTCTGCTCCGAGGAGCACAATCTTCAGTTATTTGTTTCGCGTCGCAATCCTGCACTCTTGCAAGCGCCGATATCAGAACGCGACAAAATGTGGGGAATTACGATCGTACGTCGACGTCCCGCGCGTGAAGGCGAGCGCATGAGCGTATACGAATATCTGGCACCGAAAGATGCCAGTGGCAACAACTCGATACTTGCGTTTCCGTCAAAAAGTCTTGCAATTTTTCCGTCCGAGAATCTTCGAACACCTTGCAGCGTTGATGCGGAGTGGGGCACCTTTAACAAACTTTATCAGTACAGGTGGCCACAGTCTTTGGCTTCGTATTCAACTCAAATTGCGGGCAAATCAACTGTTATGCATCTCAATATAAATTTGCCAGATGCTGTGATGCCGGTTCGCGTATACGAGCTGCGTTTCAAAGCTGCGAGTCCGACCATGAACGTTCTAGGAATACGAGCACGGTTTGAGCAAAATTCTGAAGTTAGAGACAGACTTGAACCAGAAGTACCGATCGCAGGTCAAATAGTTGTAAACGGGTTTTCGTTACCCGTTCGTGCATACGTCTTCAAATTTGACGATAAGCGAATGTCGACATATCGAGGTGACTACGGGGTGATTTTTTCACTCAATGGCCAGAAGCATGGACACTTGCCTGAGACTTTTTTTGCTAGAAAAGAGGTTGACTTAGGTGTACTGCGGACAAAAACCGTAGTCGTGGTTGACTGCGACTCTCTTGATACACGTGCGCGTGAGCAAATACTCATGAATAGTCGTGATCGTCTGGCTGACTCACCGGCAACAAATGAACTGCGCCAACAACTGGCTTTATGGCTCAAAGAGAACGAAGTTTTGGCGCTTCTGAAACGTCGACATATAGAAGCTCAACTTGAAAAGACTTTGGGCGAGGACAAGCCTTTGGCTGAACTACTGAAAAAAATGGTGAGCGATAATCCGGACTTGGCATCACTCTTTAAGCACGGTACCAGAATCCCGGGCGGTCGAGGTCTAGGTGATGGCGGGTCGGGTCCGAGCACGTTTAGTGGGAAAGACGAACCAACATTTTTCAGGTTTGATAATCATGACTATTTACTTGAAAAACGATCACCAATAAATCACTCAATGAATCTTCAATTCGAGACAGATGCCGTCAATGATTTCTTCACTCGTGCCGGGGCACTTACCCCTGGTTCGTTTGCGATTGAAACCATTCATCCACTAGGAATTGAAGTCAGCGGCATGATCGGTACTCTGCACGATGGCTCTCTTGGCGTGCGGCTGAAGCACCCAGCAGGTGCCAAAGCAGGAGAAAAATACGAAGTGAGTCTGGTGATCGTCGCGCCAGATTCAGATAAGAGGTTTGTCAATACCTTAAAAGTTGAAGCGTTACCTGCCGCGACGTCACAGAAAACTGGAGGGGGCGGTGAAAAAACCTCCCCAAATAGCGGAGACAAAGGCGGTGCAGCACAAGCCGGAATTGACTTACCTCGAATTGTTCCGATTTTCAAAGCAGACTGGGACGGTCTCGCCTGGGACGAATGGACAGCGCTTGAGGTTCAGATGCTGAACGACAAACCTGAAGCTTTTCAAATCAATATGGATAATCGATATCTAGATCAAGCTCGTCGCAAAAAACCAAAGTCGGCGCACCTTCTTGAACGAAGATTTCAGTTTGGCTTGGCATTTCTTGCTGTTGCAGTAATTACGAATATAGATGAAGTCCGTAAACAATTGCCCGAAGAAGCAACTGCAGATCTTTCGGTTGAAGATATTGTTCGACTATCAATGGCCTTAATCGCCCAGTCGGTTTTGCCAGTTATTGATGTTCTCGGGAAGTTAACCGAATCAGAATTAGGTGAGTTAGCAAGTGATGAGTGAAGGTTCAAACTGATGGACCGCACTCAGCGTGATTGGTTTGTTGATCCTGATAATCATGAAGATCGCTATCCGATCGAACCCAGTGAGAAACACGAGCCGATTTTGTTCGCGAATATCCACGAGTGGTTACTTAAAGATCAAAATCGGCAACGACAAATCAATCACTTGAATAGATATTTTGGAAGCAATTACTCGGGGAAGCTGTTTGAGTATTTTGCTGCAAGATCGGAACCGAAGGTTTTCACCCCCTGGGACATTCTTGCGGTTGAATCTTTATCGGTCAGCGTGCCACCAGCCACGGCAAAGTGGTTGCTCGAGCCCGACGAAGTGCGAGACGGCTACCTAGAGATTGCAAACAAACATTTTGGAGATCCAGAAACAACTTTGTGGGGCTGTAACCAAGTCTTGATAGGGGACGAGAGTGAACTGTCAAAGCTGTATGACTTGCTTCGATTACAACCCGGCCTCGGATATGTAACCACATCAAAACTTATGGCCGCGAAGTTTCCTCGGATTGTTCCAATAAGAGATTCTCAAGTCGAGCTCTTGCTCGGCCTACAAAACGAAAAGAGTTGGTGGTCTACATTTCGAACTCTGTTCAAAGATACCGCTCCGAGTTTGGCCGAGCATATTGATGGGCTGCCCATACCGAATGGAGCTGGGCAGGTCACCACACTTCGCCGTCTAGATGTAATTCTCTGGATGGAGGCCAAAGCTCGCTCAATTCGGCAGGACACTAGATAATTGACATTTCCTCGATCGGCTCTCGCCCCAGTTATGACTGCTATCTCTTGGGGATTTTCAGCCTGGATGGGACATACGGTGGCGTTTAAAGTGGTGGCTAAAAAGCGCCAAAAGGCCGTTCAAACCCCTATTTCTAGGGATTTGGTTAAAGAAGTTGTATATTTCAATAGAGCTGGCTACATTGTAGATATTACAATATTTGGTGGGAGTAATTAAAACCTGCTAGATTTAGTATCGACCAGTCCAACAACAGCTTCAAAGGAGCAAAACCACCTATGACATTCCACTCTGATTCAAACTCAAAATTTAATTTTCATAATGACACGTTTGATCAGAGTAACAAGTCCGAGATGTTGGCGAAATCGAATTCAGGCAGGAATCAACAGATTGCCACCAAGTCCAAAGAAATCGTTGTCGCGATTCATACGCCTAACTGCCGCAGCAAAAAACAAGACTCCATGTTGAAGGAGTTTATTGCGTTGAATTTGCCTTCAGCAATGCGAGCTTACAAATCCGAACTTGCAAAAATCAAATCTCAACTTGGAATTGAGATCACTTTTGACGATGTCGTGATCAAAGGACGTGTAATTTCCTTGTTGGGTATTTGGTTGTTTGATCAAAAAGCGTTGATCAATTACAACGCTTCGCTATCTATTTTGATTTCAACATACAAAAAGTGGGACATTCGTCGAGATGTTAAATCTTTGTTAGCTGGTCTGACCCCTCTTGAACCGAGTCACGAGCGAATCATCGAAGCAAAGTCTCTGAATGCAGAGTCTGGTGATGAATACCACACCGAAGATCTTCAGACAAAGTATGACTCAAATTTCGTGATTGACGATGCGGAAACAATTTTTACAAACATTGCAAAGCACGAAGATTCTCAGGGGCGCGGCTTTAAGCAATGCCTTCAAGCATTAGCTAGTCTCGTTGACTCAAAGGTCCTGAAATCACGCGACCGTTCAGTGTTTATAGTTTCAGTTTATTTAAACTCCCAAGACGCGTCAGCTTGTTTCGGTATCAGTGCCGGCAATGCCCGTCAGATCAAACGACGAGTTTTAGAAAAGCTGCAAAATTTTTGTGACCAGAATGGCGAAGAGTTTGTTGATTTGAAAGCACTTTGTGAGCAGTTGAAAGAGCGGTCTCACTAATGGCCCCAATCAACGTAATTTGCTTTGTGTTATCAGCGGCAAACGGTCTTATTTTGAGCGTTCAATACACTGAGACTTTGGGGGTTTAAAACAAATGGCAATCGTTAAACGTCTTCCCGGCAATCCTGGTCCTGTTAACCAAGGCGAAGAGGTGGTTCTTACACATCTTGAAAAAGCGTTACCAAACAGCTTTACATTAATCCCAAATATCACGATCAGCTTCGAACGTCATGGCGCAGAAGAATACGACATTATTGCTGTTGGGCCAGATGGCGTGTTTGTCGTCGAAGTCAAAACAATTTTTGGCAGCGTGGAAATTACCGAACAAACTATGGTTGTTGATGGGGATGTTCGCTCAAATCCATGGAACTTATCACGGCTAAAGGCCCAAAAACTTGCATCACGACTCTCTCAAAAGCTTGGTGAAGAACCAAAGACGTGGGTCGAACATGTCGTGGTATTTTCAAAGACACCGTTAAAACTTGACGTATTTGAGGGTCACAAAAACAAAATTTTTGTTGGCGCCGAGACTTTGGCACAAAAGATGATGCCACCCTCTCAATTGATTCACCAAAGGGGACATGGGCTGCATGCAGATCGGATGACTGAAATTGTTGACGCAGTCATGGGTGGCTCGTCAATTCGCCAAGTTCGTCGTCGCTTTGGCGAGTATTTTGCCAAGGAAAGAGTCAATTTGTCATCAACCAACAATCAAATCGAATATTGGAATGCCGAACATCGTCGACATGGTGGCACCCGAAAGCTTGACGTATATCTCCCTGGCTTAGGTAGGGGTAACACAGGTCAAGACGCCAAGAAATTTGCAGAACAACGGGTGACTGTAGCTAATCAAATTGGGCCAAGCGCCGACATTATTTCTTCATTCGAGTGCTTTGAGACTGAGGCTGGTGAATTCGTGGTCGTTTGGCCAAGTGTTGACTCGCCTCCATTGGCTCAATACTTAACAAGATTCAGTGTTGAAAAAGACGTCGATGATAAAACCTCAATCTCTGATGCTGATGCCCGAAAAATGTTGGAAGGATTCGCCAGCGCTTATTCAGATTTACATCAAGCTGGCTTTATTTTTGGTGATTTGTCAACCAATTCATTCGTAGTTAGGCCAACTGGCCGCGGCGCGATTGTGCTGCAAAACCCCATACCTGTGCGTTCAGGTGATCACCGTAAGGATCTCGAGAAGCTTGCAGAAGTTGCGAACGCGATAGTTGCACTTTCTACTGGTGCGACTATCTCGGAGGTAGTGAAACGTTTCAACGAATCATTGAAATCTGAGGTCCGAGCTGAGTGGGCGAGCGCGGGTTGGCTCGCTGCCGCGTGTCAAGTTGGTATTCAATCACCTGTGCAAGAAAAGAAACTTGCCGACTTGTTTGAAGACTTGACGGTTATCGCAACACATACGTATGGCAAAACGTATACAGGTATCAACAAAGAGACGAAAAAGAAATCGGTAATTCGGGTCGAAAAAGACCGACCGGGCGACAATTGGGTTCGTCGTGAGTCAGACATTTTGAAGCGAGACGAACTCAGAAGCTGTTTAGGTGCGGTGCAGTGGTTGCAAAGTGGGCAGGTCGAAGAAGGCCACTTTATAGAAACTCAATGGCTGAATGGCGTTTCAATGACGTCGATTCTGGACGCCAAACTTTTGGAAAATCAATCGAACGCAGTAAAAGCGACTTTACAACTTCTTGAAGTTTTGAACAAGATTCATCCCGATCTTGAAAAACTTGACGAACTAGTTGGTCTAAAAGATGAAGAGAGAACCAATGATCAGTTGCAGATGATCGCGGAGATTCGTTTGAAAGGTGTTGCGCATAATCACATTGAGCCAAACAATGTCATATGGGTAGAAGGTCGTCCAGTTCTTGTTGACTTTGCTCGAGCGGCCGAAATTGGCCGAATTATTCCTGTTCGACTCTCCCCATATTGGCCACCAAACGATGATCGGGCTCAATCGAATGCAACTGCCGATTTGTACGCGGTCGGCTTACTTCTGCTTGCGATGTTGACTGGCCCATTCAATCCTCAATCAAGTTCAGAAGATGATATTGAAAGTCGGCTCGCAACCATAAGAAAACAAAAGCCAGCATTGGCTTCAATCATTGAAAAAGCGATAGAAGTCAAGCCGGAAAATCGATTTCGAAGTGCAAAGAGATTCATTGATGCGCTAGTAAGCCTCGACTTGAAAGAGTTCAAGTCGCCACAAGTTGCAGATGTGGTGGGCGTGATTCGTGAAGTCGAAGAGCTTGTTGCTGCTGGCAAGTTTGACCAAGCACTTGCAATTTGCACTAAACGCGAGTGGTATGAAACTGCTGAACAAATCAAGCGAAAGAAAAATCTTGTTTCGGCGGCCGGACAAGAACTAGTAGATGTCGATGGTGTTCGACTTACTTATTTAGGTACAAGAGAAGTTGGACCAGGAACAACTGGCTCAAATCGCCCGTATCAACGGGGTAGCGCGCATGTCTACCTTGTTCGCACTAAAGACGGCGGTGTTCTTGAAGCGCACACTGTGACCGCCAAGCCAGTTGATGAGAAAGGGAAAGAGTTTGATTTCTTCGAGACCTGGGTTCAGGGTGACCTCGAATACGGACTTCCTGAGCACCTGCAAATGCTTGCCGATCGTCGGCGACTAGTTGTAAACGCGCTTAACAAGCAGGGCAAGTTTGAAAGCAACTTAATCGAGCAAGGCAAGAGCGCCAATGTCGGCGATCTTAGTTATTGCCAAATTCGACAGTTGCAGCTTAAAGATCTTGACGCCGACAATCAGCCGATAGGCAGTCGGTGGGAGGCCACAAACAAGAAAGTTAACGAGAGCCAGCTTCGAGCGGGGGCAGCTGGCGCTGATGTTTTCGAGCTTTTGAAACGATTTGGAGCAGTAGGTGTAGGTACTCGACAAGCCGTAATTTCAGACGAATCTCGTATGAAGGGCGACTTGTGCGTCAAGTTCAAGTTCGATGCGTCTGCAATACATATTCCGATTATTGTGTTTTTGATAGCAAGATTTTTGCCACTTAAAAACAAGGTGGTTGCGCAATGAATGGGCGTCAGTTGACCCAAGAAGTCATGTCAAAAACAGAAAAGGTTTGCATTTATGGATAAAGAAAAGTCAAAAAAAATAAGGTATGAGAAACAGAGAGAAAGTTTCAGAAAGCTCGGCCTCAGTCGAGTTGACAAGGTGCTGACTTCGCTCCGAGTTCTCGGCAATTTGAGCAATACGTCAAACTACAAATATACGGCCGATGAGGTTGAGAAAATTTTCGCAGCCATCAAAAATCAGCTTGATACAACTCAAAAGAAGTTCGAGGCAGGACTCAAGAGCCAAGACAAGAACAAATTCTCATGGTGAAGCAATTAAAACTCAAATTTTTGATGATTCCAAAAACAAGCGGAGGTAAGAAATGTCAAACTTTAAAATATGTCTTTCAAGGAATTGAGCGATATCAATGAATGATTCCAAAGATCCGTTGTTTATAGTCGACAATTCTGGCGGTACGCAGAACGGGATTGACTACCTTCGCGAATGGTGTCAAATTGCATCTTCTTTTGATATCGCGGCTGGCTACTTTGATGTCGGAGCACTGACGGCATTAGATGGAGAGTGGCAGAAGCTCGAAGGTATGCGAATACTCATGGGTGACGAAGTTACTGTCCGTACCGGTAAAGCATTAAGAGAAGCAATCAAGTTTCGGGTTGCCGACGCATTGGATAAAGATCTTGAAGCCTCACGAGAGCAGAACCCATTTTTGAATGGTGTTCGTGCAGTAGTTGAAGCAATTCGGCAGAATCAGATTCAGTGCAAGGTTTATAGCAAGGACAAGTTTCATGCAAAGACGTACATAACACACGGTAAGTCCCCAATAGTTGGATCCCGAGCGCTTGTGGGTTCCTCTAATTTCACTAAAGCGGGTCTTAGTCAAAACGTTGAATTGAACATCATGCTTGAAAGCGGCAGTGAGGTTGCGCAGCTTCAACGGTGGTATGAAAAGCATTGGAATGATGCTGATGACATTAACGAAGCGGTGCTTAGGGTCCTCGACCGCCATGTTAAAGACTTCACCCCTTTTGAGGTATACACGAAGGCATTGCATTCGCTGTTCGCAGATCAAGCACCGGATGATCGCGAATTTGAAGAAAATCGATCCAAAATGTTCCCAATACTTGATCGATATCAAAAAGAGGCATATTGGTCGCTTATTGAAATAGCACGTCAACATGGTGGTGCTCTGTTGTGCGACGGAGTTGGCTTGGGTAAAACCTTTGTCGCTTTAATGCTCATTGAGCGACTGGTTCTTCACGAAGGTAAACGTGTTGTACTTTTTGCTCCCAAAGGAACTAAAGAGGGAATGTGGGTACCGACTTTGAAAAGGTATTTGGCCCATATTGGCGGAGTTGGTGGGAACGCAGATTTCTCTAACTTGACAGTCTTTAGTCATACTGATTTGACACGTGATGGTGATTACCCAGAGAGATTCAAGCGAATTACTGAACTTGCAGATGTTGTGATTGTTGACGAAGCGCATCACTTTAGAAATCGTGGTACTGCGCCCAAAAAGAATGAGGAGGACGACGGAAAGGATACTCGTTCTCGTTATTACCGCTTGTTTGATCTCATCCACGATTCTGGGGGGAATAAGGATCCGAAGGTGGTGTATCTCCTTACAGCAACGCCTATCAATAATTCAGTTATTGATCTCAGAAATTTGATTGAACTTTTTTCGCGTAGAAAAGCTGACCACTTTGGTCGAACCCTGGGAATTCACAATTTAGAATCACACTTTGCGTCCATCGCCAAAGCTTTGAATAAGGTTATTCAAGTTGAAGAAAGCGAAAATCTTGAAGATCACATCAAGGAACTAGACGCTGTACTTGCTGCAGATCCAATTAGACGAGGTCTAATTGTCCAACGAAGTCGGGCTTATGCCCGACAAAGCCAACAGTTGGAGCATGGTAAAGCGACCGCATTCCCTGAGCGGAAAGCTCCGCAGGTTGCAGAATACTCTTTAAAGAAAACTTACGGTGCACTTCTTGCACAGATTGAAGCAGCGTTTGAAAAAGCGAATCCTCTCTTTACGTTGGCTGCCTACTCGCCTTTGAATTACTACAAAGGTCCAGAAAAGATAATTGATGCTTTTGAATTCGGTCGGCAGAAGCAAATTGTTCGCTTAATTAGAACTCTATTCTTGAAGCGTTTTGAGAGTTCGGTGTATGCATTTGAAGGCTCATGCCACCAACTTTTGATTAAATTGCTTGCCTTCGCGGACAAAAACTGCACGACTCCGCGAGATCGCAAAAAGTTTGATTTGTGGGTAGCAAAACATGCCGATTTGCTGAGCTATGAGGCCAACAGACAGTTTCGGATCTGGGATGAGGATCCAGAAAATGATGAAGATCTGATTCCAGAAGAAATTCTATTAAAGGCGGAGGAGTTATCGCGAGATGATTATCGAGTTGATGACATGCTTGCCGAAACCTTTACAGACTTAGATCAGTTGGCACAATTTCTTGTGGAAACCAGGAAAGTTGGTGCCAAGAATGATGACAAACTTAAGAAATTGATTCGTCTGTTGAACACCAAAGACATGCTTGGCAAGAAGATTCTTATCTTTACTGAGTTCGCTCATACAGCTAGGTATCTGAATCGTGAACTAGGTTCTGCTGGTATACAGGGCCTTGAGCAGATAGATGGCTCTTCAGTTGGCAATCGGCAGACAGTCATTAAACGTTTTTCCCCCTATTACAACGAGAGTTCTGTTAGCGCATTAAAGGCTGAGGGAGAGAGCGAAATTCAAGTACTGATTTCCACTGACATTCTTTCTGAAGGTCTCAATCTCCAAGATGCAAGCCTGTTGATTAATTATGACATTCATTGGAATCCAGTCCGACTGATGCAACGGATCGGTCGTGTTGATAGGCGTTTGAATCCAGAGGTTGAAGCAATCATTTCGTCACTACATCCTGAGCGAGGCGCCGATCGTCAACCTGTGAAGATTAAGTATTGGAACTTCCTGCCACCAGATGAATTAGAAGCCCTGATCCGTCTCTACGGTAAGGTAAGTGGAAAAGTGCTAACAATTTCAAAGCTTCTTGGAATCGAAGGTGGGAAGCTTTTGCATGGCGATGAAGATCTTGACCCGATTCAGGAGTTCAACGCAGGTTATGAGGGAAGGCCTCCGAACGTGAACTA
>Ga0214923_10007577_pt1 | contig 11800 bp, 14 predicted proteins | sample LL1510_MetaG_FD_177993 | JGI IMG/M metagenome (GOLD analysis project Ga0214923, IMG submission 177993) | Freshwater microbial communities from Lake Lanier, Atlanta, Georgia, United States - LL-1510 | ecosystem: Environmental > Aquatic > Freshwater > Lake | place: USA: Georgia | collected... | reverse complement strand
GAAGTATTTTCTAACTCATCTATATCTATTCCTAGATCCGCCATTATTGTTTTTTATTGTATGTATTAAATTTTTATTTCTTGAAAAAATATTATACAGTATTTTATTTTTTTTTTTCAAAAATTCGCAATATTTTCTCTTATCTTTTTTAAATTCATCGTCAACAACAATAATTTCTTCTTCTTCTTTTGATTCTCCTCTAACAACGGATTCTTTTGATTCTCCTCTAACAACGGATTCTTTTGATTCTCCTCTAACAACCGATTCTTTTGATTCCTCAACACCACCTTCTTCTTCATCTCTACATAAATATAAAATTTTCCTACTAATTTCTAAAGATTTTTCCGTAAATTCTTTCAATAATTTTAGAATTCTTTCATGAAGTTTAATTCTTTCATCAAAGTCTTCTTCTTCTTCTTCTTCTTCTTCTTCATCAAGTAATAATATATCTAATAATGATAATTCTAAAGCAGCTCTCTGTTCCTTTGTTTTTCCTTCTTTATTTATAAAATCATGAAATGGTTCCATAAAGGATTTGCTAAAATATAATCCACTATTTGGACTTAGATAAAAATTTTTTGGATTGTATCCATCTTTTAGTTTCTTCATATTCTTTTTTATAATATTATAATATATTTTTTAGATATACTTACTTTTTTTCATAAATATTTTTAATTTCTTTACTAACTTCAACTATCAAACCACTGTAATTTCTAATAAAAGTAGTAAAAGTTGTTGGTAATTTTTCTAATTTTTGCATTGCAATTTTAACCAATTCTTCTCTATCTATTTCAGGATTTGACAGTCTCAAATCTATATACCAGGCTGACCATACAGCACAGTATCCGACTGGTTCATCATCTTCATTTCTGTTTAACCATTCTTTCTCGTTTTCTTGTTTAGCTTGAAAATTTAAATGAGGTAAAAAAGATTCTGGTGGGTAGTAATAATGTACAGAATCAGGACCTAGATTATTTAAAAACAATTCGAATATCTTTTTATCTAAATTAGGAGGATTCAAACATGAATTTGTAAGCTTACCAAATGATTCAAATCTTTCTAAACTTTTATTTTTTCTATCATAAAGCATATAATTTGCATGACCTGAATCAATACAATTAAAACCAAAAGGAAAAATAACAAATCTTTTAGAAGGACATTGATTAAATTTCTTCCAAAAATTTAGAGGAACTGAAATATGTCCATCTGAATCATCGTTTATTAAATTATTGACAGTCAATATCTTGTTTTTTTTACTTTTTTTTCTTTTTTTTTGTATCCACCTTAGTGAAACTTTTGTTTGTTCATCGGGTATATGTTTTATATGTTTTGGTAAAAGAACACACGATTCATCGTGTTCGTGTGTTAAACCATCGTTGTTAAACCAATGAATATTTGCATCAAATTTTGGTTGATAATTGTTGGGTAAAACAGCACAACAATCTTCGTGTTTATGTGACAAATAATACATTACAATTACATTAAAAAATGCTGAACCTTCAAATGATGTTTTTTTAATATGTTTTTGACCTGTTGGAAAAATAATATTCTTCTCTATCATTTTATTTAAAACAAAAAAAATAATAAAAAAATAAAAAAAAATAAAGAATCATGTACGTTTGGATTAAAATTTCAATAACAGTTGTGGTGTTTGTAATTATCTGTGTAATTTTATACAAAAAATGTTACAAAACAAAATTACAAAAAAAAGTTTTATTTAAGAAATATTCTGATTTATATTTTTATTCAGAAGATGAAGATGATCATATAGAAAAAATGAATTTTAATATAAAAATTCTAACTTAAACGACCGACAAAGAAGTATGGAACGTGCTTACACTATATCTTTAGAAATATTGAATCAAAGAAAATATATTGTTTTAGACAAAGATGATGAACGTATTTTAGCGAGGAAACCAAATGATGAACTAATGTGTGTTTTTTTAACAAATTCGATTAAGTTTAATGTTGAAAGTATTCAAGAATACATTTTAATGATGAAAAAAATGAATTTATATCATTCAATAATTGTTTACAAAGATAATGTTACACCTGTTGCCAAGAAGATAATAGATGATACAAAAGAATTTAAAATTGAATTATTCAAAGTAGATGAACTACAATTTAATATAACGAAACACTATTTAGTTCCTAAACATGAAATTCATTTTAAAAAAGGAACAAAAGAATGTATGAAATTTAAAAAAACTTATGGTGATAATTTTCCAATTTTACTAAGGAATGACCCAGTATCAAGATTTTATGATTATGAAAAAGGTGATATTATAAAAATAACTGATTCTAATTGATTCGTTTGGTTTCGAATTGTAAAATAAAAAATATAACAGTATTTTTTTTTTAATTTTATACTAACAAACACATAGTATAAAATTATTTGCACATATATATATTTTTTTTTATTCTCTTATTCTTCCTAGTATTCTTTCTATTTTATTTATAATCACGGGGTTAGGTATCGCCTTAGAGGCCTCATAGTCCTGTATAATTTTTACATTCAAAGATAACTGAAACGCCAAATCTTTTTGACTTAATTTCTTCTCACATCTTAGTTTTGCAATTTTTTTACCCATTGACAATGATACTTTAGGTAAAACAAATGTATCTTCCTCATTTTCAATTTTCTTTAGTTTACTACTATCCAAAGATAATGTTTGTTTATTACCAGAAGTTTTATTAATAGTTGAAACTGCTCCAGTTACTTTTTTCAATCTATTTATGTGTTGTTCTTTAGTTTCATCCTTTCTTTTTTCATTAGTTTTATTCCAAGAATAAGGAGTCCAATCTTGAGTAAAATTCATTTTTTATAATATATATTTTATTTTTTTAAATAATTTAATTGTTAGGGCATGTTTTCAACATTTTTTCTCTCAAATAAAAAACAAATGAATAACGATTACCAAGACCTTTTTTTTCAGAATTACAATGCCATTCATGAACATTCATTGCTAAAAAATCACCGCTTCTACAATCAACACCAACACCATACTGAGGAAACATTGTATAGCCGCCCTCATAATCATCAGTATCTGAAACTACAACTAAATTTCCAAAACCTTCTTTTAAATCTCCACTATCACGATGTAGTGCTGTTCTAAAATTTTTATTTACTGTAACTGTTGTAAAAATTGTGTCATCGATTACAAATTTTTTATTTATTTTGTTTATTGCTTTTTTTTGAATACCATATTGCGTCGGAACTAACTTCTTATAAATTCTATCAATTCTCTTAAATATAGGTAAACAATTTTTGAATTTATCCATGTGTTTTTTTGTAAAAGCAGTTGTTCTACATCTTACGCCTTCATTTTCTTCTTTAGAAACACTTCTAAAGTTTGATATCGAGTCATAATAACCTATTATACCACTTTTAATTCGCTTTTTTGAACTAAAAATTTCGTATATTTTTCCAGATTTTTTAGATCTAACTTTTTTTGTATATTTAGATTTATCTTTTTTTGGTATACCCGATTCAATAGGTCTTCTACTCGATGATGCAGCTTTATCAAAAACTTGCAACTCAGCGCAATCTTTTGTAGATATAACATTTTTTCTAAATTTTAATAAAAGTTCTCCACTTTCAGTGTACACATCAACATCATTTTTAAAAATTTTTATATTGTCGTCATCAAAAAATGTTCCTTCTTTATCAGATATTTCTTTATCTGTCATAATTTTTTTTGAAATAATTTTTTTTACAATATATTTTTTTTTACCATCATTCATTTTTATTTTTAAAAAAAAAATATATATATATAATAAAAATGAATATTTTAAAAATAAGATCAAAAAAATATACAAAAAAATATACAAAAAAAAAGAGCAGAACTAGTTAAAAAATTTTAAAAGTTGACAGCATTTGGAAAAATGTTTTTAATATTTATACTATAGGTTATATTTACTGATTTAATTCTGTTAAAAACATATATTTTAAATATTTTCATTATATTTTTTCTTTTGTAGTATTTAGTATTTTTTATGTCTATTACATAAAAAATATCTTAACTTCTCCTTAATATTTTTTTTCTGTATAGCAAGATACAGTCTTCTCTTTTGATCTTCATCGTACTCATATTGAGTATAATAGCAATTTTCCCTATTATAAATTGGGTAGTTTAATATTTCACTTTTATTCATATTTGTTGTTATTGTTATAACGTGTTTTTTTACCTTAAAAAATCAATTTTTTTAAAATATGAAAATCTATGTTTGCAAACATTGTTGACATTTTTTATTTATATTGTGATTTATATTTTGAAATCTAACCCAATAATTTAATTGATTTTTATATTTAACTATATTTTCATCATCTTCATTATCAGTCATATATTTATTTTCATCATCGACTAAATATGGAAAAATTGGTTTAGATAAAGGTTTTTCTAAAAAGATTTTCTTGAAACAATTTTTACACATAAAATGTTCACAACTGTTTCTTTTAATAAGTTTCATATACTTATTGCATATAGGACATTCTTGATTCTCATTTGATAAATTTATTTTTTTATTTTCAAATGGTAAATTTATACAGTCTTTACAAAATTCATATTCTTCTCCTTCTTCTTTTGAAATTTCATTATAACAAATTGTATAGTTAGAACATTTTTTTTTTTCATTTGTTGGTAGCTTATAATTTGGTATTAAGCAGCAAGAATTTCCATCGCAAACATATGTAAAATTGGACATTTTATATATTTTTTTTCTTCTTTTTAACTTAAAAATATTTTTTTGTTTTTTTCACTTATATATAAATAGAAAAAAAATAACATGTTTGAAAAAAAATATAATAATATCGAATATAAGGAAGTTGATATGACTGATAATAGTTTAGTTTACTATTCATTTTGTGCATATAATCGTTTACTATCCAATCTTCGATATTTTAAAACAGTCGAAAGTAAATTTGATGCAAATGAAATTATAGATGGTTTATACTTAGGTTCTATTAGTTCTTGTTATGATGTAGAAGAACTTAAAAAAAAAGGAATAACTCATATTGTTAGTGTAATAGCAGGTTTCGTACCTCCTTTTCCAGATGATTTTAAATATTTGGTAATAAATGCGTTGGATAATGAAAATAACAATTTATTTGATAATTTCGAATATAGTAATAAATTCATAAATGAAGCTTTGAATAACAATGGAAAAGTTCTAGTTCATTGTATGGCCGGTAGAAGTAGAAGTGCTACAATTATACTATCCTATATAATTGACACTTTTGGAATGAATGTAAATAATGCATTGTTATCAGTTCAAAACAAAAGAAATATAGCTCAACCAAATATTGCATTTATGAAACAACTTGATATATATTATAATTTGAAATATAAGAAAGACTGATAAAGAAAATATAATTTTCTTTTCTTCATTTTAAATAAAAAAAAATTATGACATCATCATTTAATATAATTATTTTAATTATTACTCTGATAACTTTTTTATTCTTGTTTAAAATATTCAAAAATAATAGTAAAGCTTCTTGTAATTATGAATGTAATAAATGCCAAGAATTTTATAGTATTGATCATGTTTCAAATACAAGGAATTTAAATCATCATTTCTATGATAACTGTAAAAAACATATATTTAATAACTATGAACATTCAGATGAAGTTCCTGAAAGACTTTCAGCATATTTATTTATAGAACCAAATGATAAAGTATTAGAAATCGGAGGTAACATAGGAGGTGTTTCTGCAATTATAGCTGATAAATTAAAAAACAGTCGAAATTTAGTTGTCGTGGAACCAAGTGATATTGCTGTTGAAAATTTATTAAAAATTAGTTATAAACATGATTTCAATGTTTATCATGGTGTAATTGTTTCTGAAAATAAAAATTTAGAATGTAAGCTTACACATGGAAATTATTTTGCATGTGAAAATGTCGATTATAAAGTGAAAAATAATATAACTTTCAATGAATTACAAGAAAAATACAATATAATTTTTGATACTCTAGTAATAGATTGTGAAGGATGTTATGAAGATTTATTTTCTGATGGATTTGAAAAAGGTTGGTTCGATAATATTAAAAAAATTATAATCGAATGGGATGGAAGAGATTTTGAAAAAGTAATTTTAGACAAAGGTTTTTACTTCGTTTCATATTTACCACATGTGAATTTAGAAAAAGGTGTAAGAGTTTATTTTAAAAAGTAATTTTTTCGGGTATATAAAAAAATTGATTTTTTTTGAATTTTTTTCCCAAATATATTCACCATTTAGTTTAAAACAAAACTTGAAACCAAAAAACAATGTCTTTACAAGAGCTTTTCATTTCGTTTGCATCAGAGATTGTTTCTGAAAATTCATCTTTACTTTACGATGATATGAAGAATATCCTTTCTAAAAAGGAAAATAAGCAGAAGTTCAAGGAATTTATTACCAGCAATAAAATAAAACAAAAAAAGGAAAAAAAAGAGTTGTCGGACAAGCCCAAGAGACCGAGCACAGCTTACATAAAATTTTGTTCGGACAAGAGAGATGAATTCGTCACCTCAAATCCAACCGCTGAAAACAAGGAAATTACATCTTTGATGGCAAAAGAGTGGGAAGACGTAAAAGTAAACCAACCAGATATATTTGAGAAATATAATAGTATGGCAATTCAAGAGAAGGCTGTTTATGAAGATAAAATGAGGGAATATAGATTAAAACACAATATTCCAGAGAAAGTCAAGAAAGTTTCTAAACCAAAAGTTGAAAAGGCCAGAACACCTTCATATTATTATACCAAGGACAGAGAGATCGAATTGATAGCTGAATTTCCTTCTATGAAAAAGAACGAAATTAATGAAAAAATCAAGAAAGAATGGAAGGAATTCAAAGCTGAAAAGGATGAAACTTTTAAAAAGTACAAGCTAATTGCGAAGGAAAAGAAATGCGAGCTCTTTGCATCGAAGAATTCATCATCCCCCCTACCCAACTCAGTGAATTCTTCACCTATTTTAAATAGAGTCAATATTTCACCGATAAGGTCTCAACCTTTGTCTCCTACTAATATTCCCTCACCGGCAATAAGATTAGACATGACGATGATGTCTTCTCCTAACAATTCTCCTTTAGTACAAATTAAAAAAAAGGTAAAAAAAAACAATAATGACGATGCTGAAAAGAAAAAGAAAAAGAAAAAGAAACTTATAAAGAAGAAAGATGATGATGAAGATAATATGTAAAAAATAATATAATTTTATTAAATAATAATAATTCAGTAATTTTTTTTATATATAAATAAATTACATTCAAATTCTTGATATATTTCTAAAAGTAAAAAAAAATGATTTTTTTACTTTTATTTTAGTTTATAACTATAAAAAATATTGAATACTATGGAAAATACATTGTTTGATATTGGAAAATCTAAACTTAATCCCTTTCAACTAAACGTATTAAATGAATGCATTGAAAAAAAAAATGGAGGCTTAAGTCTCGCGCTTGGTAGTGGGAAAACTTTAATTGGTATTGTTCTAGCCTTACGTCTAGTGAAAGAAAAAAGACCTGTATTAGTAGTTGTGTCTAAAACGTTGATTGAAAGCTGGATAAATGAAATTCATAAATTCTTTGATAAACAGCTTAAATATATTGTTTTTCACAAGGAGTATATAAAGGATATTGATAACTTTTCTTTGAATAATGATGTTAATCTCGTAATTACTACACCTGAAGTCCTATCTAAGTCTTATAAAGATGAGAATATAAAAGAAAAATTTATAGTGAGTGATATTATAAATGAAGGAAGGTTTAACGAACATAAAATAACTAGATATAAATTTCCATCACTTCCTTTTGCATCTAAAAATAAAGGTTATGGATTAGTTCATTCTATAATATGGGGATGTTTAATAGTTGACGAGGTACAGAAATATACTCAAATTAAAAGTGCTAAATGTCAATCGATTGGTTCTATTTCGTCAGACTTTAGATGGGTTTTAAGTGGAACTATGTTTAATGAGCCAATACCTGAGAGAATTTTAGGATATTACATTATTTTAAATGACCCATATTTTCCAAGAACTTTACCAGCAACTATAAAGTTTCTAAAGAGTTCTTTTTTCAAAGGTTTTAGAGATACTCTTGTAATGAGAATAACTAATCCATCTTTCAAGGAACCTAAAATAAATAAGCAAATTATTAGTCATAACATGACTAATGAGGAACAAACAATATATCTATCAATGAAGAATATAATAAAAGTAATAAGTAATAAGATTAGAATGTCAAAAGTCGATGGTAATGTTCATCAACAGAGAAAATTTAGTTCTTATTTACTAGCTATGATAACTTACTTGAGACAAAGTATAGTTTGTTCATTATTACCTATTTCTAATGTTATTTTAGACATGATGGATTTTCAAAATAAATCTGAACTTTCTCAAATTATCAATGATAATATACAAAAATTAAACCTAAATGAATGGATGAATAGTAAAAATGCTTCTAAATCAAGTAGAATCACTAAGGGTATCGAAATTGTGAATAATCATGAAAAGGAAAATGTGGTAATTTTTTTTAGTTTTCGAACATGTCTTGAATTATTTCATAGTTTTTTAGAAAAAAACAGACTTGTTTATACTATAACGGGTTCTATGAATAGTTCTAAAAGAATGAGTGTTTTAGAGGAATTTAAAAAACCAAACGAAAATGGTCTTGGAAATATTTTACTTTTAACTTATGATATTGGTAGCGAGGGATTGAATATTCAATGTAGTAATACAGTTTTACTTATGGATTTTCAGTGGAATCATGGAAAATCCCAACAGGCCATAGGGAGAGTACTTAGATATGGACAAACTGCAACTGAGGTGAATATATACTTATTTACAAGTAATACTGCATTAGAACAAGGTATTCTAGAGAAACAATATTCAAAATTAGAAATATTAAAAGATTTACTAGTTGGACAGCAACAAACATCAATTTCTAAGCTATCTATAAAAGATATTTTGAGAATGATAATGAAAGATGATAACACAAATATAATAAAAAAACTACATCATTTGTAAGACAACGTAATAAATAAATATAATAATAGTAATATTTTTTTTTATTAAATAAAATCTATTTAAAAATTTAATATTTTATAAATAAACAAAAATGGTACATATTGCGCTATTATTAATGGTAAAAAACGAAAAGAAGAGGTTACTTGTCACTTTAAATAGTATTAAAGGATTTGTAAATTCAATTGTAATGTTTGATACAGGATCAGAAGATAATACTATTGAAATAGGTAAAACTTTCTGTGAAGAAAATAATATTACTTTTCGTTTGAAGCAAGGTAGTTTTGTAAATTTTTCTGTATCTAGAAATGAGGCTATTGAATTTGCAGAAACTTTTGATGATATAGATTATATTTTACTTATGGATGTAAATGATGAATTAGTAGGAGGTGAATTTCTGATAAAGTATACAAGTGAATATATAGATAATCCTTCCACCGGATTTCTTTTATGTCAAGAATGGTTTTCAGGTCAACATGATAAATATTATAATGTAAGATTAATTAAATCTAGAAAGGGTTGGAGGTATCATGGTGCTGTTCATGAGTATATTAAAACTAGTATTGAAGAACATGAAAAACATCCAATTGTTAAATTACCTGATAATTTGATTTTATATCAAGATAGAACACAAGATGATGATAAATCTGGTAAAAGATTCAAAAGAGATAAGGAATTACTTAAGACTGAATTTGACAAAGATCCAACGGAACCTAGAACAGTTTTTTATTTAGCTCAAACATGTTCTTGTTTAGAAGAATTTGAAGATGCTTATTATTATTATAAAATTAGATCAGAGTTAGATGGATTCCAGGAAGAAAAATTCCATGCTTTCTTAAGAGCTGGTGAAATGTCACAAAAATTAAAACATAGCTGGTATGATTCTTTTATTTGGTATATAAAAGCTTTCGAACATTCGTCGAGAGTTGAGCCATTGCTTTTCATTGCGATTTATTATGTCAATATTAGAAATTGGATTCTAGCTTTTACTTATATCAAGTTAGCATGTAGTTTAAGTTATCCGACTGAATCAATTTTATTTGTAAATAAAAATGACTATGATTATAAAAGATGGCATTTACTAGGAATTGTTTCATATTATGTTGGTCAAATAGAAGATGGTAAAATTGGATGTATGAATGCTATTCAATATTGTAGAAATAATAAAGATTGTAAAATTTCAAGCGAAATTGATGAAAAGAATCTTAGATTTTATCAAGAAAAAGAATTTGAAATGAATAATCAACATATTCTCGGACAGAATAATAATAATATTACTCCGTCAGTTCAAAATAATACTAATTTTCCAACCACTACTACTACATCGTCATCTAGTAATTCAAGTACTACAAAAAATATAACTTATGAAATTATAACAAAGAAAAAATTTTTAGAGCAAAAAATTGAAGAGTTAAAAAAAGAAACTCCGACCCTTACTGCAAAACAATTGAACACTAGGGCTAATATGCTATGGAAAAACAGACAAAAGACTGAATAATTTTTAATATATTTTTTTTTATTATATTCATTTATAATAAAAAATTATGAGTTACATTGGTGAAATTGCTTTAAATTTTATGTTTATTAGAGATCAATTGAAAATCTATCATTGGACTACTACTAGTTATGCGAGACATAAATCTAGTGATGCATTAGTTGATAGTTTAACTGAAAAGATGGATAAATTTTTAGAAACTATTCAAGGTATACACGGAAAAAGACTTGTACTTCCAGCAAAAAAACAAATTTCTTTTAAAAATGAAAACGATAAATCCATTATAAAACTATTGGAAAAATTCAAGGACTGGTTAAATAATGTTTTACCTAAATACATAAAAAAAAATACAGACTTATTGAATATTAGAGATGATATATTATCGGATATAAATAATACAATATATCTTTTTACATTTCAATAAAAAAAATTATTTTTCTTTTTATAATTAAAAATATATATATTAGAAAAAATGAGAAAAATAAATGAAAATATTCTTTTACCTCATTTAAATTTTGATTTAAGACTTACGCCAAAAAAAATACCAAGAAATTTATTTCAAACTTACAAATCAAAAGAAAAAATTCCAAGTATTGTATTCGAAAATATTTCAAAATTTGCTCCTGAATATAAATACTACTTTTTTAATGACAATCAATGTAGAGATTTTCTTTTTCATCATTTCATTCCAGAAGTTTTACATAAATTCGATGAACTTAAAGGTGCACATAAGGCTGATTTATTTAGATATTGCATTCTTTATATTTTTGGGGGAGTTTATCTAGATATAAAAACAATATTAATCAAACCTTTACAAAATATTTTTGATCATGATACTGAATCTAATTCTTTTTATTCAGTTTTATCTGCTAATAATGGAATGATATACCAGGGAATTTTAGCAGTAAAACCTTTAAGTGAAATAATGCTTCATTCTATAAATTTTATGTTAAATACATCTTATATAGAATCTGCTAGAAGGTATGAAATATTTACAGAATTTTTGTATAGAGACTTAAAAACAATGTGTGAAAATAATTTATTGAAACAAGGAAATAATATTTTCAAAAAAAACAAAGAAAGATTTTACTTATTCAGAGAAAAATGTTGTAATTTTTATTCATGTCCAAGTAAAAAAAAAGATAGATATGGTTTATCTTGCGATATTGTTGATTATGAAAATAATCTTATTTTTAAAACTAGATTTACAGATTTTCCATGGTAGTATTATTTTTTTTTAGGTAATTTACCTAACAAAAAAAAAAGGTAGGTGATTTTCGCAAAAA
>Ga0214923_10007576_pt1 | contig 11800 bp, 12 predicted proteins | sample LL1510_MetaG_FD_177993 | JGI IMG/M metagenome (GOLD analysis project Ga0214923, IMG submission 177993) | Freshwater microbial communities from Lake Lanier, Atlanta, Georgia, United States - LL-1510 | ecosystem: Environmental > Aquatic > Freshwater > Lake | place: USA: Georgia | collected... | reverse complement strand
GAGACAAAAGGTCTCCATGGCTATCGCCCCCGACTCAACCAGAGGTTGGCCGAATCGGCCTCGCTTGGATTGACCGCCTTGACGATTCGGGGAATTTCAAAAGTCCGCTCCACCCGGGCATAGATTTCCGGGACCGGATCTCCTTCCTCATCCACCAACTCCACGACCATCCGATGCCGTCCCTCCCCCAGGCCAGGCAAGGGAAAGGGTTCGTCTTTGCTGAGAAACGTTTCCACCCCATTCATGATTACTTTGACGCGAAAGTTTTCCTTCCCCAGGGGGGCATTATGGACACGAAAATCCAGCCAAACTTTCCCCTCAGGGTCGGGATAGGCATTCCCGTCCAACGGGAGATTGACGGTCAGATAGGGGCGCTCCCGGGGTTGAAAGTTTGCAAAGTCACGCCGACGCACAAAAAAGTTCACCCGATCCCAGGCCTCCGGATTCCGCAACATCTTTCCATCGGGTCGAACCGCATACGCCCGCAGGCTATGGGCTCCCGGGGTTAGCCCCCGCAAAATAACCGGTTTCAAATCATGGCTATGTTCGATCGGGGAACCGTTGTCCACGATTAGACAAAAACGGTTGCCTCCCTCCCCGATGGCATAGTTCTGCGAGCGAAGAAACACATCCACCGTTTCCCAAGACATGATCTGCTCCTCTTGGGGCGTCTCAATCGTTACCCCCGCAGGAAGGCCCGGCAGAATCGACATTCCCGTATCCGTTCTGGGTTTCTCATGTTTCTCCGCCCTCCGCACTGGTTCCACGTGGGGTTCGCTTGCCGTTACAACATTGTCGGCAGATTCCGCCCTACGGACGGGTTCTTCCTCGGTTTGTCCGATAGCCATGGTCGCACAGAGAAAAAAAACGCTCCCAGTTCCTCGCAGCACCATGCCTCAATTAACACTCTTTTTACCTGCTCATAAACCTTTAAACTGATGGGGTTCCCGTGCCCTCCATTTCTCTGCCCCATTCCTTGGATCTCCAGGCCACCCTATTGGGGGGGCAGACTTTTTGCTGGCGCAAGGATACGGGGGGAGTTTTTGCAGGGTGGATTGGCAACAAACCAATCCAGCTTCAGGTGCGGGATCATTTCCTCCATTGGGATGACCCGTCGGTTGCCCCGGAATCGATCCGCAGTTTTCTATGTCTCGATCTCGATCTATCGGCCACGTTCCATCAGAGCGGGTTGGATCCTTGGCTTGAAATCGCCACCCAAACCCATCCGGGACTTCGACCGATTCGGGATGACCCTTGGGAGTGCTTGGTCAACTTTCTCTGTTCCTCCTTAAAGCAGATTGTCCAGATCCAGCAGATCAATTCACGACTGCGCTCGTTTTTCGGCGGAGACCGAGGCACCTTCCCCTCCGCTGAGACATTGGCCGAGGCAGGAGAGCAGGCACTGCGAAAATGCGCTTTGGGATATCGGGCAAAACATGTGGCGCAAACGGCCCGGATCGTGGCTCGATCCCCCGATTTTCTCGCCATCCCACCGTCGCTCCCCACCTCTTTGGCTGCGCAATACCTGGAACAACTCCCTGGGGTTGGGCCCAAGATCTCCCGCTGCGTGCTGCTCTACGCATACAGTCGGTGGGACGCCTTTCCCGTGGACGTTTGGGTCGACCGCCTGATCCGCGAACTCTACTTCCCCCGCCGTCGCAAGCCCTTCCGCTTGGAAGAATTGGAGAGGTGGTCCTGGCAAAAGTTCGGCCAAGGTCGCGGGTTGGCCCAACTATGGCTATTCCACTGGTACCGCACTCGGGAGCGTCCGACGCGCAAGCAGGTTAAAGGGAGGATACCCCTGCACTCTCGAGAAGTTGGTTCGCCAAGATCATCTGGGCGCTTTCCCCAAAGACAAACAGTTGATCGCCGCTTTGGATGACCTCGGCAGGCCCGGGAGAAATCAAGCTTTGGCCCGATCTTTCAATGGCCACGACCACCGCCCCGCTGTGCGAGCGTAAACCGGTTTCCTGCAAAGTTTGTCCAATCCATGCAGAACCCTCATGAACCTGATAGGCCCGGACTTCCGCGTCCCCGGGAAGCTGGATGGAATCCTGCATGGGTGCGGTTTGCCACGTCTCCCGGATGGCTGCCTGACCGGAGGCATATAAACGAACCAGACGGCGCCTCATCAACAGGGAGACCATCCCGGTCAGGACCACGGCAAGGATCAGAATTCGGACAGAGGGAAGAAGAGGCGAACTGATCAGCAGAAGATAAATTCCCAAAAGCAAATAACCTGCTCCGGAAAGGACCAAGAAGGTTAATCGTCGGGCCGACTCCACATTTCCATGAGCGCCACTTCTCGGAAAAGCCAATTCGGACAGCAAGATCACCAAGGCATGATACTTGCGAATCCACGCCACCAGGATCGGCAAAGCCAGCAACATGGCTCCGGACCAATAAAGCAACTCCATCCAGCCGGAGGCCTGGATCGGCGCAGGCATGCTTCCGTGATAGGTTCTCCATAAGCCGGCCGCCCCAAGAAAAGGGGCGGTGACCAAAGCCAGTTGGATCGCGAGTTGTCCGATGAGCTTGCGCAGAAACATGCGGGCCGTCTGGTGTTTATCTCGTTGGGCTCCCCGCAGGCTGCGCAGCCAGTCATGATAAGTCCTCCAAAATTGGATCAGGGCTGGCGGTCCCCGCCGCTCAATCCAGTCCGCCAAAGGACTGGAAGCCTGCACCAGATACGGGGTGGTCAAAGTCGTGATCGCCGCCACCATGACCGTCAGGGAGTAAATCCGGGAGGAGGTGGCCCCGAGGGCCACCCCCAAAGTGGCAATGATAAACGAAAACTCCCCGTTATTTCCCAGACTCATTCCCGTGCGGAGTGCTCCGCGAAAGTCACACCCACCCAAGAGGGCCCCGAAAGTCGTAAAGGCGGCCTTTCCGAGAATCACTGCCGAGGTGATGATTGCCACCTGACCGATTTCCTGCGGCAAAAGGTCAAACTTCATCAACATCCCCGAAGAAATGAAAAAAATGGCACTGAAGAGATCTCGGACCGGAGCCGCCAATCTTTCAATGCGGCGCACCTCCCGCACCTCCGCCAAGACCGCCCCCATGAGAAACGCCCCCAACGCCACGCTGAAACCAAGCTTCTCGGCAAAGAGCGCCAATCCAAAAACCAAACCCAGGACGGTCACCAACAGAACCTCATCCATCCGCGTCTGCCCGGCCATCCGAATCAGGCGGGGCACCAGCAGGAAACCGCCCACGGCCACACTGGCAAAGAAGGCAATCAACTTCACCAACGTGCCTAGGGTGACATACCAACCAGCGTGCCCGGTCGTGCCCAAGCTGGTCAAAATTCCCATGATGGCAATAGCCAGCACGTCCTCGACGATGAGCACCCCAAATATGAGCCGGGCAAAATCCTGCCGTATGAGTCCCAACCCCTCCAGGGTCTTGGCAATGATGGTCGTGGAGGAAATGGCGATAATGGCCCCCAGAAAAACGCTTTCGATCCTTCCCCAACCAAACAAGTGCCCCAAGAACTGCCCCAAAAAGAACATACCGCTGATTTCCAAGACCGCCGCCACAACGGCCACCCCACCGACCTCCTTCAGCTTGCGAAAACTGAAATGCAGACCCACGGAAAACATCAACAACACCACCCCCAGGTCCGCCAAGGTTTTGATCTCTTGCTCGTTGGAAACAAAGCTAAAGGGCGGAGTGTTGGGCCCGATTAGGATTCCGGCCAAGATATACCCCAAAACCACGGGTTGCCTGAGTTTTTGGCAAATGACCGTGGCCACGGCGGCCGCGGCCATGACCAGCGCCAAATCCTGAACTAACTCAATTCCATGCACGAAGGCACTCTGACAGAATCACCCCATCTGCCCAACCGCAAAGGGACCTAGGGCTTGGCCATCAGGGCGGTAGCCTGAAATTGCAAAATTTTCCATCCCTCAGGTCTTTCGATCATGGTCATGCAAAACCGGTTCGTTCCTTCGATCACCTTCCCACGAGCTTCCACTTGGAGCGAAAACTTGCCGGTGACCAAGGCCACGCTTCCAAGAACCCTGACCCGCAACTCCTCCAAACGGATGGGTTTGTACTTCCGGGCCCCACTTCGAAGTGCCGCCAGAAACTGCTCTCGGTTTTCCTGAAGTCCTGTCCCATGGATGTGTTCGTAATTTTCATCCAAAATCATTTCCAGTTGATCCGGATGGTTGCCACCCACAGACCCGGCCCAACTTTCCGCCAAGGCAAGAAGTTGGGTATCGCTCATCGCCCCCACCTTGGCTGGTGCAGCCCAATCTTTGCCCGTGGAGAGAAAGAGAAAAAAAACTGGGAGCAGAATGTTTCGAAAACCCTGCCTCATGGGAACCATCTTTCCGCCCGGCAAGGGAGGCGACCAGCGAATTTTTTTTGACCTTTTTGACACCCCTCGTTCCCGCCCTTAGGATCGGGGGATGATTCATGTGACCGATCGGGCCGCCCAGCAGATCCGGCAACTGACCTCTCCACGCGACTCCTCATGTGGGTTAAGACTGGCGATCGAAAAAGGTGGCTGTGCGGGTCTTTCATACGGCATGACGGTGACTCCACCCCAACCGGGAGATCAGAGCGTGGAACTGTCTGGTGCCCGGATTTTCCTGGCACCAGACAGTGTTGATTTGCTCAAAGGTTGCACACTCGACTACGAGGATGAGTTGACTCATACCGGCTTCAAGATCATCAACCCCAAGGCCAAACAAACCTGCGGTTGCGGCACCTCCTTCGAGGCCTAGCCGCTTGTCCTCCCCCTGGTCTCTCCGGGCCGCGCTCCAACCGGGTTTCCTCGCGGTCCGCAGATACTACCGCGTCTTCCTGGTCTTCCAGTTCATCGGGGTGGCCCTTTATCTCGCCTATTTCCGAATTCCGCCCGTTCGCACGCTGGTGGACTCCTTCTCTGCCTGGAAAGACACGGGCGGATTTTTACTTTCCGCTCTCCTGACCGCGGTCTCCGGAACCCTCCTTCCGGAATCGGTCCGTACCCTGGTTGGCCCGGATCGATCTTGGGATTGGATCCGCCTCAAGAAGATGGGATGGAACTTTCTTTTTTTCGGCTCCGTGGGACTTGAGGTGGATCTTTTTTACCATGCCCTCGCCTGGCTATTTGGATCGGGCCCCTCCTGGAACATTATTTTACCCAAGCTGGCGGTGGATTTTCTTCTCTACGTGCCGACTGTGGCCATTCCCACGAGCGTCTCTTACTTTCTCTGGCTGGAACTCGGCTGGTCTCCCCGCCGGATTTGGAATGCCTGGAACTGGTCGCTTTACCGGGACCGGGGCCTGCCCCTGCTCATCCCAGACTATTTTTACTGGGGTCCTCTTCTTCTTTTCCTGTACAGCCTGCCGCTGAACCTCCAGTTCCCCTACTTTCTTCTCATCTTCTCCGGCTGGAGCCTCGCCTTTGTCTTCATCGGATCCCACGGACTGGAGAGGAAAGACTAGCTTTGCTGGAAATTCGCCCGCCAAAGAAGAAAAAATCCATAAGCCTGAAGAATTAAATTGGGAAGCCAGACAATCAGTTCTGGATAAGCGCCCCCCCGATTTTTTAAGCCTTCCGCCAATAGAATCAGCGCATAGTACGCCATCACCACAAAGAAGCTGATCACGACCCCCACCGAAGTTTCTTTTCTTTGCACGCGGATACCCAAGGGAATGCCCACCAGCAGAAGGGTGAAAGGGGCCAAGGCAAAGCTGATTCGCTTCTGCATTTCCGTCAGCATGGGGTAAACTTGCTTGGGATCCACGTACCCCTCCACCGGGCTGAGAATTCGCTTCGTCAAATCCCCCAAATCGGCGATCCGGATATCCTGAAGGTCCTCGGGATTGAGAAAACCCCGCAAGGAGATCTTGAGGGGCAGTTGATCTGCACTTAACCCTGCCCGGATGCCGTTCAGATCGTCTGGATTGTCACCCCGCTCCTCCTGACGGGCCTTGAGCAGAGTGATGGTCAGGCTCAAATCGTCGAGATCGGCCGAGAGGAATCCTTTTTCGGCCCGAATGTTACGCCGGGGAATCCCGGACGAACTCAACTCCCAGATATGGATGTCGGTTAGTTCCGTTCCGTTTTTTTGACCGACATAAATACGGTAGCCGGGAAAACGATCCATCGCCTCCCCCGCTCGGATCAGGAAGGCCGGGTTGTCCCGCCCGACATCCAAAAGGGAGGACTGAAACTTTTGCAAGGTAAGCGGAACCAATACCGCGTTGTTGTAAAAACACACCAAGGACAAAATCAGGCCAAAGAGAATCACCGGGGAAACCAAGGGAATCAGCCCGATCCCGGAAGCGCGGATCGCCTGCAACTCCAGGTCCTGGGACATCCGTCCAAAGACGATTAGGGCTGCAACCAGGATTCCCCAGGGCATGGTAAAAGTCAGAGCTTGGGGAACCAGAAGCACAACCATCTTCAGGATCAGCGAAAGAGGCAGTTCGTCATTCACCAGAAGCTCAAATAGCTGCTTGAAGGCGTTCCCCAGAACCAACACCAGAGACAAGACCGCCACCGCGGTAGCGGTGACGGACGCCATTTGAAACACCAGGTGCCGATACAGGATTCTCAAGGATAATTAAGTCTTGGATTTGCGAACCGAGATATGGTGGTCAGGTTCGCAATGTTTCGCAAGATGCAACGGCTGCTTTGCATGGTTAGAGCTAAATTCGGGTTGAGAAGCATGCTTCATTCCCAAGCCCTTCGTTATTGCTTCCCGATTGACCGAAAGGCTTTCCATGGGTTGAGTGGGACCATGAGTCTATCCGCCAAAATCGACGAACAAATCAAAGAGGCCATGAAAGCAAAGGAATCCGAACGTCTCGGGGTTCTCCGCATGCTAAAGTCCGCAATCAAATATGCCGTGATCGAGAAGTATGGGGCCGAGGGCGCGGCCAAGGATGAGGACGTCCTGGCTGCCGTCCGTAAAGAGATCAAAAAACGTCAGGACTCGATCGAAGCTTTTGCCAAGGGGGGGCGGGAGGATCAGGTCAGCAAGGAAAAAGCCGAAATGAAGATCCTAGAAGCCTACCTACCTGCCGCCATGTCCGAGACAGAGCTAGAAAAACTGGTGAAAGATGTCATGGCAGAACTCGGCGCCACCGACAAAAAAGCCATGGGAGCGGTGATGAAGGCATGTCAGGCCAAGGCCGCCGGGCGGGCCGATAACCGGGCCCTCAGCACCCTCGTCGGAAAACTCCTGCCTTAGGTTGCCGGTGCCGGAGGGCGCTTCTTTCCTCCTCCGCCCCGACCTCGCCGATCCTTGATCGGCAAATCTTTGGAATACTCCTGCAGAGCCGCGGAAAGTTCCCGGACGATATCAGGATGTTGCCCGGCAACGTCTTTTTTTTCCGAGGGATCCGAAACCACATCAAACAACATGGGTGGAGTTCCCCGCCCTCTTGGGGAGGTGATCAGTTTCCATGGCGGTCGAAAGACGGCGACATCCTTGTTTCCCATAAAATAGACAGACCGCTCGGCCGGTTGCCCCTGTTTTAAGTCTGGCCACAGGTCCTGACCGTCAAAGTTTGGTGTGACCTTCATTTTTGTCCCGGTCAGATCTATGATCGTTGGAAAAAGATCCGCCACACAGAGGAACTGGTCGCTTGTTTGCCCCGATGGCAGGACCCCTGGCCATTGAATCGCCGCAGGAACCCGAATCCCCCCCTCAAAGACTGTTCCTTTTCCTTCGCGCAAAGTCAGATTGGTCGAGCCCTTGGTCAAGTCCCCCCCGTTGTCCGAAAAGAAAATCACGAGGGTGTTTTTTCGGATCCCCTGCTGATCCAGTTCCTCAATAACCTTGCCGGTGGCCTCATCCAGGGCCGTCATGGCCTGCAGAAGCGTCGCTCGACCCCTGCCCCGTCGTTCGTCCCCGAGCCCGGGAGGCGCGGAAATCGGGCCATGGATGGCGTTGAAAGCCAGATAAAGAAAAAAAGGGCGCCCAGTGTCCCTTTTTTGAATCAGTCCAATGGCTTCCTTGGCCAAAAGGTCGGTGGAATAACCCTTCTCCTCCGCCGGCTTCCCATTGCGCCACCAGTCGAGCTCCTGGGTTCTTGGTTTCATGTGGGTGTTGTAATCTACCGCTCCACCCAAAAGCCCGTAGTGATGATCGAAACCGCGGGCGGTAGGAAGATATTCCGGGCCGGACAGGCTATTTTCCCGTTCGCCCCCCAGATGCCATTTGCCACACATCCACGTCTGATAGCCCGCATCCTTAAGGGCTTGAGGAAGCGTCTGATACTTGAGGTCCAAGCCCGAAAAGTTCTCCACCCCCGTTCGCAAGGTGTGCATCCCGGTCATCAGGGCTGCCCGGGTCACACTGCAAATGGGATTCACATAGAACCTGTCCAACCGAACCCCCTCCTCGGCCAAGCGATTTAAGTTGGGAGTCTTGACCTCGGGGTTATTCCAGCCGATGTCACCCCATCCCTCATCATCCGATACGATGACCACCACATTCGGACGGTTTTCGGCCCGCAGGCCAACGGCAAAAACCAAGAGGGACGAGAAAAACCAAGGCAACATCATGGCGACTGCGGGGGCGGGGGCGGCCTCTTGGAACCCCGACCGGGTCCCTCGGCATATTTTTCCCACATTCTCATCGCAACGTTTTTTAGCTCTTGCAGGGAAATGGCCCCATCCTTGTCGGCATCCACCTCGGTAAAATGCTGGCGAATGAACCCCGCCATCGCACTGTGCACCCCCCTCTCATTGACCTCCTTCTCGGTAATCTTGCCGTCATCGTTCCCATCATAACCGTCAAAGACCCTTTTCACTTCGGCCATCATTTCCTCTTGGCTGAGTTTTCCGTTGCGATCCGAATCCATCTCCGAAAGATGATTTTCAATCCAGGGTTTCCGATTCGGATCGTTCTCACGGGTTGGACCATGTTCCCCCTTGTCGTTGCCCTTGGGGCCTTCAGGAGGCCGATCGCCGGCGCCCTTTCCCTGCCTTCCTTGAACCCCGGTCTGATCCCGGGTGGTGCCGTCCGGATTGGTGAACGTGAATTGAACCTGCCGGTTCCCAAACACTTGATAAGAGACCGATCCTTTTTTTCCTCCCTGCACAAAATCCACCCGGTATCTGTTCTGCTCCGGGGATGACTCAAAGCCGGTGATCTTGGCCCCGGGCAACGGATAGGTCGCCTCGCGCACCGGACTGGCATTGGGTTGTGGTTCCACCCCTCCGCCCTGGACCGAGACCTGCCCATGAAAACCCCCGTTGATGTAGGGATAGCTCCTGCTGGCATGGTAATGATACTCCCCCGTCGCGTTGGAATGACCGTGGAATGAATCGAGGCCCGTGACCGGACTGCCGTCCGGCTCGTTCAATCCATAGATGGGATACCCATCCAGCGCATAGGCCAAGGGCAGCCCGGATCCCAATTTTTCCGCCAGATGCCAGGGGGCCACGTGATAATGGTAGTCATCCGCCCGGCCGGCATGACCCCCATATTGGTCCAACTCCCCCGCCAGAAAAGTGTCCGTCCTGCCGTCATTCTTGATCGGATTGAAAATGGGAATTCCGTTAGCCGCGACCGCGATCGCCCCCCGAAAGAAGTTTGTCTTGGCCGAGATCCCTTCCGCCGCTGGCACGGGATGCAGGGGTATCGACCAGGCGTTTTTCCCGTAGTAGGACTGAGGTAGGGGCACCTGCTGTTGCCAAGCGGTGATCCCCACCATCATGGGATGCGCCGGCATGCCATCCGAACCCACGTAGAGGTATTTTTCATCCCAATCGACGAGGACTGATTCGGAAAATTTCAGAAAAGGTTCCGCCGCCTTGGGAGGCCCATCCTGGTGGGATGCCGCCTTTCTTTTCATTTCCTGATAATCCGCCTCCTCAATCAAATGGGCTTGCACCCCTTGAATTCCACCAAGAACGAAAACCAGAAACCCCAAACCGGGGAGAAATTTCATGGAGAAGGAGGACCTCCACCTCCCTTTCCACCAGGAGCAGGCAAAGACTTGGCCTCCTCTCCATCAATCAAACCATCCCCATTGGTGTCATGTTGGGAAAAGTTGGCCTTCATCATGGGAGGTGCCTCATCCATCGAAATTTTTCCGTCCCCGTTCTTATCAAATCGCTGAATCGGATCTCCCCGACCTGACCTCGACTCTTGACCCCTGCCTCCCGGCCCCGAATTCCGCCCGCCCCCTCCCGGTCCTCCTCCTGGCGGGCCCCGCTGGAAACTAGGATCCGGAGTACCCTTTAACTTTCTCGGGTAAAAAGGAAACTCGGCCGTAGCCACATAGAAATAAGTTCCCTCAGGATATTCCGGCGTCTTCCCCACCCGGCCATTGGCCTCATCCAAATCACTCGATCCGGGCACAAATTCATAGTCCTGCTCGTAGGTCCCGTCATAGCGACCTCCCGGTCCCGCCGATCCTCCCGGCCTTTCGCCGCTTTTTAACCTGTAACTGGATCGATTTTCCGAAGTCTGGGCATAGATGGGGAAACCATCGGCCGCATAGCCGATGAGCTTGGGCTGATTCCCATCACCGAGATTCGACATCAAGCCAGTCGGAATTCCGTGATAATGGTACGCCCCGTTGGGCTGCACATGGGCGTTGTTCTGGTCCAATCCCAGACTCCTCTTTCCCCCGATGGCCTCGATGTGCCATCCCGAATTCCGGTCATTCTTCCAGTACTCCGCCGTGCCAGGATCAAAAGGGACACCATTGACCGCCACACCGATCGCCTGCTGCTTAAGCTGGGTAAAGCTGGAGTTGGTCTTCGGATGGAGAGGCAGGCGAAAGTTGTAGTTTTGGGCCGAAGCCGCATTGGGGCAACCGGGACCGGGAAATTGCCCGATTTCATGATTGGGAACTCCGTTGGCCTTGATCACCCGATATTCTCCCTGGGTCGTGATGCTCACCTGAGGGGCGGGAAAGTTGGAGGCACTTCCCGCGGATGTGTCAGGATCCGCCTCATGACCGGGATGACCCCAAACCGTCCCAGCAGCAAAAATAAGCCCGACCCCGATGATGCGAAGAAATTGGCTCACATTAGGATTAAACCACCAACGGGGAAAAAGGGTGCGCAAAAAAAGTAACTTTTATTTTCCCGATCCGGTTCCTTTGGGCCGCAAGGGCAGATGCACCTCCGACCTCTTTAAAAACCAGATCATGAAAGGACTGTTCCAATAGACCGCATAGGCCTCCCCTGCCGGCTCCCAGTCCTGCTGTTGTTGCAGCCACTCCCTCAATCGGGCCTGGTTTTGTTCGAAACTCTCCCGCGAATACCCTCCACGGATGCCAATGGAAGCCACCGTTCTTTTCGCCACCTCTTTTCTCTCCACCCCACCCACCAGGTTCAGGTCCTGCCTTTTGGATGAGGCCGGGTCTAGGTAAAAGACCATCGATCCCGGCTGAATTCCCGCCTCCACGGGGGTGGTCATGGGAATTTGATTCCGCTGGATGGTTTCAAAAAGTTTTCGGAAAAGTCCGTTATTCTCCCGGAAGTAACCCCCGTCCGTCCGGGCCCGTAAAATTACCCCCTCAGGCAGGGTCTTGATCTCGCAAACCCCTGGCTCCGTCATCGGATATGCCTGCTCGTACGCCATCAAGTTGGAATCTAGGCCCAAACCAACCCCCACCAAGGTTGCCAAAAGAAATTTCAGGAGGAACCCTCCCCTGGTGAAACCACGTTTCCATTCAAAGGCCAGGGGAGCGGTCCCTCCAGAGGACGATGAGCCTCCAAAAGACCAGGCCCCTCCTCTTTCCCTTTCGCGTAACTCAAACGCAACATCTCGATCTTCGCATCCATGTTGTCGATGTGATGCAGAAGAAAGGCCTCCGGAGTCTTGGGCGC
>Ga0214923_10007574_pt1 | contig 11805 bp, 8 predicted proteins | sample LL1510_MetaG_FD_177993 | JGI IMG/M metagenome (GOLD analysis project Ga0214923, IMG submission 177993) | Freshwater microbial communities from Lake Lanier, Atlanta, Georgia, United States - LL-1510 | ecosystem: Environmental > Aquatic > Freshwater > Lake | place: USA: Georgia | collected 2015-10-15 | reverse complement strand
GTGTCTTTTTTTTAGGAGTCTTTTTAAGAGTCTTTTTTTTAGGTGTCTTTTTTTTAGGATTCTTCGTCTTTTTCTTTTTACCTAATCCATATTGTTTTAAAAATGCACTATCTTTGTCGTTTTTTGGATTATTAATTAATTCAAAGGCCGGTTTTAAATCTTGAATTCGTGGTATTTGTTTTATGAAACCTAATGCTATATCAAATGCTGCAACATCATATTTGATTTTATGTAATGGAGTCCATATATTATTTATATCTTTTTTAACAAAATTATAAAACTCAAGAAGACGGTTTTTATCTATCGCTGACAATTTTTTGTTATTATTTATTACATTCAACAAATTTTGTAATTGCGCTTCAAGAAATATTTTAATATCCTTTAATGTTTCTACGTATTTTTCTATATTAAAAATTTTACGCATATTCATTATTTCGCTACTTGTTTGAGAGTTTATAGGACTTGTAGAAAGTGTACGAATTTCTGAATCATCATTCGGACTACTTATACTTGACAAATCTGTAGTAGAGCTAAATGTACTATTTATAGGTAAACTTTCAATACTACTTATAGCAAGACTTTCAGCACTACTTTCAGCACTACTTTCAGCACTACTTTGACCAAGTTTTTTCATTTTATATATTATAATATATAAATTAAATAAATATAATTAATAAAATAATTAAAGTTCATCATCATCTTCTTCTAATTCTGGGCGTCTAATATGATATCCATCTAATTTTTGTATTTTCTTTTTTGTATCTACTTTAAATTCGGAACAGAGTGCATTTTCAAGTTGATTTATAAATGTTGAAAATTTATTAAAATTTTTTTGTAAAAATATATCTTTTCTATATATATTTTTTAATTCTTCTTTTGTAATAAAATCTGATTTAACACCTTTTACAATATTTTCATCAATAAAAGATTTAATATTATTATTATTATTTTCATATTTTTTTGTAACACGTAAAACAGATGCTGGCGCATCAAGTCCCTCTGTTCTATATATTTTATAATAATCCAACAATATACACATAAATACTGTTTTATAACTTTCTAATTTATTTTTTAATTCTTTATCTATTTTAAACTCGTATGTATAACGTTCTTCTGTCTCTGACGGTGATTCAACAAATCTAGACACAAATTCTGTAATTTTTAATCTACGTACTACACCACCATCAATGTCACTCATTGTTGGTATTTTATTACATGCCATAAAATATTTTGCATGTGGTTTAAATTCTATTTGTGAACTATTTAATTCTCTAGTTGATATCCTATCACCTCCTGTTAATGATTTCATAACATCCGCTTGAATTTGGTCATTACTCCCTGGCTCCTGCATAATTACAACACGCTTATTTCTTATAGCTGCTAACGCACTATTTGCACTATTTGCAGACTCCCTCTTACCAGTAATAAGTGATACAGGACTGTCAATTGCATACTCTCCTAATGCTTTTGTTAATAATTCTGTTAAAGTACTTTTTCCATTACCACCAGATGCATTTTTTCCACTCCATATATAAAAATTTTCATCACGATTATGACCATCAAGACAACTAGCTAATGATTTTAATGTAAAATGCCTTGTCTCTTTTTCTGGTAAAATTTGAGAAATTAATGTCATTAAATCTTTATAAATAGGTTCATCAGAATCATGATGTTTATAATCATACCCAGTTGTTAAACTAACATAATCACTTGATGTTCCATTTCTAAATTCCATTGTCTTAAGGTCATAAATACCATTTTCAAAACCTATAAGATCTTTATCTTGATCAATAATTTTATAAAAATTTTCATTATAAAATTCTATCTCTAAACAATTTAATTTTATACCACTTCCTAATTTTTGAAGTATATTATGATAATTTTTTATTATTTCATCACTCGCACCCTCTTTAATCAATTGTCTTCTATAATTCTCTATCTTTGTAAACACTTCATTCGTTATTTTATGCCTAAGATTAAAACTTTTATTCTCCTTTTTCCATCTTATCCCATTAAAATAATACCACTCATCCTTTTGTGGATTACTACATACAAATTTTTCACCATATAATCTATATATTAATTTACTTAATACATTATCAAACGGCCTAAGATACTTTATATCATGATTTGGAATCTCTTTTGATAATTCTTCATAATCATCCGGATTATCAATCTTTGCTAAATATATTAAATTATTAATCGTATAAATATATTCACTATTTGCAAATGTATTCCATTTAGACGTACACATCTCCTCATCATAATGCTCCCATTTTGACGAAAAATAATGCCATAAATCTATAAAATCCGCATTTATACTGTATAAAATAAACCCTATATTTAACCATTTATTATAATCTGTATATCTATCTCCATCCAAAATATCTAAATATTTCCTAACAACCTCCTTATCTGAATAAATATCCTCTTCATTCATCAAATGCACCTTTTTAGAATTATTTTTCTTCTTTTCTGATTTATATCCATATAAAAAGGATGATTCTTCTATATATGTTATAGACGTTTTTAAAAATTGCTCATATGTAGTATCCTGTACACTAAATGGATTTTCTTGTAACTCATTTATAAATGATTCTGTATCTATTAAATATAACGGTCTATTTTGACCACATTTCGTTGATAATAATGTTCTAAAACATAAATCTCCATATACTTTTGTATCAATAATTTTTTTATCAAATAATTCTTTAAATTTTGGCTTTAATTGTTCCTCTACAAATCTTTTCATTATTGTTCTATTACTAAAATGTATACCATCAAATATAATATGATAACTTTTTTTTTCAAAATTAGGTATTGATTTAAGTATATACACACCTGTAATATTGGGAATAATCATTTTTATTGTATTTATTAAATTAAGAATATCTGTTTTATGATTATTTTGTTCATCCATAATTTTTAATCTTTTCTTTAAATCATTCGGGTCTATATGTTCGATTTTTTTATCATAATCTATAAATAATTTAATAGGTTGTTGTGCACTCCAATATTCATAATAATTATTTTTACCCATTTTAATTTTATTAAATACATTTTGATATGTATCAGCAACAAGAATCTTTGCTCCAGAATCATTTAAATCACGTTGAAAACATGATAATTTATGGTTTTTACAATATGAAAAAACTTCTGTTTTTTGAGACTTACTAAATTCTTTAAAAAAATTTTCTACTTTTTGCAAACTCATAGTACTTATTCTTATTAAAAAAAATATTTTAAATAAACTATAAATTAATTTAATCTACCTACAATATTTATTATGTATTATTAATTTTTAAATTATTTACATTATATAAGTAAATAAATTATAAAATATGACTGATTATTGCTCTCCATCAAAACAGCCTGTAAATAATACATGTTATAATTTAAATGAATTATTAGAAATTGTATATGCATATAATGATTATATAAAAAACAATACACTTTGTTATAAAAATAAATGTATAGAACCTCTACCTATTACTAACATTCAATTAAATATTCCATACTTACATGATGAATTAAAAAAACGATTAAGCGTTTTTTGTAAATCTGAATACTGCTGGATTGAATTAGACTTTATTAATAATATTAAAAATACTAAAATTAAAAATTCAATTCTTTATTCTACTTTTAAACCTAAATCATTATCTTCTAAAACAACATGGCTTAGTACATTAGATATAAATGATATATTACATCAATATGAAGAATTATATTCACCTCAATTTAAATTTTTAGGTGCACAACCAAGCGATTTTAGCAAAATTGTTAAAATAAATTGGAATAACTTAAAAAAATATAATTATGTAGGAATTGTATTTAATACAGATATTCATTCCGCACCTGGTCAACATTGGTTAGCCATTTTTATAAATAACCATTTAAAAACAGTAGAATATTTTGATTCATTAGGTAAACTCCCAAATAAACATATAATGTCATTTTTAAAACATTTTAAAAATTATGAATTTACATTTAATAAACGTGTTCACCAAAAAGGCGGAAGTAATTGTGGCATATACAGTTGTTATTTTATAATTCAACGTTTAAAAGGTATTCATTTTCATGATATTAATAAAAAATTAATCAGTGATAAAATGATGACAAATTATAGAGATATACTATTTCGACCTAAAAAATAAATTTAATTACATTAATTTAAATTATTTATTTAATTTAATATAATATGATTAACAAAGAATTATTAGAACAAACAAATAAATTACTATCAAGCAAATGGACTGAAGATGAAATTATTCTTATAAAAAGAATGCTAGATATGCTTCATAGCTATCATTACCTCATTCCTAATACAATAAAACAAGATATAAAATCTCTCTTGGAAATGTCAAATAAAATAAAATCCGAATATGATTCACTTAAATATGAATTTGATAACTATAAATTATCAAATAAAAATGAACACACGAATGAACACACGAATGAACACACAAATGAACCCGCGAATTAAATACCAAAATGGGTTTTAATAAAACAATTTATTATTTAGTTTTAATAGAGCAATTTATTATTATTTATATTTATAAATAATAATTATAATTAACATTAATAATTTTGTAACAATTAATTTTGTTCAATTAATTTTTTAACAATTAATTTTGTTTATTTAAACATCAGTTGTGTTTGCTTCAAATTTAACAATGTTAGAAATGTATCCTGAATCATTTGTAGTTGTGTAAAGAACTTGACCAGAGGTGTTAATAGAGAATGTAATACCAAGATTATCTCCAATGAAGCTGGTGTTAAGAACCCATGAACCACTTGTATCCTTTTGAATACCTAATAGAGTGTACCAGGCAGCCTTGTTACCAGTAGCAGATGTTAAGCATGTTGAAAGTCTGGCATTGAAACCACGAGTAACCGCATTTGAGAATGCAAGACCAGTAACAGCAGTAGGAGTTGAAACATTGTTACCAGCACTAAAGACACCTTCCGTTAAAATATCACCAACTTTAGGAGTCATATTAACTCCATTGACATATAATGATGAAGAGCTGACATTTGTTGATAGTAATTGAGCAATCGTACCATTTCCAGAAGATAAATTAGAGGTGCTGACAAGAGTAGCCGCATTAATCGTACCCGTTGTAATAAGGGATGCAGCAATATTGGCAGAAGAAATAAGAGTTGTAGCATTAAGAGAAGCTGTTGTAATACCCGTAGATACATCAATTGTTCCGGTACTGACATTTGTAGCTAATAAAAATGCAACAGTTCCGTTTCCAGTAGATAAGTTAGAGGTGCTAACAAGTGTGGCAGCATTAATTGTACCAGTTGTAATAAGAGATGCAGCAATATTAGCAGAAGAAATAAGAGTCGTAGCATTAAGAGTTCCAGCAGTAATACCTGTAGTAGCAACAATTGTTCCAACTGTTTCAGCCGTAAAGTACACATTTCCAGCAGTAACATCAGAAAGAACAGAAATACCTGTAGCATAGACAGTTCCAGTAGTAAGACCAGTCGTTAAGTTAAGCGTTCCAGAACTGAGAGCAGTGTGAACCGCATTAGAAATAGTAGCATCAGTACCAAGTAAAGTACCCACACTTCCAACCGTTACAACAATGTTTGATAAAGTATTGTTGGTTCCAACAATGTTGGTAGCAGTAATATTGGTGGAGTATACATTAGAGGTAGTAATGCTTGTAAAAACATTAAGAGTACCATTGATATCAAGACTGGCCGTAGGAGCAGATGTGTTAATACCAACATTTCCACCAGTCGTGTAAAGGTTACCAAGAGTATTGGAGTTACCAGTAGCAGCAAAGTTGGTGTATACTAAAGCAATACCAGCCGTCATGTTCGTATCAACTAAATTGGTGGTAGTAATGTTAACAGCTGTAAGCGTTCCATTGACATATAAATTATCAGAAAGACTTAAGTTTGAACCACTAATTGTAGTAGCAGAGAGCCATGACGTTCCTACTGTAGCAAATGAACCAGTTGTAGCATTGATTGACCCAATTGTAGCTTGGCTGGAAACAATATTAGTAGCAGTTACATTAGTGCTAGCAACATTTGTGATAATGGCATTCGATGATGTGATATTTGTGTTAGAAATATCCGTAATAAGCGCAGAAGGAACAGTAATGCTCGTTGTAATAGCGGCATTACCAGAGCTAAACGCTGTAGCAACAATATTTGTTGTTGTAAGATTGGTAGAATAGAATGAACCAGTGCTAATGTCAGTTGTCGCAAGAATGTTAGCCGCAGTAACAGTAGAAACATTGAAGGTACCAGAGCTAAGTGCCGTAGCAACAACATTTGTTGTCGTAAGATTGGTAGAGTAGAATGAACCAGTGCTAATGTCAGTTGTCGCAAGAATATTAGCAGCAGTAACAGTGGAAACATTGAAAGTACCAGAACTAAGAGCTGTAGCAACCACATTTGTTGACGTAAGATTCGTAGAGTAGAAGGCGCCAGTGCTAACTGAAGTAGTAGCAAGAATACTTGAAGCAGTTACAGTTGTAACATTAAAGGTGCCGGCACTTAAAGCCGTGGTAACAAGGTTCGTAATAGTACTGTCTTGGCCATAAATTGAACCAGATGTGAGGTATGTTGAAACAATGTTTGTAGCAGTAAGATTGGTTAAGAACGTGTTTGCTAAAGTAGTGTTAGATTGAATTGAATCACCAGTAACACGTAAGGTACCAACTGTATTTATACCAATATACGCATTAGCTAATGTAGCAGAGTCAGTCACATTAAGAGTACTGAGGGTAAGTAGACTGGAAAGCGCAAAATTAGAAGCTGAGAGGTTGGTCACCATAACATTATTAGCTGTTCCATTACCTAGGGCTAATTCTCCAACACTTGCATTTGTTAAATTGGAGTTAACAAGATTTCCATAAGACGCGTATAAACTTCCACTAACTCCAACACCAACTAAACGTAAGGAACCAGAGGTGATTCCAAATGAATCAGTTGTATCTAAAATAACAACACTTTGATTAAAGTATAATGGACTACTCATTTTTTTATTTTATAATATTAGAAAATATAATAATTTTATAATAATTCAAAAAAAAAAAAAATAAAAATAAAAATCCATTAAATAAATAATTTATTACTTTATTAATCGCATTTTAATAATTAAATAAATTAAACACAATTAACAAATTTACAAATTAAACAATCTAATAAAATAATTTTAAATAATTTTAAATAATTTTAAATAATTTTAAATAATTTTAAATAATTTTAAATAATTTTAAATCAATTAAAATTGTCTATTCAAAATTAGCTCCGCCACAACTTTTTTAAAAAAATCACTTTTCTCCTTTCAAAATTGAGTTTACCTCCGCCAACGGCTGAGTCGATACTTTTAAAAATTTTATAAAGTTAATACAATTTCTCGATTTAAAATGGCGAAAGTAAAAAATGACCTTGGCGGGAAAATCCTGGCGGGACTCTCTTTTTTTTTGACTTTTTTAAAATTTTTCACAATCAAAATTAAAAAAAAAAGAAAAAAGTTTATTTTAGACTTTTGTCAAAAAATTTTTTTTTCGGACCCTCAAAATTTTAAAAAAGTACAAAAAAAAGAGAGTCCCGCCAGGATTTTCCCGCCAACCCTAATTTTAAAAATATTATATTGAATCGATAGTTTGCACAGATTTAATAAAATTTTTAAAAGTATCGACTCAACCGTTGGCGGAGGTAAACTCAATTTTGAAAGGAGAAAAGTGATTTTTAAAAAAATTGTTGGCGGAGGCTAATTTTAAATGGATAAATTCAATCTATTTTGATTATTTTTATTTTGTGTATATTTATTTAATAAAAAACTAATTAACAAATTAAACAATTTATAAAATAATTTTAATAGTTAAAATTGTCTATTCAAAATTAGCTCCGCCACAACTTTTTTAAAAAAATCACTTTTCTCCTTTCAAAATTGAGTTTACCTCCGCCAACGGTTGAGTCGATACTTTTAAAAATTTTATAAAGTTAATACAATTTCTCGATTTAAAATGATGAAAGTAAAAAATGACCTTGGCGGGAAAATCCTGGCGGGACTCTCTTTTTTTTTGACTTTTTTAAAATTTTTCACACTCAAAATTAAAAAAAAAAGAAAAAAGTTTATTTTAGACTTTTGTCAAAAAATTTTTTTTTCGGACCCTCAAAAAATTAAAAAAGTGCAAAAAAAAGAGAGTCCCGCCAGGATTTTCCCGCCAACCCTAATTTTAAAAATATTATATTGAATCGATAATTTGCACAGATTTAATAAAATTTTTAAAAGTATCGACTCAACCGTTGGCGGAGGTAAACTCAATTTTGAAAGGAGAAAAGTGATTTTTAAAAAAATTGTTGGCGGAGGCTAATTTTGAATAGACAATTTTAACTATTAAAGTTATTTTATAAAAATTAAAATATTTTATAAAAATTAAAATATTTTATAACATTATAACGAATGAATTTAATTTGTAATTTTTGTAATAATGGGTTTACTAGAAAAGATAGTCTTATAAAACATTTAAAAGATAATAGATGTGAAGCTGCAAAAATAATGACTGTATTAGATTATCATAATAAAATAGAAGAACTAAAACAAGGAATAGTAATTACAGGTAATAACAATCATCATATTTCATTAAATCATAATAATATAACAAATAATATTAATTTTAATATTCAAATACAACCTATAACCAAATTATCATTGGAACATATTTCACCAGATAAAATGAAACAAGTAATTGAAACATATGATACAGACAAATCAAAACTTAATTATTTATTAACAGAATATTTAAATAATGTATTATGTGATAAACAACATCCAGAAAATCATGCTGTTAAATATACAAAACGATATCCACCAACATTTAATTCTATAACAGAAGATTCTGACGGTAATATAATCACAACAATAAAAGGTTTAAAAGATACATGCGAATTATTAAGTGACCCAGTATTAGATGTATTAAAAACAAAATTGTCAGAATGTATTAAAAAATATAAAAAAGACGATGATACAAATTATGATTATTCGTTATATGAAGATGCTATTAAAGAATTAAGAAAAGAATTTAAAAAAGATAACATTAAAAAAGTATTATCAAATTTTTTAAAAAATGATTTGATAAATAATATAGAAATGAAATTAAATATGAGTCTTGTATCAATAGGACATAACTAAAATTAATTAAGATTCATTTGTATTTTTAACAATCGTTTTTACAGTATCATTAAATTTACCAAAATATAATATACAGTCATTTAACTTATTTAAAAAATAATTATTAAATTCTTTTTTAATATCTAAAAATAACACAATCCGTGTTTCATCAGACTCATTTTTAACATGATGTAAAAATGTATCATCAAACATAACATCCTTTCCAGTTTCCCAATGATATTTTTTATCATTTACAACAATATAACATTTATTTATATCTTTAGGCGCTGTTAATGCAAGATGATAACGTAATACACCTTTATATGGACCATTATGTGGTGGTATAATTTTACCAGGATGTAATATACTAAACATTGCTAAACTACATCCAGGTATATTTGATATTAATTCAAATGTTTTTGGAAAGTATTTAATTTTATCAGTATCTTTATTATATACCCGTAAAAATAATACTTCCCATGGAATATCCGATATATCATATTTTGTTTGAACCTTATCTATGTCCTTAAAACGTTTAAGTTTATTTGTATTATTATAATTTAAATATTCATTCATTATTACATCATAATTATCACGTAATTTCTTACACCAATCTATATCTGTAGAATAATACTCTTGTTTAATATCTCCATATGAAAGTATATAATTACTTATATTTAATAATACATATCCAGATATACTCTGTAATACACTTAAAATTATAATAAAAATAATTAGATAAATTATATAATACATTAACATAATTAATTAATTAAATTAAATTAAATTAACTAATTAACAAATTAAATTTAATTAAATTCATTATTAATATGTTTTCTAGCAGATGGGTCCACATTATCACCACACCAATTAGGTTTCCAATATTTAACAGTTAATTCTGATGTATTATTATTATCAACATTAAATAAATTTATAAATAATTCTCTATAATATAATTGTTCTTTAGTTAATGGTTTATTATAATTATATTTATTTTGTTTATATATAAAGGTGTCATCATCATATAATTTATCACAATATTCAATTATTGAATCTATCCAATTTTCTTTAGGAATTTCGCCAGCTGTAACTTCGCCAGCTGTAATTTCACACGAATGATTACTAACACCATCTGAAAAAGCCTCTTTTTTTCTATATAATATATGTTCTGGTAAAAATGGATTATCCTTATCATTAAATGCATCACGCAATACTTGTTTTTCCATCGTCTTATAATTATTCAATTTACCAAAAATTTTATATTTTGGTGGAATTTGTAAAATATATTTAACAAATTGTGGGTCAGTAAATGGAACACGTACTTCAATTGAATTAGCCATACATGTTTTATTTGCACGTAAACAATCAAATAAATGCACATTATTTACTAATTTAATAGTTTCTTTTTGAAAATCAAGTTCAGATGGTGCATTTCCACCATATAAATAACTTAACATTTCATCACTTAATTCACCTGAAAATAATACTTTAATATTAGGAAATTTTTGTTTAATTTTTTTAGTTAATAAATACATTGCTGTACTAGCTCTAATAGTTGTTGTATCATACGATTCAATATACCATATTACATCTTTTATAGCAGCTATACCTTCTTCAGCTGTAAAATAAAATTCAGTATGGTCTGAATTTAAAAATGTAGCTACACTTCTAGAAGCAATTAGGTCGGTTGAGTTTGGAGTCATACCTATACTAAATGTTTTTACTTTTTTATCAGAAAATTTGCTCACAAGACTCGCTATTAAACTACTATCTAAACCACCAGATAATAGGACGCCATATTCCGGTGAATTTTCTATAAGTAAATCATCTAATTGTAATTTAACACTGTTTTGTAATTTTAAATTAATCGTTTTTTTAATAACATCATAATTATCAGTTAAATATAAACTTTCAAATATATTATAATTTAAATATGTTTTTATTTGAAAATTCATCATGTCATTTATATTATTATAAATATATGTTCTTGGATTAAAAGACAAAATATTATTTGTAAATGATGTATCATTAATAGACATACTTAACCCTTTTAATTCAGAACAAACTGCTAAATTTGTTTGTTTATTCGAATAACCATAATATAATGGTGTAATACCTATATGGTCTCTTGATATAAAAATATGATTATTATGTAAATCATATAATACAAATGAGTATTGCCCATTTATTTTATTGAAAAATGATGTAAAATCATTTAATTGTCTAATATATTTTTCATATAATGGAATAATAATTTCACAATCTGATTTTTTACATGTATAGTTAAGCTCGTCTTCTAATTGTTTCCAATTAAATATTTCACCATTAATAATTAAATAAATTGATTTGTCACTATTTGTTAAAGGTTGCGGCGTAGAATCACCTATAATATGTAATCGTGTATGAATCATAAGAATATTATATTGTTTATCTGTAGAATCTATAGATACATAATTTGTATTATCTGGTCCTCGATGTTTAAGTAATGTTGAAATATTATTTATTAATTGTTTATTATCTGTAAATTCAACATCTTTTTTTTGAATATAACAAAAAATACCACACATTAATTATATTTATAAAAATTTATTATATTTAAATAAGAAATATTAAATGAATTTACATAAATTAAATGAATTTAAATAAATTAAATGAATTTA
>Ga0214923_10007573_pt1 | contig 11808 bp, 10 predicted proteins | sample LL1510_MetaG_FD_177993 | JGI IMG/M metagenome (GOLD analysis project Ga0214923, IMG submission 177993) | Freshwater microbial communities from Lake Lanier, Atlanta, Georgia, United States - LL-1510 | ecosystem: Environmental > Aquatic > Freshwater > Lake | place: USA: Georgia | collected... | reverse complement strand
TAGAAGAGATTTATCTGATTCATCTTCTAGTGATGATGAAAAAGCTAAAGAAGCATAAATAATTTAAAAATATAAATGTAAATGATTAAACATCTTATTATTTTTTTATAAATTAAAATATAATATATAAAATATCATTATAACATTATATAATGATAAATAATTTAGATATAAATTTTTATAAAAATTTATATGATGATGTAAAAAATCTAAATAATATACAAATAATAAAACATTATTTAAATATAGGAAAAAAAGAAAATAGATATTCAAATATTAATCATTATAATGAAATAAATGGTAAAAATAAAATAAATAAATTAGATAATTCAAATGAATTAAATAGTTTAAATGGATTAAATAGTTTAAATGTATTAAATAGTTTAAATATATTAGAAATAAATGAAATAGATAAAATAAATGAAATAGATAAAATAGATAAAATAGATGAAATAAATGAAATAAATGAAATAGATAAAATAGATGAAATAGATGAAATACCTAAAATATTTCATTTTATATGGATAGGTTCGAATGTATTACCATTAGAATATCAAAATTATATTAATTCATGGAGAGTTAATCACCCTAAATGGAAAATTAGAATATGGACAAATAATGATATAACTATTAATAATTTTATAAATTATGAATATATAATAAAAGCAAAAAAATATGCTCAAAAATCAGATATAATGAGATATGAAATAATATATAATTATGGTGGTGTATATTTAGATACTGATTTTTTATGTTACAAAAATATAGAAGAATTATTAAAAGGTAATTTTATAACATGTAATGGTGATTTTGATTGTAAAAATAAAGAAGTAATATCAATGTGTTTTTTTGCAAGTAATATAAAAAATATAATATGTAAAAAATTAGTAGATGAAATAAAAAATATTACTATAAATATAAAACCAGTTAATGAAGAAACTGGGCCATTTTATTTTGGAAAAATAGTAAATTCATTTAATAATTTTATAAAATTAGAACCTAGATTATTATATCCTCATACATATCAAGAATATAATAAAAATATAAATGTAGATGAATATAGAAAAAAAGCATATGGTGAACATTGTTGGGGTAATTCATGGAATAATAATATTAAATATCAATTATATGAAAAGCCAAAATATATAATATATACATCTGAATATATAAATGATTTATATGGTGGTGTTGCTACTGTTGTTTATAATATGTATATATCTTTAAAAAAATATTATGATGTATATATTATAATAAATCCATATAATAATTATAATTATTATGAATTAATAAATAAAGAGAGAAAAGAATATAATAATTTAGAAACAATAATTCATGATATAAATATACAAAAAAATGATGTTATTATTATAAATAATAGTCAAAAAAATGATATATATAATAAATTAAAACAATATACTGAAAAATGTTATATAGTATCTCATGGTTATTATGATTCTAATAATATAAATAATGTATTTAAAAATATCAAAATAAAAAATCAAAATATAATAAAAAATATTTATATGAATAATGAAAAAAATTTAGATAATTTTGATAAAATAATTTGTGTCAATCCTTCATATGCTAATATATTAAATAATAAATATAAAAATAAAAAAATATATTATATTCCTAATTGTATTGATATTAATAATAATAATATTATAAAAACATCTAATTCATATATATATCATAATAATATTACTTATAATTTTTCAATAAGTAATCTTAATAATATTATAAATAAAATTAACCCTATTATAAAATTTATATATGTTGGTAGAATTGAAGAATTAAAAAATTGTCATACTTTAGTTAATTCATTAAAAAATATGAATAATATTAGTCTAACTCTAATAGGTTATAATGATAATATCTTTTTGAATTATGATAATATTATACATATTGATAAATTAGATAATTCTAATATTTTTGAATGTATGAAATCACATGATGTCTTAATTAATATAAGTTTAACTGAATCATTTCCTATGGTTATTTTAGAAGCTGGTATTAATAAATTATGTTGTTATATCTCTAAATTAGATGGTTTTTATGATATTTTTAATAATACATGTATTTATGCTACTAATCATTATGATATTCAATCTATAAAAAACGATATATTATATTTAATTAAAAATAAAATCATAATAAAAGAAAAAGGTGAAAAATTATATAATTTAATAAAAAATAATTATAGTAATGATATATATCATCAATATTTTTATCAATTAGAATTAAATTAAATTAAATTAAATTAAATTATCATAAAATATATATATATATATATATATGGTTTTTATAATAAAAAATTATAATGGTATTAGTTTAAAAAATTATATTATGCCTCAATTTCATGAAGAAATTAATGGTATTGATGGTATCAATGATGATAATTTTTCAAATAATGATAATTTATATGTATATTTTATAGAAAAATATAATAAAATACCAGATGCTATAATATTTTTATGGGATTATTCAGATGATATATATGATAAAATACGTAATCAATTAATAAATACAAAAATTATTATTTGGGCAGATGATTTACATTATTTTAATATAGAGAGATATAAAAAAATGTTAAAATGTTATTCAAATTGTGATTATATATTATCACATTATAATAGATATAAAGAATTTTATGATCTTGAAATAGAAAATAAAATATTACATTTTGGTAATTCATGTTCTGATTTATTTATTAGAGAAAAAATAAATGAAGATTCAGAAAATAAAATATATATGTATGGTGCTGTCAATGAACATTATAAATCTAGAGTATTTTTTAAAAATAAAATGTTAAATGATTTTAATGATAAATTTTATTTTAAAAATCATCCAGGTTATGATGGTGATCAATCAAAAATAACATTATCAACAGTAAAAGAAATGTATAATTATACATTTTGTTATACAGCAGGAGTATTTCCAGTGTGTAATTTGCCAGAAGAATTAAATAAATATAAAAAAAATATAGAATTATATGGTAGTGGTATATTGGGTAAATTTTATGAAATATCTGGTTCAGGATTATTATTATTATGTGATAATAAAGGTCTTAAAGATGAATTAGAAAAACAAGGTTTTAAAAATATGATAAATTATATACATATTGATGAAAATAATTTTGATGAAATAATTAATTTTATATTTAATGATGATAATAAAGAAATTATTAAAAATATTAGAAAAAATGGTTTTGAATTAGTAAATAATAATCATCTCATAAAACATAGAATGAAATTAATAAATGATTTTTTATATGATAAATTATTAAATTAAAAATATTTATTTTTTTAATCCATAATATTTTAAATTTTTTTCTACAATTAATTTTTTATCATTATCATTTTGTAAATTTTTTATAATATTATTATTTTTTAATTTATCTTCATTTAATTTATTTAATAATTTTGTTAAATCTTCTAAAATATTTTTTATTAAAATTCTATTTTCTTCTATTTTTTCAACAAATATTTTATCTGATTTTTCATATTTATCTATTATTCTTTTTATTTCATTTTTTATATCTATATTTTTTATATTATTAATTAATTCATCAAAATTACCACCTATAATATCTTTTTTATACAATTTAAATTTTTTTATCATATATTATATATTTATAAAAAAAATATATAATCATAATATATATAATGAGTGGTTTTGAAAATTTTTTTCAAACTTTAGGTAAATATTCAATATATTTCACTATTGTAATATTAGTTGTTCTTGGTATTTATTTTTTATATCTTTCATTTCAAACTTCTAAATTAGATAATCAAAATTTACATAAATATAAAGCTATTATTAAAAATTCAACATGTAATGAAAAAATTATTAATTCTAGGAGAACATCAAGAATTGTATTTGATTGTAATTTAACATTAGAATTTATGATAAATGATGTAAAAATAGAAAAAAAATATAGAAAAGATAGTAATATAAAATATAATAATGGTGATGTGATAGAAATTTATTATAATGAAAAAACAGACACATTAGTTGAAATGAATCCTAATGATACAAAAAAAATATATTTAATAATATCAATATTATGTTTCATTATATCTGGTTTATTATATAGATATCGTAAAAATGAATTTTTAAGATATTTTTTTGGTTTTGATACATTATTAAATTAAATTTTATATATTTATTATTATCATTATTATTATTTTATTCTATCAATTAATAATATTATCTTAAATATAAATATATAAAAAATGAATAATATAACTATTATTAATATATTTATTGTTATTATTTTATTTTATTATTTATGTTTTAATTGTGATGATTTAAATAAAGAAAATTTTCGCTCAAAACGCTCAAGCTCAAATCGTATTATAGAAAAATGTGATTATTGTTATTCAAAATTACCTAAACATACATATGAATGTCCATATAGATATGGAAAGGAAAATGATATTAGAACTAATATATATAATAATGAACATGTTGTTGCACCACATGGTGGTGATGGTGGTTCACCATTTTTATTTATTTGTGATAGAGATGGTGATCGTAAAAATTATATTAATAAATTAACTATTAGGAGTGGTTCTAGAATTGATGCCATTATACCAACATGTAATAATGGTAATACTAGAAAAATAGGTGGAAATGGTGGTATTGAAAAAAATATAACATTAGATAATGGTTTTGATTCATTAAAAGTTAAATCTGGTAGTGAAATAGATAAAATAATAATAAATAATGATGAATTTGGTGGTAATGGTGGTAGTGGGCCATTTGCTTTTTCTTGTAGTAGTGGAGGTAAAATTAATGGTTTATATGGTAGAGCAGGTTCAAGAATAGATAGTTTAGGTGTTATATGTACTAGATAAATTATATTATATCATTAACTAAATGGATAACTTACTAATAATTTTTATCATAAATAAATAATTTATTATTTTCTAATATTAAATTATTTATTATTTTTTTGTTGAATATAAATATATATAAAATGAATAATATATCTATTTTTAATATATTTATAATTATTATTTTATTTTATTATTTATGTTTTAATTGTGATGATTCAAATAAAATAATTTTTAATGAAAAATTTACTTTACAAAGTTCAATAAAACCAATTGATACAATACCAATATGTAATTATTGTGGTAATAAGATAAATAATCATACAAATAAATGTCCATATTATTATCATAATAGTAGTGACATTTATACTTATAAAACTGAAAATGGCAATGTTGTTAATACAGTTGGTGGTAATGGTGGATCAGAATTTTTATTTATTTGTAATGGTAATGATTATATCAATAATTTAACTATTAATAGTGGTTCTAGAATTGATAGTATTACACCAAAATGTATTTATGGTAATATTAATAAAAATGGCGCCAAAACTAATAAAATAGGTGGTAATGGTGGTGTTGAAAAAAATATAATTTTAAATGATGGTTTTGATAGATTAGAAGTTAATTCTGGTGCTGAAATAGATAAAATAAAAATAGGAAATAATTCATATGGTGGTAATGGTGGTGGTTTAAATATTCTATCTTGTAGTAAAGGCGGTAAAATTAAAGGTTTTTATGGTAAAGCAGGCGATAGAGTAGATAAATTAGGCATTATATGTACAAAACCAAAGCACATTAAAATATCATATAAATAAAAAATATTAGATTATTTATTATTTTACAATATCAAATTATTTTTTTGTTGGATAAAAATATATTTATAATTATTTATGTTTTAATTATGATGATTCAAATAAAAAAATTTTTATTTTAAAAACAGTATATATAAAAAATATAAATGTTCTTATTGTAGTAACTATATAATATTAGGACTTATAAAGATGATAATAAAAAAATATTATTCAAAATTAAATTATTATTTAAATATCATTTTAATCAATTATTATAATGATATCTACAAACAGCAATATAATCATCATATGAACCAACTAATATTTGATTTGTATTATTTATTGTTATTTTTTTAGAAAAAATAGCTGGTGTACCATTTGAACAAATCTTACATAATGATGTACAATATTCAATATTATCACAATAAGGAATTAAATTATTAATATCACCAAATTGTTCTCTATTAGAATCACCATTTAAACCACTTATTATTAAAGTTTTATTATCTATATCTATCATTTTTTTTATTGTTTCTACTAATTTTGGAAAAAATTGTGCTTCTTCTATTATTATTATATCTGTTTTATTATAATCTTCATGATCTAATATTTTATTTATATCATCAATACATATACATGGTTCTTTATCTAAATTATGAGAACAAATAAAATCAGTGTCATATCTATTATCAATATTATGTTTAAATATTAAGAATTTTTTATTAATAATTTTAAATTTACGAGCATAATTAATTAATCTAGTAGATTTACCAGAATACATAGGTCCTATTATCAATGTTAAATGTCCTGATTTATTATTAAACATTACAATTAAATATATATTATTATATATATATTTAATTATTTTATAACTATTTAATTTTTCAATTTTTTTATCTTATAAACGAAGTGAGTAAGATAAATCTAATTGGTATGATGATAATAACTTTCTTAGAAAGTTATTATCATAAGGCTTGAGGCGCATAAAAATAAATAATTTTTAAAGAAAATTATTTATTTTTGTGCGGATCAATTTTTTATAAAATTATCTAAATAAACTATTCCACTCTTTATTCATTTTATTAACTTTTTTAGATGAATCTTTAATATAAATAAATATATTAAATAATAAATTTTTCATTAATTAGTATTAGTATTAGTAAAATAAGATACTTTAACACCAGATGTTTTATATATATCTTCATTTGACATTTTAATCCATTTGTGTTCATGAATAAAATTATTATAAATTTCTTTACCATGATTAATATTATTTGGATAACCAATAAAATCATTATTATCTTCAAAAACAGCCATTCTCATATTACCATATATATCTTTTACAAATACATAAGCACCATTCCAACTACCTATTTTTGTATTAGGTTTTCTACAACCAAAAACATGTGTATATTTATATAAATAGTTAAAATATATAAATAATATAATAATAATTGAGATACTCGTAATAAAAAATAACATTTTAATAATATTTTAATAATATAATATCATTTATTATCAAATCTTTAAATAATCAATTTTTTTTTTAATTTTTAAATAAAATTGAAATATACATATATTAATATATATCATATTAATATATATAATAAAGTTATTTAAAGAAATCCTTTATAATCAAAACTAATAAACATATATAAAGTAAATTATTATAAATGAATAAATTAATTAATTATGATATAGAAGAAAAATATAATATAATTAATTATATTCCAGATGAATTATGTGAAGATAATAAATTACCAAATAATATAACGATATCAACAATAAGTATATCAGCATATATAGGGACAAAATTTAATATGTATGAGATAGAGAATTATATGCCATTAGATGAGAAAGATATTATACAAATAAAATCAAAAAATAATATAAGAAGAATAGAAGATATGATAAAAGCTAAAAATATAAAGAAACCAAAAAAGAATTTTTATAATCAATTAACAACAGTGATAAATGTTAATAAAGATAGATATATAAATATAAAATTATTTAAAAATGGATCAATTCAATTAACAGGTTGTAAATCATTAGAAGAATGTAATATTGGTATAAATAAATTATTTAATAAAATGAAAGAAATATATAGTTATATAGATGATAATGATGAATTTGTTGATATAAATTTTGTTGAAAATGTTGATAATATAGAAATTAGTAAAATGAAAATAGTATTAATAAATTCAAATTTTACGATAAATTATAAAATTAATAGAGAAATATTAGTAAATTTATTAAATAATGAACATATAACATATAAATATGAACCATCATCTCATGCTGCTGTAAATATAAAATATAAATGTAATAATAGAATAGTATCAATATTAGTATTTCAAACAGGGAATATTATAATAACAGGTGCTAAAAAAATATCACAAATTATTGAATCATATAGATATATTCATACATATTTACAAAAAAATAAAACTAAAATTATTAAAAAAGATATTAATACTTTATTATCTAAAGAAGATTATAATAAAATTATTATGAAAAATAATAATACTGATGATTTAGATGATGAAGATAATAATGATGATAATGATGTTAAATTAATAAATAATTTATAAAAATAATGAAAAAATAATAAAATTATAAAAATTATAATAAAATAATATAATTTTTATAAATATATTTAAATGGCATCAATTAATGATTTACCTGATAAATTATTTAACATAATATTAGTGTTATCATCATTTTTTTTATTAATAATATTTCTATGACCATTATTTATTAATGGATTTGTTTCTAAAGCAGATATTAATTTATTAGTTAATCTATCATCTACATAAGCCATATTTTTTAAATCACTAGATTTCCAATAATCTCTATTATCTAAATATAATGAATGACCATTAAAACCACCAACTTCCATTCTAGAATGAGATGGTATAGTTTTTAAATCAACATTAATCATAGATTTATTAGTTATAACAGTAGGACCTAATTGATTAGGGGTTCTACCTTGAGCTATTAATTCTTTTGATATATTTTGATTCATATTTCTAACATCACTATCATTAATAATTTCATTAGGACCACTCATACCACTTAAATAATTTTTAATAGTAATAAATTCTCTTTGAGTAGGATCAATATGAGCATTATTAATAATAGTTTCAATATTTTTATTAGCAGGATTAATATGATTAGTATTACCATTAGTTTGTCTAATAGTTGGGTTAGCAATATCATTATAATCTTTTAAATAAGATTGAGGATTTTTAAAAGTAGCTATATTAATTTCTGGATAAACATTTTGTTTAATGGTAGGTTTCATTAAATCATTATGATCAAAATATGGTTGAGTTTGATATTGTGAAGTATTAACATAAGTATTTTGATTTTGTAAAATATTAATTTCTTTTAAAGAATTTTTAGGTTTATCTTGTAAATGAGTAGTATGAGTTAAATGATTAGATTGTAAATTTAAATTATTTTCAATCATAGATAATATTTCTTTTTCAGTAGGTTTAGCTATATCATTAAAATTACTATAAATACCACCATTATGTGATTTTAAATTATTATTAAATTCTTGTAATGTTAAAATTTGTTTTAATGTTAATTTTGCTTGATCTGATAAATTTGATATATTAGCCATATTGATTCCACCTATATTTGGTCTACTTGAACCATTTAATTCTGTTATTACTTGTTTTATTGTTAATTTAGCTTGATCATTTAAATTACTATATGATGTAGCTATATTACCTAATATTGTATTAAATTGTTGTTGAGTTGTTTCTTTTATAGTTTGTTTTGGTAAATCTTGATTATTAATATATAAACCATTATTATTCATCATATTTGAATTAAATTGTATATTAGAATAATTTTCTTTTATAGTATTTTTAGCCATATCATTTAAATTACTATAACCAACATTTTGTCTAGCATCTAAATTTAGATTTATTGGTATATTATTTATTGTTTGTTTTATTGTTGTTTTTGCTTGATCATTATATGGTGTTGTTATATTTTCTTGTCTCGAACCTAATACTGTATTAAATTGTGAATTAGTTAAAGTTTGTTTATTTGTCATTTTTGCTTCATCTGTTAAATTTGTATAATTTGATTTCATCATTGAATTTGTATTTTTATTATATTCATTTATAACTGTCGTTTCTTTTATTGTTGATTTCGCTTTATCATTATTTTGATTATATATTGCTTGTTGTTGTGATTGAACATTTGTATTTAATTGTGATTTAGATGTTGTTTCTTTAATTGTTGATTTTGCTTTATCATTATTTTGATTATATATTGCTTGTTGTTGTGATTGAACATTTGTATTAAATTGTGATTCAGTTGTTGTTTCTTTAATTGTTGATTTTGCTATATCAGTTATATTAGAATAAATATTATTAAATGAAGGGTTTAAAATTTTATTATATTCAACTTCGATAAATGATTCTTTAATAGTATTTCTAGGTTTATCAAATAAATTAGAATAACCAGTTGTATTATTTTTTATATTATAATCATTAAATTGATTATTGGATGTTATTTCTTTTATAGTTTGTTTAGCATTATCAGTTAAATTAGTATAACCAATATTATTATTTAAATATGATAAATTAGTATTTAATGGTTTATTATCAATTTGTCTTATTGTTGTTTTCATATCATAATCATTACTAAATGCTATTCCATTTTTATTATTATTTGTCATATTACCTTGATTTTCATATAATAATGTTTGTTTTATTGTATCTTTTGCTATATCTGAATAATCTATAGCTACTGTATTACTATTATAAAATTTATTTCCTACTTTCATATTCTCATTATTTGTTGTTCTTCTCTGATTATCTAATATATTATAACTTTTTTCATTTGGATTAAATTTATTACTTAACATCATATTACCTCTTTCTTCAAATAATACTGATTTACTTAATGGATCATTAAATTTACCAACAGTTTCAGTATTAGTAATAGATTTATTAAAATAACTTAATGGACCATATAATTCATTACTTACCATTCTACTATTATCTTTTATATCAAAATTTTCTTGTGATTTTTGTGTTTTTACTATAGAACCTGTTGGGACATATTCTGATAATGGTACTTCTTTTGTTGTTTCTGGTTTTCTTTTTATAAATGGTGCTGTTACTGATCTTTTTTCTCCTTTTTTACCTTCTAATATTGGTTGAGTATATGATAATTTTGGTTTATCATGTGGTCTTAATTCATTTGTTGTTTTAATATGAGGTCTAAATTGATCAAAAAAACCTTGTGTTCCTTTTTCATCATGTTTTAAATTTAAACCAGGTGTAACTTGAACAGGTTCAAAAGGTCTTTCATTTTGTTTAGTTAATGAAGGTATATATCTATTTCTTTGTTCATTAGTAACATTAGGAGCACCATTAACAAATGATGTATTTTTAGTAATTTCTGGTTCAAAAAATGGTTCTATTTCTTTCTTTTGAAAATAATATCTTGATGAACCTGTATATCTATCTATTAATACTTCATTTTTATTATTATTTATATCATCTAATATTTTATCACGTTGAGATGTAAATGGTTGCATATTATTATGAGTAAAATGTTCTTTATCTACTATACCATAAGTCATATCAGTTTCTTGATCAAATGGTGAATAATTTTGATTAAATGTTAATGATCTTTCTATATTTAACATTTTATTTCTATCTGTTTTATAAGATTCATTTTTAGTAACAGGTTCATCATCATTATCAAATGTTAAAGGATCAAATTGTGTAGTATAAGATTCTTCATTATTATCATATTTTAATAATTCAGAACCAGTAATTGTTCCCATAACTAATTCATTAGATTTATCAACTATATTAAAATTTTTTAGATTATTATAATTAGGTGGGATAACATTTGTTTTTGATGGTTCATTAGATTTACTTTTTCTATCAATAGCTTTATTTTGTATATTATTTGATATATTTTTTATTATTTTTGAATTGTATATATTATCTTGATCATTTGATATTATATTTTTTATATTTTTAGATGTATTATTATTATTATTAGTATTATTATTAGTATTATTATTATTATTATTATTTATATAAGTGCCCAATATACCTAAACCTATAATTATTCCATATTCCATTATATATTAAATTATTCTTTATAAAATAGTTTAATATATTTTATATAATAAATTT
>Ga0214923_10007572_pt1 | contig 11811 bp, 14 predicted proteins | sample LL1510_MetaG_FD_177993 | JGI IMG/M metagenome (GOLD analysis project Ga0214923, IMG submission 177993) | Freshwater microbial communities from Lake Lanier, Atlanta, Georgia, United States - LL-1510 | ecosystem: Environmental > Aquatic > Freshwater > Lake | place: USA: Georgia | collected... | reverse complement strand
CAAAGGCGTCCCCAGGCGTGTGTTACAGTTGCAGTTTTGATCTCAAAGACATTGTAAGGCTTTCAAAAAAAGGACTTGACAAGCCAATTTTGTCAAGGCGGTCTACAAAGGTGTCCAAGTATGTGTGTGCATCGTGTATGGCCTTGTCCTTGCCATATTTGAGAGCATAGCTTCCATTCACATTTTTTTTGTCTGTTTGGAGGTCTTCTGTCATGTCATGAATGTCATCAATGATTTGAAAAGCCATTGCTAATGGAATAGATACTTCACGTATCTGGTGGATGCCATCCAAACTTCTGTTTCCAAGGATCCAAGCAAGCTCAAAGCACATTTCAAAAAATGTACCTGTCTTTTTTTGGATGATTTCCTCAACGGTGACTTTCTCTGATGCGTATTTTAGTAACTCTCCGATGTCGGCGCGTTCGCTGTCGTTGTGTGCGCGTTCGCTGTGTGCGCGTTCGCTGTGTGCGCGTTCGCTGTGTGCGCGTTCGCTGTGTGCGCGTTCGCTGTGTGCGCGTTCGCTGTGTGCGCGTTCGCTGTGTGCGCGTTCGCTGTCTGCGCGTTCGCTGCTGCTGTCAATAATACTTTCTATAATTTGCCCTTGTGATGTAACATGTACAATTGTTGACAGTCTATTGACAAGGTACACAGTAATTTCACTTGCAATTGTTTTGGAAGTCTCTCCAGAGTTTACAACTCGTTCTAGGTCACTAGAATAAGCGTGAATGCACATGCTCATCAATACAGCACTTGTAAGTTGTGCCATAGCTTCACCGTAGCGTTTGTGTATACAAATATTTCCACGACGTGTAAGGGCATTGTCCATGCAAGGAAGATCATCAATAATCAATGAGCTAGTGTGAATGTATTCTGTCGCAAGGAAACTAGTAGAAAACACATTATTAGAAAACCCATTCTTTGCGCAAAGACTATTGTAGATGTCTAAACTGATCGCTGGACGTATTCTTTTGCCTCCTTTTAAGACATACTTTATCATCTCTTTGAATGTAGTGTCACCATTGCCAAAAAAAGACTCTATATGCAAAGATAGCAATTCATTTACGTTGTTACACAGTTCGTGTAATGACATTTACCTTTTTACACAGTTCATGTAAATTAATTGCCTGGGCTAAACGGAGTGAAAAAGAATATTCAATAAATCATCATCTGTTTCAATACCTAGACGTTTTCCCGTGTCTCCACCAATAAACCCGAGCTTGCGCTTCTGTAGTTCTAGGCACTTTTCTTCAATTGTATCCTTTATCACCAACCTGATGCACGTGACCTTGGATGTCTGTCCTTTTCTATAAGCCCTTCCAATTGCTTGTAGTTCAACACATGGGTTCCAGTGTGGTGATACAATGTATACACGATTGCTCACTTGCAAGTTTAAACCTGTGCTGCCACAATTTATCTGAAGTAACAATACCTGAATAGCACTGTGTTTAAAATTGTATATGACATTGTCTTTAGTGTCTCTTGACAGTCTCCCATCAAATACTAAACATGGTACCCCAAGCCGATTCAGCTCCCTCTGAATAAGGGTTATCTCATTTGTCCATGTACAAAAAACAAGACACTTTGTATTAGCCGTAACAATGTCGTTGCAAAGGTACTCAATTTTTGTTGAAGGAGATGTCTCGTTATTACGTACCCGTTTTTTTCCATTGCAATTCCCTGAGCAAACTTGTCGCAAACGTGTAAGAATTTCTATGGCTGTTGTTTTGTCCGTAATAGGGTTGCTAAGAAGTGATGTATATGCATCCCTCTCGTAATCATACCTGAAATCTAGTTTAATAACTTGGGTATCAAGAGGTGGAAGAGCAAGCCTTGGATTGGCCTTAGCCTCAGACTCTTGCGTTCTGCGTATCAAGTAATGCGCTCGGATGTACTCAATGGAGCTGTTTTCAATACCAATCCACTTGGCTAGTGTAACCAACTCTTTTGGAGAATTCTGTACAGGTGTCCCCGAAAGAATCCACTTTATGCCCGAGTCAAGCTGCGACAACTCGTTAAATAACTTTGTTTTGGGATTGCGAATGACATGTCCTTCATCAAGCACTACTCTAGACCACTTTACGGCCTTGAAAGGATGTCCCGGTCGCATAAAGCTGCTATATGCTGTAACAACCACCAATGGCGTTTCCTCTGTAGGCTCTGGTAACGCCCCCCGATAACTTGATTGCACAATAACAGGAAATATGTCTCCAAACTCAATGAGTGCATCTCGCCACTGAGCCACTGTACTAACTGTAGTCACTATAAGTGTCCTCTGTACCTTATTACCACATATGACCGCAATGGTTTGAATGGTCTTTCCTAATCCCATGTCATCCGCTTGAATTCCTCCACGACATAACTCTCCACGTTCGCGCTCCAACATCCATTTAACACCCACATGTTGATAGTGCCCCTCAAGTCGCCCCTTAAACTTCATCTACCGTGTACGTGTGTGCGTGTGTGCGTGTACGTGTGTAAGTGTGTACGTGTGTAAGTGTGTACGTGTGTGTGTGCGTATTTAAAGAAAGTGCATTGCATTGCTCTTTAAATACCCAAAGTCTTTATTGTTTTTTGTAAACGCTTCACCAAGTGTTTTTCATACCAAGTCTCTAGTATTTCTGTTGGACGTAATACCAAGTAATAATGAATCATGCACTTGGCATTCCACAAGAAAGCTTCTCTCGACATCTGTTTTTAGAAATTACGTGAATAATAATTATCTGATTATTTCTCATAGGGCTCACGTCCAAAATTGTTCATGGCTTCTATTTTTCGATCTATTGAACCATAGTTTCCAGCAAAGTGACACAATATCAATTTGTCATTATGTGGCCTAATCCCAGGGCTCAGTGTAATAAACTCGCTAATCAAACTTACATTGTACATCTTACGAGTGATTGCATAAAAATTAAGGAATGGTTGGTCTACACACACTCCAAATCCACCATTCTTTTCTTGTTCAATGATTGAGTTGTATACAATTGAAAACAGTTTGCGTATGGCAAGAGATGGCTTGAACAACAAGATGCCACTATTAAATGATTGCACTTTTGGATCAGGTGCAATACCAGCCTTTAGAAATAAGTCTTTCCCAAAGTATTCACCTGTAATATCACATTCATGTTTAGCATATAATATGTCAGACTGAATACGTTGATCTAGAATACCATTTATACTATTGCTACACAGGATGTCTGTGTCAAGGTACAAACAAACGTCTACTTGCAAGTCCATTTTGTCAATAAAGTCAAATATTTGAAGTCTTGCACACTTAGATTCTACGATACTATCCATTTGCATCGTGTACACAGTTGTTCTAAAATCAAGTAACTTGGCAATGTTTTGGACGATAGCTTTGTATTTGGGATGTGTAAACACCACAAATTCTGTGTAAGAGTCCAAGTCTCCATGAATTTTCAGGGACTGCATCAGCATACAAAGCATGGTAATGTACTTTTTATCCCCGAATACACAAGTGTACATTAATTTACGTGATACCATTAATATTGCTTTACGTAACTTTTTGAAAATGAATACCTATTCTAAACGCCCACTTGGTACAATTTACAAGTTACTTGGTACAACCTGCTGGAAGCTGGCAACCTACAAGTTACTTGGTACAACCTACAAGTTACTTGGTGAGCTTAACCCACGAACTTCAAATGGGTATTTAAAGAGCAAAGTTGCTTTGAATCCGCAAAGTTGCTTTGAATCCGCAAGTTTGCCCCCAATTTATCAATTAACACGAACCTATGGCTGTTTGCCAGCACATCACGCAGTCTGGAACGCCTTGCAAGTATGTTTCCAAGACGGTTTACGATGGCAAGCACCTTTGTAAACGGCACCTTGATGTAGTCAAGTCAGTTGAGGATTGCGCTTTGTGTTTGTGCGACATGGGACAGAGGAAGAACAAGATCCGGCTTCATTGCGGGCACTACTTTCACTTGACATGTTTGTCTCATGTACAGAAGGCAGAGTGCCCCTTGTGTAGATCCGTGATGTCAGCCCAAGAGTGTATCCTTGTGTTTGACAAGACTGTCATTAAACCCGTCCTTACAGAGGTTTTCAGCACAAACTTGAGCACACAAGATGCAATATGGAATATCATAAAAAGTTTGATCAAGATGTCCAAGTACACATTTGATCCAAGCTATTATATCAGCTGTATCAGCTATATTTGCAATGTAATAGAAACGACTTACATACCTCCTACGCATATGAACAGTATTTTGGTACTGATGAGCAATGCGGTAGCATACGTACGGAATACAGGATCGCTTGATGGGTTTCAAGCTAATTTTTAGGTGTACTTTTTAGGTGTTACCAAACAATATTCATTGGCCTTGCAAATAATCTTACACCGTCTTCTTCTAGGTATTCAAAAGATCCAGGTGATAGTAATTCATATGGTGTTTGGATGTACCCCGAGTGATACAAAATGTAACCTATAAATTGTGAGCAAAACATCTTTTTTGGACTCGTCAGTGTAGAAACCGACATCGCCGCTAAAAAGAAATTGAGCACAAAGTTGTTTCTGAAATTTTTGTCAAACTCGAAACCTCTCAGCAAGCTCTTGTTCTCTGTAATGAAACTTTGTACACGAGCATTGTCTTCTTTTAGTCTAAGAAAGTAACATGGACCAGAGTAGTCTTTGACACGATCCGCTAACCGGTGAAAGTATACACCAGAAGGGTAATCCATGTACTCACCATCAGGATGCATTTCTAAAATACGGGTACGCTGGGAATCACTTACCACCATCCCTACATGAGAAAACTTGCTAAACATACGAAACCCTGCATCCATGTAATACCACTTGAACAATATCAAATCACCTGTTTTACACGTACGCAACAGTTCGTCCATTTGAATATTTCTCTTGCTATCCAAATGCATCTCTACACGTATCAACAAGGTCATTACCATAACTATAAGCAACGTCAACCACGCAGACAATTGAATAATCTTGAGAACATTCATCTAATACTTGCCACTACTTGGCAAAATTATTTTCACAAGTCGACTTACAATTTAGCAATTTATTTTTTTTAATGTTTATATTAATGGCTAAAGGCAAAGGCGGCAAGGGTGGTGGCAAAAGTGGCAAGGCTGGTGGCAAAAGTGGCAAAAGCGGCAAGGCTGGTGGCAAAAGTGGCAAGGCGGGTGGCAAAAGTGGCAAAACCGGAGGCAAAGGCAAACAAAGCAAATCCGACAAGGCTAACAAAAACGACAAAGGAAAATCCGATAAAGGCAAAGGCAAAAAAGCGGAAAAGTTTCAAGGTCTTACAAATCTAGTTGTTGCAGGAATTATCTTTGTGGTGTTGTGTTGCTGTTGTTTGTCTAGTGCAGGTATGATGGCTTCACAAGGCAAAGGCTCAAATTAAATTGAGTTTGTGTTTTTTATCTGTTTACATTAGATGAACACAACTGTTGCAAGTGTAGCATTGTTGATGAGTATTGCTATGGTTCTGTTTATTTGCATGCTTTCTGCATTGTCTGGTGGCGGTGTTGTATTAGGTATCACTACAAATGCAAAGGAAGATCCCGCAATCAGTATCACTGTTCAGCGTGAAGCATTTGATACCTATACCATTACATCCAATACTGCAAAGGTCATTGACTTGGGCCTCATTAGAAACATTGACGCCCTTAATAAGCGCCCTGACAAGTTCAATATGCATTTCACAGGTGACACCGTTAATGCAAGTTCAAAAGCAAGCTTTGATGTAAACTCAAAAAATACATTGTACATGGACTTTGATGGTAAAGTTGTACAAGGAAAGCTAGAAATTTCTCTAGTCTAGTTGTTACTAGTCTAGTTGTTACTAGTCTAGTTGTTATAGTCTATTTTCAATGAACTCAATTTCCCAAAGTTCCCCTCGTTTATGAGGAGGGCTGAGATAGATACTGCACAAATGTGTACGAAGACACTTGTAAACAGTCCTGTCAAAAAGCACAATGTCATCTTTGACTACAGGCAATCCAGGCATCCATACCTGTACCACACCATGAACAGCAAGTGCACATTGTAAATTCGTCCACAAAGTCCCATTGGTTTCTTTTGGAGTACCGTATTCGATGTGTGATGTATGTGTCTGAATGCACTTGAACGTATTGTTATTGTAATCTATTGTGTCTCCTGTCTTGTAATGTACTCCAAATTTGAATTCCATTGTATTACATAAGAATTCAACTTTAAATTCCATTTTTTTCAACTTTGTTTAGTCCTAAAAGTAACTTTTGTAAACTTCAATAAGTATATTCATAAAGGTTTGTCTAATTGATATGTCTTCTCTCATATCGTCATGTGTGTACTTTGGCTGCACTGGAGGCAGTTCTATTGGACGTGTATGTTTAGTAGGACGTTTGCGTGGATAAATATCTCCTAGAACGAGTTTCATTAAGGTTGCAAGTGGTGTGTCAATGCTAAACATTAGAGGAGGCGTATTGATATCTCGATTTAGATATTCTGACAACTTTTTAAGAACTGCTTCTCGTTGAACTAGATCAGGTAGTATGTACTGAATAAACTCATTACATTTTGGATTGCTTGCAGTAGCATTGTATTTGAATTTCGTGGTTTTTGTTACAAAATCACTTTTGCTCGTTTTACGAAAGGTAAATTTGAGCAAATCGTATACACCATTTGTAAAAGGAATAAGATGTTTTCTTGAATCTAACTTTTCACAAAGCGATTCGTCATGATAATACATCTTTGCTCCTTGAATAATCTCATCCATGGCCTCTGGCTTGTACAATTTGTTTATTAGACAGTTAATATTTCGGACAATTAAAATAGCATCTGTATTTATTAAATTTGCTCCAGATGTGTAGAAAGCTAGAATTTTCTTCAAAGTGGGCACAACTTGAAGTATTTTTTTTCGCAATAGCAATGCCTCATCGTCTTTGCGCCAATAATTTCCTGTAAAATAAAACCACATCCCATTAGAATACACAAAATCAGGTTCTTGTTTACTTATGAGCTTGCTTATAACAAGAAGCTTGTGACCGTCAATGATTTGATTGTAATAATCCGTCAACTCGTCGTTTTTTAGAATGGACTTGTCAATGTCAATGTAACATTGAAACTCGTATTCGGATCTCCTGAAAAAATTGTTTATTGTAATTGTCCCAAAATTACTTGTCATCAAGTTAAATATAAAATACGTTTGCTTTTAAATCGTTTCACCCACCCACGACCCAAGTCGTGCGATCGCAACTTCCAGTAAAGAATTTCTTTCCATCGCCATTCAGACATAAATCCGTGTCATTGTTCCTTAAATTGCTACCATCAAATGTCCATGAACTGAACACACAGTCTACAAAATTGAGATTGCTATCAATGCACTTTCCTGAAGCCTTGTGTTTAAGAAATTTGTCTTTTAAGCTAAAGTTTTGGTAATCATTGGCCTTTTGACAATTTCCATAGTGAAGGCTAGATCCATTACCATCAAGACATCTATTTTGAGATTTGTCCTTTAGATTACTGAAATCAAATTCCCTTGGGCTGTCTTTCTTAAAAAAGATCAAACCAGCAGTACCCAATCCCCCAAATACAACGCATAGTATGATAGAACTACTCACACTCATTACAATCACAATGATTATTATAATAACTGTGTTGTCCATTATATATTTACTAGAAAAAAGTGGCAAGTAACAAGTTTACCAAGTGTACACAAGTTCACCAAGTGCAACCCAGTGTACCCAGTGTACCAAACGTACCAAGTGCAAGTGTACCAAGCGTACCAAGTGCAAGTGTACCAAGTGTATGCAATGGTAACTGTATATAAACCCACTGATGCAACACAATGTACACAATTCCTGGAGACAAACATTCTTGGATGCGAAACAATTGTTTGAGCAATTATGCATATCAATAACAGGGCGCGTTTACAGTTTATACGTTCCGTCAACGTCATCAAAACTGACTATTATGTCATTGGGGGATTTATACGCAATGTATTAAATGGATGCGATTCGACTTGCAAGTTGCAAATGGCCTTTGTTAATCTTCAGCTAGGCTCGTTGCTACGTGAATTGGAGATCTTGGGGCTTATCCATGACACTGATATGCATTCGCTAACAAGCGACTATTGCCTCACGCGGAGCACTGTTATTCTGAAATTTGATGCACGAGGAGATGACTTGAAAATGGTCACGTTTGATGTGGAGCTAATGGCTATGACACGTGTTCCAAAAATCATTACAATGGACGCCATCGCATTGACATCATCAGGGCTTATTTTGCTTGAAAAAGAGCCATTATTCGATTACCTCAATGCCAACCATGGTATAGCGTTGATGGACAGACTTGTCGATCTTTCTGAAAAAAGTATCAATCTTTTAAAGCCACTAATTGCACAAAGAGGTAGCGCGGAGACCCTGAGATTTGTTGGAGATATACTGGCAGAGTCCCTAGACGTTAAAGGCATTATGCACACAAGCGATTCAAGGGAATGTCCTGTGTGCATGGAAAATAATAGATTACTCACACTTCGATGCAAGCATTCCTTTTGTGGCGGATGTTTGGCATCACACATTGAATGTGAACATGCAAAGTGCCCACTGTGTCGTGCAGTCATCAAATTGTTCTAGTTTCACTGTAAAAAAAGTGAAAATGAATACAAAAGTTGTATTTGTATCGAAATGTCCTATTCTCCGTTATTCAAAACTATGATGACAATGAAGGTTGCAGTTTGTGACAATGAAGGTAGCAGTGTGCGTGTAAAGCCTGTAACCAAGAATACTCGAGTTAGAGCAACCAATCGTACTCGATTTGAAACAATCCATGAAACCCATCGACATATCTTCTACTATAATCGTTATCGTTCAAGACGATTTCAAATTGTTGTATTGAATAAAAGCAGCAACGTTCTTTCCACTACCGGACCCGGACCCGGGACTCTACCAAAAATGAAATCAATTTAACCAACATACCAAAATCATTTACTTTCACTGTCCAACTGTTTTTTTTCAGCCCTTTACTTTTTTATTTTTTTTACAATTAAACGCGTAATTGCGTTACGAAAAAAACCCCAAACTCTTATGATCTTTAATTATGTTTAAAAGCGAAATTGCGTATTAACAATGTGTAAGAGGCTTTAGCAGCTAAACATATACATTGACAATTGTAGACAATTTAAAGAATGTATTACAAAAAAAATTGAATCGGTAACTGTGAACTTGATCTTTTTGTCCTGAGCACGACTCTAAACTGCTTGTCACTTGTAAGGTCCTTCGGTGGGCTGTGCTAAGGCATGCAAGTGATCTAAACCACTCGAAAACCAAGAGTGGTAAATACACTGTCCTTTCCGAAAGGTGGACAGGGCGGATAGAGCCAATGAGACCGATACACTGGCAAGGTCATAATTGACCGAAATGCCAAGCTCACACAGAGTTGTCAGCGTGTGTCAGTAGCTGAATCTATCGGATCGGATAATGACGAATACACGTATATTGAAGTGAAAAATATATTACAAACGGGCTACAATAGTGCTTTTATAACATATGCGTCTGAGTTGTATGTTGGATGGTATAAAAATATTCCATACATATTGTTGATAAAGAATGTTAATAAAGGTAAAAACTCTTTTCTTGAAGTACAAAAGACATTACATTACTGTGAAGAAAATAACAGTAATTTTGGAACCATATATCACTTATACAATACGCATATAATGAACAACAATATCAATATAGTGGATGTTGATTATGTACTCATGTTAGATACAGATACACTTATAAAAAAAGATGGAATACAGTTACTGGTAGACTATCTAAATACAAATCCGTTAGTTTCCGGGGTCTGCGGAGAAACCTGTATATCAAATATCAATGAAAATATTGTAACTATGAGTCAATATTACGAATATTGGATAACACATTACACGTTGAAATCGTTAGAAAACGTTTATGGTAATGTATTGGTTTTGTCTGGATGTTTTACATTATATAGAAAAAGTGTTTTAACTAATACGAAATTGATGGAATTATATTCAGAAGAAAGTAATAATACATTATATGATGCTAATGTAACAAAATTAGGAGAAGATCGTTTATTCACAAATTTATTGTTACAATTATATCCGGAGTTACAAACGAAATACATAAAACAAGCAAAGTGTTACACAAATGCACCAAGCAAGTTAAGTACGCTATTATGTCAACGAAGGCGTTGGTCTAATTCTTTGATTTTTTGCAATGTAATGCTTTTGTTAAATTTACCTAGATTCTCTTTAATTAAAAAAATTCTTTTTGGTTTCATTTTGTTGGTAGAATTGTGGATTTGTTTAATCATGCCTCTTCTAATGACAATAAGTTATTATTTTGTAATCGAACAAATTACGACATTCGCATCGCAACATAAATTTGACGTGATTTCGTTTATCGAAACGTGTATATTTATGACATGTCCAATGTTAATGTGTGTTATACTGTTTCGTTTTAATATAGTGTTATACAGTTTATCTTTTATATTACTTTTACCTGTATATGGTATTATCATACCTTTGTACAGTATATATTACAGTGATTATGTTGCTTGGGGAAAAACACGCAAAATTACTGTACAAGAAGAAGTGTAAAGTGAAAGTTAAAGAAAATAGTTGTCGACCACAAACTGCTTGGCTCCTTCAAAACCAAGATTTACAATAGCCACAATGTAAGGGTGGCTACTTTCAGTGTGTCTGAAAAACTGAATTTTAATCTGCGCATTGTAACTACAACCAAAAATGTCTACTTTATTTTACTTCAACATCAATCACGCAAATGGAAATCGCATAAAGCCAATTGTCCTTACTGTAGATGTGAATTCAAATGAATTTGTGTACACTGTTGCAAAGTCTGTGTACAATAATTCACAAACATCCACTGACTTTTTCCTAACAAACAATAAAAGAAAAGGTTGTATGCAGATGGTGTGTACCATCGAACACGGCGGCACGGGCTTTGTAGAGTACCTGGTTTTGACAAAAAAAGGGTCGATTCAGGTCGAAAAGGTGTTAAAGCTTCTGAAGAATAATATGTTTGATTACCATGAATCAAAAAGAAATGACTTTTGCGTAAACACTACGCTTTTATACAATTGAAAAAAATGAATTTAAAAAGGGGAAACTAGAAAATTATAATGGAGCTTAACGAGAATCACTACAAGGTACTTGAGGAATTTATTGGCCAAGTTGGTCCGGGCAAGGAATTCGAGATACGGTTTGGTAAATTCAATTACAACAAAGATCAAAAAACGACTTCGTTCGAGTCCAATGTTGGTATTGAATTTTTCTACAGGCTACTTAGGCATTTTAGGGGTTGTTTACATAATAAAGTCACACAAACATCAGATAAAGTTTATGGGAACGGAACAAGATATGACACTACACAGAAAACCATTTCTCAAAAAAAGAAAGCAAGAAAATACGATATATACGATTTTGAAATACGCTTAAGTCTATGTGAGGAAACTACAATTGATAAAGATGAACCACCACAAGAGGAACCTGTATGTATTCGCAATAAAAACCGCACAAGTTTCGAAATTCCTTTTGGAAAGATAGAAATGACAATTGTGGACACGACTTTTACCAACTCAAACACAACTCAAAGAACTTATGAATTGGAATTAGAAATTACAGAAAAAACAGAAACAATGATGGTGTTGGACATCATTAAATCTATGCTTCAGATGAGACAAAATAATTTTTATGTCATCTCACATACAGACCGACGTCGCGTTATTAAAGATTATCGCACGCTTGTAAACTCAAACTTCTTCATCGGGGCACAGCCAGAAACCCTTCAAAAGATAAACTTACT
>Ga0214923_10007571_pt1 | contig 11812 bp, 10 predicted proteins | sample LL1510_MetaG_FD_177993 | JGI IMG/M metagenome (GOLD analysis project Ga0214923, IMG submission 177993) | Freshwater microbial communities from Lake Lanier, Atlanta, Georgia, United States - LL-1510 | ecosystem: Environmental > Aquatic > Freshwater > Lake | place: USA: Georgia | collected... | reverse complement strand
ATGCTTCTGCAAAACCTCGCCTTTACCTGCGTCATCTCCCCCCGCGCGCGCCATCTTCCCTTTTATCTTCCCGGCAATGCCCGGCGCTTCTTTCGGACCTTCGGGCTTTCTGCCCAAACCATTCTCGAAGTCGCTCGCCGCTACTCTCTCGGCCTCCTCGGCATTCCTGCGGGCCGCTAGCGCACACTTATCTTAATCTTTTCACTCTCCCGAGATCTTCCATACTGACCCCATGATCGATGGTTTGAGCATTCTCCCCTTGGTCCAGCACTGCGACGACCGCGGGCGGGTGATGGAAATTCTTCGGAAGGACGACCCCCACTTCCCCGGATTCGGACAGGCCTACTTCAGCTCCATTTACCCGGGGGTCATCAAAGCCTGGCACGCCCACCAAAAACAGACGGATTGCATCTCGGTGATTCGCGGCATGGCCAAGATCGCTTTTTTCGATGACCGCGCTGGCAGCCCAACCAAGGGAAAAGTCCACAGCCTTGTCGCGGGGGAACATCACCGGGTTCTCATCCAAATTCCCCCAGGAGTCTTCCACGGCTTCAAGACTATCTCCCCCGAGGAAGTTCTGCTGATTAACCTCCCCTCGGAGCCCTACAACCGAAAGAACCCCGACGAGATCCGCCGCCCCTGGAATGATCCTGCGATTGGCTTTGACTGGGAAACTAAGTTCCGCTGACTTTTTTCGGACTGAGCCTCTCCAAAATCTTTTCGTACTCATCGGTCACCTTTTCCCAGTTGTAATGGATCTGGGCACGCTCCAAAGCCGCGGCTTTTAATTTTTCCCTCTCCGCCGGCAGGAAGATCAGCTCGTTGAGACGGGCGGCCAAGCTACTCTCGGCATTGACCGGGCCAAAGGGCATGCCGGCTTTTCCAATCACCTCACGGGTGGCGGCACAGTCGTGATACACAATCGCACTGCCGAATCCCATTTGATCCAAAAGCACCAGGCGGGTCGCCTCCACCGTTCCGGGCAACACGAAAATCCCGCAGTGCAAGCTGAGTTCCCGGTACCCCTCGCCGTAAATGGGGCCGGCCAAGAGGATCCGCTTTTGGGCCAACCTTTTCAGCTCCCGACCGTACTCCGTCTCGTACCCTGCTCCCCCCACAATCACGCAAGGCCAGTCGCTCTTCACTTTTTCGTAGGCTCGGATCAACAGGTCGGGACGATTTTCCGGAGTCAATCGGCCGGCATAAAGAACATATTCCCCCGCCCTCAGTCCCAGTCGTCTGAGCGCCTCGGTGCCTGCCTTGCCACCCCGCACCGGCGCGCCGTAGGAAAGATAGGTTGTCTGAAACCCGTAATCCCGGCGGTAACGGTCTACCACCGTCTGGTTGTCGGCAATCACCACATCGCTCGACTTGGTCGCCCAACCCTCGCTTTGTTTCAACCACCAGCGGGCAAAGGGGTGCCACTTCTGCCGTCGAAAGTCATCCCCGTCCACGTTCACAATCACCCGGCTTCCCGCCATTTTCAGGATGCTCGCCAAAATGGAGTTGCCGACCCCGCAGAGATACACCACGTCGAATTTCCGCACAGCCGCATGAATCACGGCCAGCAGGGTGTGGGTGATCGTCTCCAGGCTCTTTGTCTGGATGCTGGGCAGATAGGCCATCCGCATTCCCCGATACTCCCGGGGCCGATCCGGATAAAAATGTTCCCGGTTATAGACTGTCACCGCATGCCCTCGTTCCGCCAACCGGGCCCCCAACTCTTCCACCAGCGTCTCAAATCCGGAATATCGGGCGGGGACTCCACGACACCCGAGAAAAGCCACCGATTGTTTTCCTTCCTCGCCGAGGGCGACTTCACCCAAAAACCTTTCCCGTAAACTGTAGTAAACAAAAAGAGAGTTGAATTTAAGATATCGGGGGAGAAGTCGTCTTGGCTCTTGAAGCAAACGATACAACCATGTTAATCCAGCCCGCTGCATCCAGACGGGCGCAAAGGCACGGCGCCCCGCCAATAACTCGAAGGCGTCCCCCACCGCCAAAAAAACTCCTTTGGCGTACCGCCCCAGATTTTTTGCAATCCAGCGCTCCTGCCGATCCCCGCCCAGGGCCACCCAGATGAAGTCGGCACCGGAATTTCGGATGATCTCGGCAAACTCCGTCTCATCTTTTTCAGTCCATTGTCGAAACGGGGGGGAAAAAGTCCCCACGATGTCCACCTCGGGCTGAATCTGGCGACACGCTTCGCAGAGCTGGCGCAAACAGGCTTCGGTTCCTCCGAAAAAGAAATGTTTCCACGGCCGTGGAAGCCCCCGGATCGCTTGTTGCATAAAATACGGGCCGTAGACCCGGTCTTTCAGGTCCGCCCCCTTGCGCCGCATCGACCACACCAACGGCATCCCGTCCGGCAACAGCACGTCAAACTTCTGCAAGGCCGCCCGAAAATCCGGCTTCTGCCTCGCCAGCGCGATGATATGCGTGTTGCAAGCCGCCACAGCTCCGGGCCGCCCACTTTTTGTTAAAAGCACTAATCCTTCAATGCCTTGCCCATAATTCATGGAGGCCAAAGGCATTCCCAAGACTGTAAACTGCCGTTTCAAGGTCCCCATATGAACAGGTTGAGCTGTTGGTGCGTGCTCTACCAGATGTTTACATGTCTCGAAAAGGCTCCGCTAGAGGCAGTGGGTCGGAATCTAGTTTTTTATGCCTACATAAATGAGGCCGACCCCAAAGGGAAATGGGATTTTGGTTTTCGCCAAGAAAACAAAAAGAAATCGCAGGACAGCATTGAGCCATGGGGGGGGGATCCAATCCTCCGCCCTCTTGGGCGACCCCGAGCTTAGAATCCGAGCCTTACGAATCAACCATATGGCCGGGACCGCCAAAACATTTATGTAAGCGGCATGCACACACCGAATCGGCAAAGGCCCCAACAGTTGAAGTAGGCCGTCCTTGTGATATCGCCGCTGGTGATGGAGCGAGATATCCCAGTCGCTCCAAAGACTCATGAGTGCCGGAACCGTCAAAACCAGCAAGCCGCCGGGTTTTAGCACCCGAATCATCTCCACCGTTGCCGCTCGGTCATCGGGGACATGCTCAAGAACGTCCAAGGCTGTAACGATGTCAAAGGATCCCTCAGGGAATGGCAATTGGGTGCAACTGCCCCGGACCACCGCTTCCGGCGGCAAACAATCACGCAACAATGACAAGGACTCCTCGTGATCGTCCACAGCCGTGACGCGCAGAGCCGTGGCCATCGCTGAGGCAAAGGCGCCGCCCCCGGCTCCGCAGTCAAGCAGGCATAGGGTTTTTGATTTTTTTTTGTATTTCCAAATCCAATAACTAACGATCTCTCTTTTCCCACAATAAAACCAGTGTCGCGTTTCAATCCGGCTTAATTTTGAATATTCCTCCGGCCTCATGGTTCGTGAAGATGTTCCGAAGTGATGAAATGCGGTCGGTGCTTCACCTCCTGAAAGACTTTGGACAGGTAAGATCCCACCAGCCCAAGCGATAGAAGCTGGATTCCCCCCAGACAAAAGATGGCCACCGACAGGGTGGTAAAACCCATGACCTGGATGTTCGAAAAATATCCGAAAAGTTGCAGAAACCGGATACCCAGAAGTGTCGCCGCGTAACCAAATCCCAGAAAGGAGACCACGAAGCCCACCAAGGAGATGAGTTGCAGGGGCACCGCGCTAAAACTGGTGATTCCCTCCCAAGCGTAAGAGAATAATTTCCCATACGACTGCTTGGGTGCATCCGGGCGGGCGGCCCGCTCGTACGGCAGATTGGCGCTTGGGAAACCAAGCCACCCCCGCATAGCAGGCAGGAATAATCCTCGCTCTGGCATCGCCTTTAATTCGTCAACCAACCGTCGATCCATCAAGCCGAAAGTGCCACTGTTTTTGGGCATAACCCCCTTGGTGAGAAAATGGAAGATTTCATGAAATGCCCCCATCAAAAAACCTCGCAATCCTTTTTCAGCCCGGGAAATGCGTTGGCCCACAACAAGCAGATTGCCCTTCTTCAACAAAGCCAACATTTGGGGAATCAATTCCGGAGGATCCTGCAAATCCGCATCCAAAAAAACCACCGCCTCGCCCCGGGCCGCTTCCAGCCCGGCACGATAGGCGGCTTGTTGGCCGAAATTTCGGCTAAGACGGACGATTTGCCAGCTGGGCGCCGTGGTGATTTCTTTTTGGATCGTCGCGAATGTCATATCTTGGCTGCCGTCATCTACCGCAACCCACTCCCAATCCAAGGGGCATTCTCGATTCAGGACCTTTCCCAAAGCAAGAGCCAGCCTGGGAATTCCCGCCTCCTCATTGAAAAGGGGAGTGACAATAGAAACCATGGGCTTCACCAACACGCACCGATCACTTTCCCTCCCAGACAAGGGCTACGACATTGCCAGCCCCAAGAATTACTCAGGGCTAGGCTCCTTTCTTGGTTATACATAGCGACGCCATATTGCCTTGGAATCAGGAAAGGTCGAGACTGCGACATGCGGTTTTCCGGTGGCGCATTTCGTCCGTGGTGGATTCTAGCTCTCTGGCTGGCTCTCGCGCCTTTTTGGATTCAAACAGACAGCTTATGGATCGACGAGGCAGTCAGTGCGGTGGTCACTTTATCCCCTTCCTTCGGCGGGGTCTGGTCCGAAATTTCCCGCATACATGCAACAGAAATGCATCTGCCCGCTTATCATTATTACCTTTGGGGAGTTTCCCGAGGGCTTGGCAATCACGAGACCATCCTGCGCGCCGCCAATTTGCCTTGGATGCTTTTGGGGTTTGTGTCCTTGATTTTGGCCATCAAGCCCCGAGGTTCATCGAAGGCCGATTTTTGGATGGCACTCTTTCTAGTCACCAACCCCTTCCTTTTCTATTACGCCAACGAGGTCAGGCCCTATGCCATGCAGTTTGGCCTGGCCTGTTTGGCGTATGCCGGAATCACGAAGGTCTTGGCGGGCCAAGACCTTGCCACCAACTTCTGGTGTTGGATGATGGCCTTGGGGACCGTTCTCTTGGCTTGGACCACCATCTACGGCTTGGCTTGGTGGATGTTGAACTTCGCCGTCTTTATTTGTACCCGCACCCGGAAAATCCAATTTCAAACAGCGATCACCGCGTTTTTGGTGGTCGGCGGTCTAGCGGCCCTTCTTTTTCATGGATGGGTGATCTTCTTGGGAGCCAAAGCCTCCGCGGTGGGCGCCACCAGCTTTAAGTCCCTGGCCTATGCTGCCTGCGAGTGGACCGGTTCCTCCGGTTTTCTGCCCGGAAGATCCCTATTGCGCACTGGCACCACCCCGGAGCTCAAAGCCTGCCTGGGAGCCTTGGTCGTACTCGCTTTGACCATTTCGCTCTTGTGGGCCGGGCTCAGAAACAGCTTGGCCAATCCGGGACAAAGCTGGTGGCCATTGGCCTGGTCTTTACCGGCTTGGGGAATTCTGGCCTCGGGGCTCTCGCGAAATTTCCGGGTGGTCGGCCGCCATTTTACCCCCATCGCCCCTTCCTTTTTTTGGTTCCTCTCCCTGGGACCAAAAGATGCCCCTTCCCGGCATTGGACCTGCTGGTGCGGAGCGACCCTGCTCCTCCTTTGGATTTGGAGCGATGTGCGGTTGGCCACTCTCCCTGAACACCGCAAGGACGATTATCGGGCCGCGGCCCGCTTTGTGGCGGGGAGCCGCCGCAATGGCGACACCGTCTGGTGGGCCGCCGATGACGCGGCCGCCCGATTCTACGGGGTCCAGCCATTTACTCCCGTGCCCAATTTAACCCGGGAAAGCCTAGCCTCCCTTCCCCCGCCAGATTGGGTCGTATTATCCAAACCAGATATCTACGATGGCCAAGGCACTTTACGGGATTTCCTCGACCGGAAACGTGCAACCCCTGTGGCTACCTTTCAAGCGTTCGTGATTTATCGGCTGCCTTAAATACAGGATTCCTTGAACCAAGCTGTTTATCTTTGGCTTCTTTATAGCGCGGCCTTGGCTGGCAGCGGATGGGTTCTCAGCTGGCTGCACGCATTAAACTCCTCGGGTTATCTTTTCGTTCATGGAATTTTTTTGGCAGGAACTCTTTGTCAGTGTCATAGGAAGCTGGCCCAGTGGGGGAGATCGCTTCCAAAACTGCGGAGACGATTTTTGCCCAAACGCCTGGCCGGCGAGACCTTTTTTTCTTGGCGTCGGTTCCTGCCTTTTTGTTTTTTGACCTTGGCCAGCCTGAGCTTTTTGGCCGGCCTTCTTTATGCTCCCAATAACTTTGACGCCCTGACCTACCGAATCCCGCGGGTCATGCACTGGCTGCAAAACGATGGCTGGCTCTGGATTCATACCGATAATGCCCGCATGAACACGCGAGCTACGGGTTTCGAGTGGCTCATGGCTCCACAATTATCCGCCTTAAAAACCGACCGATTCATATTTCTGGTGAATTGGTTTTCGTATCTGCTTTTGCCGGGCCTGCTTTTTTCCTTTCTCCGCTCTCTTGGAACGACCGGTCGTTCCGCCTGGATTTGGATGTGGGTTTTTCCCTTGGGACTGGGTTACGTCCTGCAGGCATCCGGCATCGCCAATGATGCTTTTGCCACACCCTACGGCTTGGCGGCGTTGGTCGGTGGGATGAATTTCTTTCGCACGGGCAGGCAAAGGGATTTTTATTTTGCCTGGTTGGCTGCGGCACTTCTCACAGGAACCAAAGCCAGCAACCTGCCTTGGCTTCTGCCCATTGGAGCCGTGCTGCTAGGGGGGATGCTTCGGCAGGCCAAGAAAATGTCCGCTTTTTTTCCAGGGGCTGTTCCCCTTTTGCTTTTGATCGGCCTGATCTCTTTTTTGCCCTCGGCGTGGATGAATCATCGCCACTGCGGGGATTGGACCGGCACCTCCCTGGAGAACGCCCGCTTCGTGAAATCCACGTGGGTGGGATGGCTCGGAAACGGCTTGCAGATTTTGGCCCAAAACTTCTCCCCGCCCGTTCTTCCGGAAGCCCGTGCGTTGGAGCAATCCCTGGTTGAGTATCTTCCCCACAAGCTCCTCGTTTCGCTGCGGGAAAATTTTGAGTCAGCCTTTCGATTGGGATTGGGTGAGCTGCCCACAGAAGGCAGTGGCTTGGGCTTAGGAGTGTCCCTGTGCCTTCTCTATGCAGCTTTGCAGGGCGGCTTTTATTCCGCCTTTTACCGTCTCCGCGTTTCAGGACCCCCGAGGCTGATCTTGTGGCTCGGCCCTCTGGCTCTCTTATGGTTTTTGAGCAAGTCCGCCCTCGCGGGAGTTTCCCGCGTGATCCTGCCATACTTTCCCTTGGCGACGTCGCCCATCATGGCCCGAGCGGGAGGAGATCAGTTGCGGCAAAGCAGAATTTTTAAGGGGTTGGTTATTTTTTCATTTCTCAGCGCCTTGGGAGCCGTGATCCTCGATCCATCCAAGCCTCTTTGGCCGGCCACGAAAAGTCTGGCTAGCCCAAGTGCTTATCCTTCCTGGGAAAAAATCCGGCTGCGCGCGTACACAGTTTATAAAAATTACGGCCAGCGGGCAGAGGTCTATCGGCCTGCCCGAGCCCTGCTTCCTGCGGGCACTATGCGCTTGGGGTTTTTTAACGGCACGGATGACCCGGTCGCCAGCCTGTGGAAACCCTACGGAACCCTGCAGGTAGAGGAGGTCACCTCTTCAGAGAGCTTGGCCGACCTTCAAAGACGGAAACTATCTTTGATTTTGGCGGGAGAGAGGGGAATTCGAGAGCGCCGCGGCCAAACCCTTGAGGAATGGCAAAGCTCGCTGGGTGCCATCCAAATCGGGAAGGTGACGTTGCAGCCTGCGGTTCAGCGGGGAAACGAGATTTGGGTTCTCCTTGCCATTCCCTTGGGTCCTGACGATGTTGAGCTGCGATGAGCCTAGGGGAGCCACAGTTAACGATCCTGATGCCTTGCCTCAACGAGGCCGAGACGTTGGCCGATTGCATCCGCAAGGCTCAAACCTCCCTTCTTTCCCTGGGCATTTCCGGCGAGGTCTTAATCGCCGATAACGGCAGCAGGGATGGCTCCCAGGAGATTGCCGAAAAACTTGGGGCGCGAGTAGTTCCTGTGGTTGAGAAAGGCTACGGCCAAGCCCTGCGGGGCGGCGTGGCCGCTGCCCGGGGTCACTGGATCATTATGGGGGATGCGGATGACTCCTATGATTTTTCCTCCCTCGGTCCCTTTGTGGAAAAGTTGCGGGCTGGCGATGATCTGGTCATGGGCTGCCGAATGCCTTGGGGTGGAGGAACCGTTCTCCCGGGAGCGATGCCTTGGAAGCATCGCTGGATCGGCAATCCGGTTTTGAGTTTCATCGGCCGCCTTTTCTTTCGCTGCCCCGTGACAGACTTTCACTGTGGTCTCCGTGGATTTCGAAAAGATGCCTTTGAAAAGATGGATATGAGAACCACCGGCATGGAATTCGCCTCGGAAATGGTGATCAAGGCGACCCTTAAGGGGCTGAAGATCAGCGAGGTGCCCATCACGCTTCATCCGGACGGCCGCTCCCGACCACCCCACCTGCGTAGTTGGCGCGATGGCTGGAGGCATCTGCGGTTTATGATGCTTTTTTGCCCTCGCTGGCTTTTTCTGATTCCCGGCATGGTGTTGGCGGGGGCCGGGGGAATATTGCTCTTCCTCCTGGCGTTTGGTCCGATGTTTCTCGGCCGAGTTCGGCTCGATATCAACTCCATGTTGGTTGCCGCCATGATGCTGTTGATCGGTTTTCAACTCTTATATTCCGCGGTTTTTCTTCGCATCTACGGCTTCACCCAAGGATTTCTGCCCGATCAGCCGGATCTTCGGCACTTGTTGCGCAAAATTACTTTGGAAAAAGGAGTGATAGCGGGGCTTTTGGTCGGGGCGGCCGGGTTTTTTCTGCTCCTCTCTGCCTTTGGTTCCTGGATGAAAACCGGCTTTGGTACCCTGGATCCTGTGGCCAGCGCGCGGCAGGTGGTCCCTGCGGTGACCCTGCTGGCTCTGGGGGTTCAGGTGGTGTTCGGAAGCTTCTTCCTCAGCTCTCTGGGAATTAATCGCCCCGTGGATTAAGCCCCCGGCCACTCCCGCATAGGAATCCGACGGGAGAAGACAGGGTTTGGATCCTGATGAAGCAGGCTGATCAAGCTGTCGCTTTTAAAGGGAACGGGCAGGTGGAGAAACTCCGCAAGGCGCAATCCCGATAAGACGGGCCACACGGGTAGAGGGAGAAAACGCGGATTTTTACTCTGAAGACGGGCGAGGGTTTCCAGAATTTCGCGGAATGAAAAAAGTTGGGGAAACGCGGTGACGATAGCCTCGGCGGGAGGGGGATCTTCGCCACGACAAAATGTTTCCAGACCCGCGGCAAGATCCTCAGCATGGCTAAAGGCAAGCTTCTGCCGGCCACCCCCAAAGAGCGGCAACACCGGCAATCTCCCGACCATTCGGCTCAACCGCTGATACATGCCCCTGGGTTCGGAGGACCACAACAACCCGGGCCGCACACAAAAGATTCCCCGCGAGAGGCAAAACCGCTCCACCTCCAGCTTAAGATTCCCGTACATGGAGACGCACCCCGGAAATGCACTCATGGTCGAAATAAAAACGAGCCGAGAAACTTTGGCCGCTTGCGCCGCCATGAAAAGTTTTTGGGCGCCAAGGCTATTGATTTCACGGGCTTCTGACCACTGGGTCAGCTGAAAATCATGCGCACAGTGAATCAGTGCTTCCACCCCATCCAAGGAAGAAGCGGGGACGTCCTCTCCCAAAACAAACCGGTACCCGTGGACCCCGGCCCCTGACCGAGTCCACGACTGGGTTTCCCAATTCCGAGCTTGAAAGACCCTCATAAAGACAGAGCCCAAAAAGCCACCCGCCCCGGTGATAATCACTTTCGGCTTCATCGCCGCATGAGGCCGACCTCCGCGGCGATTCGGTGGGCGTTGGCCATGGCCGTCAGCGTAATGGTCGTCGCCGGGATGGACGGAAAAATACTGGAATCCACCACGTGCACCCTTCGAAGCCCGAAGGGCCTTCCCAAAAGATCCGAGGCGGCCTCTCTTCCTTGGATCGAGGCCCGCATGGGCAGGCTTCCGCCGCTGTGGAAACCCCTGCCCGGTGCTCCCATTTGCAGCATGGGCCAAATGGGCAGAAATCCCGTCTGCCAAGCGTGGCGGCTGAGCTTGGCAAGAACCGACCGAATCACCCTGCGGGATCGTGGATTGGGTCGAGCGAACAGGGAAATTTTTCTGGTCCCCTGCATGTCGGAATCCAACGACATTTCCATCGTGCCAGAGTCATCGGAATGAAGATATCCCTGCAAAAAGGCTAGCCGTCCTTCCGCCCTCTCCATTAGAAATCCCAGAGAGTGCCGCAGGGGGCCGAGCTTCTGCTCCATCAGGCGATGAATCATATCGTTATAAGTATAGATCTGCAGATGGATGAGTCGGGAACTGATTGCCCCGGGAAGAATTTCCAAAAAAAGCTGTGCCAAGGTGTGTAGTGGCTCGCTTCTCGCGTTTCGGACGGAATCGAGAAGAAAAAGAGGAGCGGTAAAATATTGGCTGTCGAGAAATTGGGCGGATTTTTTGGGGCTGGTCGAGGACCCCAGCACCAAAGCCGTCGAGGCAAGGGTGCCCGCCGCCAGAAAAAGCCTTTCCGTTTCACTCCGCCAAGCTTGCCCATCCTTCAGATTCTTGCCCCAAACCTCGACCCGATCCGGCCTTTCGTGAAATCCCTGCACTTCGATCCCATGCTGATAGCGGATTTTTCGGTCCCCTGCCCACTTCAGGATCGATTTTCGCGATGAATAAATCAGGTCGTAAGGGCAACCATACATACACATTCCGCATAGGACGCAGCTTTGCGCATGGGAGGGGGGATAGGCCGGGTGATAGGAGAGCCGATTGACCGAGTCGTTTTTTTCTCCGGCCCTGACCATTAGGCGGCTACGCCCCCAGCGAAATCCCGCTTGCGCTAGATTTTTCCGGTGACTTTCCATCCTTTCCCGCACATTTTTGGCCTGATTCGATTCCCCCAAGGCATCCGGCTCCGGGTGGTACAGCGGAAACATTTGTTCCAAGGAATCCCGAACCCCCGCCAATCCCGTCTCCCCAAGAATGGCCTGATAATGAGAAGCCCAAATGCTGGCAGGAAAAGGCCATTCCCCGATTTCCCTTTCCCAATAAGGAAGAATACTGGCACCCCAAACTGTGCTCAAACCGCCGAAAGCAAGCGAGGGCTGATACGCGGCATGCATATTCCGGAAGGGCCCGTCGGGATCCGAGCGGTACGCTACCCTGGAGCCAAAATAAAGTTTGGCTGCAACTCCGGCCGTTGTGGGGGTCATGGTGGAGCGCAACCAATCCACATCCTTCTGAGCCCAGGCCCCTGAATCCACCCGGCCCATGGATGCGGCCCGCTCCGCTAGGGGCGATTCCAGCTGTTCCCCCGAATCAACCACCAAAGAGCCCGGCAAAGCCTGAGCCGCGGCCGCCGCCGCCGGTCCCGATCCAAGAATTAGGTATTTCTCCATTTTAGAATAGACCCCCCATCACTTCATTTTTTCCCCGCGTAAATCATGCCACCACCGAAACCAGATATCTCCTTGGTCGGTTGGGTCAGCATGGGGTAAAGCCGCTTTTTGCCACCAAGTAGAGGTATGGCACGTTCTCCACGGGGAGAGCCACCCTATTTTTGCCGTTAAAGCCCCGTCTTTTGTCTTTCTCCATTTGGATTCTTTTCTCCGATCTGCGTGTTAGCATTCCTCAATGACCTCTCTCTTCCAGAGGCTATGGCAAGCCTCACCCTCCTCGTTGAACCGCGCACTTCTCCGTCGAATCCGATGGCTCTCCGCCCGCCGAGAGTG
>Ga0214923_10007570_pt1 | contig 11812 bp, 11 predicted proteins | sample LL1510_MetaG_FD_177993 | JGI IMG/M metagenome (GOLD analysis project Ga0214923, IMG submission 177993) | Freshwater microbial communities from Lake Lanier, Atlanta, Georgia, United States - LL-1510 | ecosystem: Environmental > Aquatic > Freshwater > Lake | place: USA: Georgia | collected... | reverse complement strand
GTTGCACCGATTATGGCGAAAACTGGTTGTCCTGTGGTCTTTGATGCAACACATTCGGTGCAACAACCTGGAGGGCTTGGTGGTTCTAGTGGCGGGCAACGAGAATTTGTTGAGGTTTTGGCAAAGGCGGCAGTTGCGGTTGGAGTTGCTGGTTTGTTTATCGAAACTCATCAAAATCCAGATATCGCTCCATCTGATGGCCCATGTATGCTAAGGCTCGATAACTTATTTGCTTTACTAGAAAAATTACAAAAAATTGATAGAGTAGTTAAAAACAATACTTAAATTTATGTTAAAAAAAATTTTAGTTATCGACGACGATACTAGGCTACGAAACTTGCTTGGTAAATTTTTAACCGAAAATCAATTTGTGGTGCATTTAGCCAAAGATACTCTAGAAGCCAAGCTTATTTTGGCTAGCGAAAATTTTGATTTATTAATTGTTGATGTGATGCTTCCAAAGCAAACTGGCTTTGAATTTACTTGCGAAATTCGCAAAACCCTTCAAACTCCAATTATTATTCTCACTGCAAGGCAAGATCAAGAAGATCGTATCACTGGTCTTGAAGCTGGTGCCGACGATTATTTGCCAAAACCATTTGAGCCTAAAGAATTACTGCTTCGAATCAATAATATTTTTAAAAGAATCGGTGCTACTAAAATTGCGCAAAACATTGTGCAGTTTGGTGAATTTAGTTTTGATTTACAACAACTAAGGCTTAAAAAACAAGATCAATTCTTGCATCTCACCGAAATTGAAGCAAAAACTTTAAAAATTTTTAGTGAAAATATTGGCAAACCAATAAGCAGAGATGCCCTTTCACAGCAACTCGGCATCGATCAAAAAAGTATTGATGTTAATATCACTCGTTTACGCAAAAAAATTGAGCAACAACCTAAAAAACCTTATCATCTACAAACTGTCCGAAATTTGGGCTACATTCTTTACCGCTAAGCAAAAAATATGAGCAAAAACCTACATTTAAACCCAAAAAAACAAGAGCAAGATAAAACAGAAATTAGTATTCGCCCTTGTTATTTGCAAGATTTTTTAGGGCAAGAAAAACTTAAAGAAAATCTCTCAATTTTTTTGCAATCAGCCAAAAATCGCCATGATGTTTTGGATCACACCTTGTTTTATGGGCCACCAGGGCTTGGTAAAACTACCTTGGCACAAATTGTGGCTACCGAAATGGGAGTTGGTTTTAAAAGCACTTCTGGTCCGGTTTTGGCAAAATGTGGCGATTTGGCAGCGATTCTTACCAACTTGCAATTTGCAGATGTTTTATTTATCGATGAAATACACAGGCTAAACAAAGTTGTAGAAGAAGTTTTGTATTCGGCAATGGAAGATTTTAAACTCGACATTATGATTGGCGAAGGGCCATCTGCCAGAGCTATTAAAATTGATTTACCAAAATTTACTTTGGTTGGGGCAACTACTCGAATTGGTTCTATTGCTAATCCACTCAAAGATCGCTTTGGCATACCGCTGAGAATTAATTTTTATACCCCAGAAGAGCTTCAAGAAATTGTGTTAAAAGATGCTATTTTGCTTGGCATTAATTTGCAAGTAGATGCAGGTTTTGAAATTGCCAAAAGATCTCGTGGCACCCCTAGAATTGCCATTCGGCTTTTAAAAAGAGTGCGAGATTTTGCCAATCACAAACAGCAAGAAGTTATTAATTTAGCCACCGCTCAATATGCTTTGCAATGCCTAGAAATAGATGCTTACGGCCTAGATTCTTCTGATAAAAGATATTTAAATTTTATTGCTAAAAATTATGCTGGCGGGCCAGTTGGGCTTGAAACCATTTCCTCCGCTTTAAGCGAAGAAAAAGAAAGCATCGAAGATAGCATTGAGCCATATTTAATTCAGCAAGGCTTTATCGAAAAAACCCCCAGAGGCAGAATACTCACCAAGCAAGCTTGGCAAGTTTTAGAAAATTAGTAAATATTGCAATATAATATCAAAAGTTATTTGATTTTTTTGGTATTGTTAACGTTTGGCTTGTGGAAGTGGCAATAAGTGTTCTAGAAAGAGGATGACTTTTTGTGTTGCTGTTTCTGTACATGGCGGTGTATCTCCTGCTTGCCATGTTGGTGGTGGCGGTGTATCTCCTGCTTGCCATGTTGGTGCCTGATGTGCTGGAGGAGGCGACACATGTGATGAGTAGGTAGTTTGACTAGGCGGGCGGTTAGATGCTTCTCTAGGTTGTTGTGCTTGTTGAGCTCTAAGAATATTATTTTCTTCCTCCATCCTTATTTGTTGGGCTTGTTGTTGTAATTGATTTTGTGCTTTTTGTGATACTGGTGGAAATTGCTGTATTTGAGATGATTGATTTAGAGCGGTTGTTTTCATAATAAAGAACTGTGTTTTATGGTAAAAAACTTATTACAAATCTATATTATTTAAATAGCAAGCTTAAATTTTGTAATTTTTGTAATATTAATTGGGCTTTTTTGCTATCTAGGCTTTCGATGATAATTTCTTTTGCTTCTTGAAAATCTAATTTTGGTTTAATTATTTGTAAAGCATAAATTGCATTTAGTATTACAATATCGCGATAGGCAGAAGCCTCGCCAGCAAGTAATTGCAATAAAGCAGAGGCATTATAGGCAGAATCTTTGCCTTGGATTTTTGAAATATCAACCAGATCAAAACCTAGTTTTTGCGGATGAATAATTTGGCAAGGTAAAATATTAGGCTTTTGATATTGCCATAAAAAAGAAGGGCAGGTTGTGCTGATTTCGTCGAGGCCATTATGACCAGAAACTATACTTACCGCTTGATGATGTTGGTTATTAGCAATAACTTGTAGCATTTTATTAGCAATGCTGTGTTTTGAAACCCCAATTAATTGATAGGGTGGTTTTAAAGGGTTCAGTAAAGGACCTAAAAAGTTAAAAATAGTAGGCTGGGCGATTTTGGCTCGAACATCGGCTATTTGTGCTAAAATTGGATGAAAATAGGGGGCATAAATAAAGCATAAGTTGGCTTCAAATAACATTTCTTCAATAATTTTAGAAGAAGTGGTAAATGATAATTTGAGTTGTGAAAAAATATCGGCCGAGCCGCTTTGTGAAGAAATGGCTTTATTGCCATGTTTAGCAACTTTAATACCTGCTCCAGCTAGCAGAAAAGCTACTGCGGTAGAGATGTTTAAGGTATTTAGTTTATCACCCCCTGTGCCACAAATATCGATGATTTGGCTGGCAAGATGCTGATTTATTTCGAGTTTAATTGCCTGTTTTTGTAGCGAATTAACGGCCCCAGATATTGCATTCACTGGTAAATCGGCTAAGTTAAGATTTAGTAAAAAATCTCTTACCTGAGTTTTAGTGTATTGGTTGTTAAAAATATCATCAAAAATTTTAGCAAACTGCTCGCTGGTAATGCTATTAATATTTGAATTATGCTGAAGAATAGACATTTAGCAAAATTATTTTTTAACCAAAGAAACAAAGTTTTTAATAATTTGCAAACCATTTTCGGTGGCAATAGATTCGGGATGAAACTGCACTCCGTAAATTTTTTTTTCATCATCGGCAATTGCCATAATAATTTCTTCGGCAGTGTGGGCGATAATTTTTAAATTGCTGGGGCAAGATGCCGAATCGATAATTAAAGAATGATAACGAGTGGCAGAAAAAGGGTTTGGCATATCATAAAAAAGCTGGTGCTGATTATGATAGATATTGCTAACTTTGCCGTGCATTGGTTGGTGTTTGATAATTTTTCCGCCAAAAGCTTGCCCGATACTTTGATGACCAAGACATACTCCGAAGATTGGTATTTTTCCTGCAAAGTTTTTTATTGCATCAAGGCAAATACCAGCTTCGTTGGGGGTGCAAGGGCCAGGCGATAAAATGATTGCCGAAGGATTTAGCTTGTTGATTTCATTTATGCTGATTTTATCGTTTCTCACAACCTCAACTTTTTTCACACCAGATTGCAAAAAATAATGGTAGAGATTGTAAGTAAAACTATCGTAATTATCGATTAATAAAAACATATTAGCTTAAGTTAGAGTTTTGCTCGATCGCTAAAGCGATATCAAAAGCGGTTTGCTCATCAAAATGAGGAGTAATAATTTGCAAGCCAAGTGGTAAACTATTACTATCTAAACCAGCGGGCACAGATATTGCAGGTAAGCCAGCCAAATTGGCAGGAACGGTAAAAATATCGTTTAGATAAATTTGTATAGGGTCAAAATTAGCCATATCGTTAAAACTAAAAGCCGAATTTGGAGTGGAAGGTGTTAAGATGGCATCTACTTTGGTAAAAGCTTGTAAAAAATCTTGCAAAATTAATTGACGAACTTGTTGAGCTTTTTTGTAGTAAGCATCGTAATAACCAGAAGAAAGGGCGAAAGTGCCGATGATGATTCGTTTTTTTACTTCATGGCCAAAGCCTTCAGCTCTGGAATGTTTATAGAATTCATCAAGCGAAATATTGGTTTTGTTGGTGCGGTGGCCATATCGAACACCATCAAATCTAGCTAGGTTTGAAGAGCATTCGGCAGGGGCTATAACATAATAAACAGCGGCTGCATAAGAAGTGTGAGGAAGTGAAATATCAACGATTTCTGCTCCGTTATTTTTAACAATTTCAATGCCTTTCTGCCATAATTTTTCTATTTCGGCAGGCATATTATTTAAGCGATATTCTTTTGGAATGCCAATTTTTTTGCCAGTTAAATTAGAGTTTAGTAAAGATTCAAAATTTGGCACAGCAATGTTTATTGAGGTAGAATCTTTGCTGTCAAAGCCAGAAATTATTTTTTGCACCAAAGCGGTGTCGTAAACATTTTTGCCAAAAATACCAGCTTGATCAAGTGAACTAGCAAAGGCTATCATGCCGTAGCGAGAGCATCTGCCGTAAGTTGGCTTTATGCCTACAGTGTTGGTAAAAGAGGCGGGTTGACGAATTGAGCCACCAGTGTCGGAGCCAGTAGCTGCCAAGCATAAATTCGCAGCTACAGCACAGGCCGAGCCACCAGAAGACCCGCCAGCTGTTAAGGGTTGGTTCGGATCTTTTTTAGATCGATAGGGATTGATAGTTTTGCCAAAATAAGAAGTGGTGGTTGTGGAACCCATGGCAAATTCATCGAGATTAGTTTTGCCTAAAAAAATTGCTCCAGCATCAAGAAGTTTTTGAGTAACTGTTGATTCGTAAGGAGGGATAAAATTTTCAAGCATTTTTGAACCACAAGTGGTTTTTAGGTTTTTTGTGCAGAATAAATCTTTGATAGCAATAGGAATACCTTGTAGCGGCAAGGATTGTTGTTGGTTGATTTTTTCATCGGCTAATTTGGCTTGTTTTAAGCTGTTTTCAAAATTAGTGGTAATATAGGCATTAAGATGAGTATTGTTTTCGATGTTTTTGATATAGGCAGAAACAACTTCGGTTGCAGAAAATTGTTTTTTTTGAAGACCTGAAATAGTTTGTTGTAAGGTTAGCTTGATAATGTCGTTCATAATAAAATTATTTTATAAAGTTTTCGGTTAATAATTTTTCGGCTCTCATTAAAACTTTTTCAGCGGTAATTTTGGCTGTTTTAATTTCGGCTAAGGTAATTGGTTTTTGTTTGCCGTCGGCAGAAATAATGCTGGTTTTATTGGCGGAAGCCTGCATTATTTGTAGCATTTTTTGCTCTAGGTTGTTAATGGTTTGAATTTCAGACGATTGTATTTGTGGGTTATTGGTAAAATCTTGGCGGAGTTGAGTAATAATTGCCTTGCCATCGGGGCAAGAAGAGGCCGTTGCAGATAAATAAGACTCTTCGGCACATTGCCAAATTTTTTGATTAACCAAGACAATGGCAAGAAAAATTCTTTTTGCTTGTTGTATAATTGGCCTTCTTTCTTGTGGAGTGGTGGCTCCAATTTTTTGCCAAAATAAATTATATTCGTTTAAATCGATTGCTTTATCGCTAATCATTATTTCGGCTAAAATTAATGAAGGAGGTGAATTGATTTGTGAAAGAGCCAAATTTGGCAACAAAAAAAGCAGTAAGCCAAAAATAATTTGTTTCATAGGTTATAAATTTTATTAACTATGCTATGTAAATTTTCTTGCAGGCAATCAAAAGAAAACCTACTGTAAAGCCTGTTTTTACTATGATAAACCAAATCTTGTAGTAATTGTGGATTTTCTAGTAAAGAAATAATATGCTGACTAAATTGTAATGCAATTGGTTTATTAAAATCAACAAATAAAGCAGATTGTTTATCAAAAATAGTATTTGCCCCATCGGTATTGGTGGTAATAACTGGTTTTGCATATTGTATTGCTTCAAGCATTACTAAACCGAAAGTTTCTCGAATTGAGGGCATTAAAAAAATATCAATACCAGAAAAAAAATCACTAGGTTGGCACCAGTCTAAAAAAACTACTTGTTGTTCTAGGTTTAGATTTTTGGCTAACTGTTGTAGTTTTGGTTTTTCTTGCCCGTTACCTGCAATGTGTAATAAAAATTTTTTTTGTGGATAGTTTATTTTAAGATGTTGTAGAGTTTCTATGGTAATAACAATATTTTTTTCGGGGCAGAGTCTTGCCATTGCCCCAAGAATAATAGTGTTTTTGCTGGCGAAATTGGGGTTTTGCCACTGATAATGATGTTTGCTTAAATCAAGAGCATTTGGCATAATAAAGCTATTGTTGGGGGTGCGGTGAGCATCGATGGTTTTAAAAAATATTTGTTTATTCACCGATAAAACAATATCAGCAACTAATGATCTTTTGATATTGTAGCTATGATTAACAGCAATCAAAACTATTTTGTGAGTTTTGATGGTAGAAATAGCTTTATAAGCAAGAGAAATGGCTTTACTATTATGAGCGATGACAATTTTAACTTTTTGCTTTAATAAAAATTTTCTGAGGCTGAAAATTAAGAAAAAATCATAATAACCAAAGCGATGTTTAGATTTTTTAGTGGTAATACCAAAATTATAAAGTTTATCAGCATAAGGAGCATCATCTCGAATAAAGGCACAGACAGGATAATTAAGTTTTTGCAGTATTTTTATGTAATCTATAAAAACCTGTTCGGCACCGCCATTTTGTGAAGTAAGAATAATGTTGGCGATAGTCATTTTATTTTTCTAAAAGGCATTGTTGATAAAATTGCCAAGTTTTATCACACATTAATTTATTAGAAAAATTTTGCTGAATATGAAGCCGACCAGCATTGCCGATTTTATCGATTTCTTCTTTTGGCATTTCAAGTAATTTATCGATAGCACTAGCAAGTTGTGAAACATTATTTGGCTCAACTAAAAAACCTGTTTGATTATCGATGATAGTTTCAAGTGAACCGCCAATATTAGTGGCGATTACTGGTTTTGCCGAAGCTTGGGCCTCGATAGCAACTCTGCCAAAAGCCTCGGGCCTTATGCTTGGAGCAACCACAAAATGAGCTAGTTGATAAGCAACCGATATATCTTTGCAAACACCTACCAAACAAACTTTGCCAGCGAGATTTTTTTCGATGATTTTATATTCGAGTTTGTCGCGAAATTTTTCGTGCCCGTGAGCAGAACCAACCACTACACAGAAAAAATCATTTTTTACTTGCAATAAAGCATCAAGTAAAAAATCGTGACCTTTCCAAGAGGTGATTCGAGCAGGCATTAAGATGATTTTTTTATCTTCGGGTAGGTTCCAGTTTTTAATGAGATCAATAATGCGATTTTTAGAAATTTTGTTAGGATTGAAATAATCAAGATCGGCCCCTCTTTGAATAACCGTGATTTTTTCGGCTAAATTGGTATTGTAATTTTGCAAGATATAATTTTTAATACAATTAGAAACAGCAATAATTTTATGAGCTTGCAACATAATGGCATTGTATTTTTTTTTCAATGAAAATACTTGCCAAAACAAAAATTTCAAAGAATAAAAACCATGCACAGTAGAAACTAATTTAGTTTTAGTTTTTTTGCAGGCATAATAAGCACTCCACATTGGAGCCCTAGAGCGAACATGAACAATATCAACTTTATGTTCTTTGATGATGTTGATGATTTTTTGATAATTTTTAAATAAATGAAAAGGATTTTTGCTATTTAAATTTAATTTGATATGCAAGATTTTTTCTTCTTGTAGTTCGTAGCATAAAATACCGCCAGCAGAAGCAACAATTGGAGTTGCTTGATTTTTTTTAAGATGCTTGGCTATATCAATAACCCCTCTTTCAACTCCGCCATTTTCGAGGGCAGGTAATATTTGTAAAATAACAGGTGAAGTTTTAGACATAATTGCTAGCAAATAATGGTTTCGTTGCGATTTGGACCAGTAGAAATTATGCTAATTTTGATATTACATAATTTTTCTAGGGCAGAGATATAATTTTTAGCCTGCTTTGGTAAATCGGCAAATTGAGTGATGCCTTTAGTAGGCTGTTGCCAGCCCTCAAATTCTTGATATATTGGCTCTATTTTAGACCACAAGCTAGGATTTTGCGGTAAATAATCGTAGTGCTTGCCTTCAATATTATAGCCAATTGCAACTTTAATGCTGGCTAATTTATCTAAAACATCGAGTTTAGTAAGGGCAACTTCATTTACTGCCGAAAGTTGTATGGCTTGCTTAATTAGTGCTACATCAAACCAACCACATCGGCGATTTCGACCAGTAACTGTGCCGAATTCGTGGCCTTCTTTTCTTAAAAATTCACCAGTTTCGTTGTTTAATTCGCTAGGAAAAGGGCCAGAACCAACTCTGGTGGTATAGGCTTTGATGATTCCTAGGGTGTTATGAACACTGTTTAGCCCTAAACATGAGCCTAAAGTAATTTGCCCTGCCATGGTGTTGCTTGAAGTTACAAAAGGATAAGTGCCGTAAGAAACATCAAGCAAAGCACCTTGTGCCCCTTCGAACAAAACTTTTTTATTAGCTAAAATTTGCGAGATTTCAAAAGAAGGCTTGACAAATTGTAATAATTTTTCTTGTATTGGTTGGAGTTCTTGTAAAATTTCTTCAACTAAAATTGGTTTAGCATTTAGGCCAGATCTGAGTAAATTATGATAAAAAACCAAATTTTTTACTCTTTCAAGAGTGGTTTGAGGGCAGAATAAATCAGAAATCAAAACCGCTCTTCTGCCCGCTTTATCTTCGTAAGCAGGGCCAATGCCACGATGAGTAGTGCCAATTTTGTTTGCTCCTTTTTGTTCTTCAAGCAAGCTATCGAGAGAGCGGTGCAATGATAAAATAAGCGGACAGTTGCTAGCAATAATCAAATTTTTGTTTGAAACCTCTATATTTGCTGATTGCAAGCTGTTTATTTCGTTAAAAAGAGCAACAGGATCAAGCACTACACCGCTACCAATTACACAAAGTTTATTACTAATAATGCCAGAAGGAAGTAAGCTGAGTTTATAGGTATTGCCAGCAACCTTGATAGTATGGCCAGCATTATTGCCACCTTGAAACCTTACCACTGCATCAAAATTATGTGCTAAAAAATCTACTATTTTACCCTTGCCTTCATCGCCCCATTGCAAGCCTATTATTGCTGTGTTTTTCATATTATTTTTGTTGAAGAATGAAATGTTTGCCACAATAAGGGCAAATAACTGAATTTTTTTCACCCAAATGAAGATAAACCAAAGGATGATGCGAGTTTAAAGCATCGCCATTGCAAGAAACTTTTTTAGTGGCAACTATTTGTGTTTGGTTAATTGATGCTTCTTGATTTTGTTTTGTGTTTTGATTTTGCATAATCAAATTAAAATTGAATAAAAACCACACTATTTTAAACAAAACAATTATATTTGCAAGATTTTAAAACTAGAAAATTATATCGGTAATTTGTTTTAATTTTTTGCTAGTTTTTGCCAGATAAATTCGCAAGTAAATGGCAACAGTGGAGCCGAATTTTTTGCCATAGTAAGTAGGCAAGTATATAACACATCGTAGGCATTTTGTTTGTCTTGAGCAATTTTTAAGCTATTGTTGTTTTGCCAAAATCGTTGGCGGTTTCTTCTGATGTACCAATTATTGAGAACTTCAAAAAAATGTAAAAATTCTTCGCAAGCTAAAACAGTGTTGAATTCTAGTAAAGCTTTTTCAATGTTTTGATTAGCGATTTTTAGTTTTGACAAAATATATTGATCTAGGATATTATCAAATTCTCTTGGTATAGAAATTAGCTCTGCCTTGATTTTATCGGCATTGGCATAAAGGCAAAAAAAGTTAAAAGCATTTAAAAAAGGCTTAATAGCAAGTCGATAGGCCTCTTTGATTGATTTGCCATCTTTATCTATTTTGAGATCTTGCCCTTTCATTACTGGTTGAGAAATCATATAAAACCTCATAGCATCAGAGCCGTAGGTGTTAAATATTTCGAGAGGATCGGCATAATTTTTCAGCCTTTTAGAAAGTTTTTGAGCATTTTCATCAAGGATAGTGCCGTGGCAAATCACATTTTTAAACGGAATTTTATCAAAAAGGGCGGTAGATAAAACCATTAAAGTATAAAACCAGCCACGAGTTTGAGCCACATATTCGGTAATAAAATCGGCAGGAAAATTATTTTCAAACCACTCTTTGTTTTCAAAAGGATAATGCACTTGAGCAAAAGGCATAGAACCGCTTTCAAACCAACAATCAAGAACATCTGGCACTCTAAAAAACTGCTCATCATCTTCAATAAAAGTAATGTTATCAATGAAAGGGCGATGCAAGTTTGTGATTTTCTGCCCAGAAACTTTTTCAAGTTCAGCAATGGAGCCAAAAACTTTAATTTTACCGCTTTTACTTTTCCAGACAGGCACAGGGCAACCCCAAAAACGATTTCTGGTGATAGACCAATCTCGAGCAGAAGCTAGCCAATTGCCAAACTGCCCGTCTTTTAGATGAGTAGGAATCCAGTTAATTTGCTGGTTTAATTCTACCATTTTGTCTTTGAAATCAGAAACTCTTACATACCAAGAGCTTACTGCTTTGTAGATTAAAGGGGTATCTGTTCTCCAACAATGCGGGTAGTTATGCAAGAATTGTTCGGTTTTTAACCACAGATTTTGTGTTTTTAAATATTTGATAATGTCGTCGTTAGTATCAAAAACATGGCGATTTTTTAAAGATAAATCAGGCAAATCAAAAACCTGCTCGTTAAATTTTGCTCCTTCATCGATAGGACAAACAGTGGCAATTGAGTGTTGTTTGCATAAAAGTTGATCATCTTCGCCAAAACCAGGTGCCATATGTACTATCCCTGTGCCGTCGGTAGTGTTGACAAAGTCGCCAGTAAGCACCACAAAAGCATTTTGATGATTTTTAAAATAAGGAAAAAGTGGCTGATAGGTTAAATTGATTAAATCTTTGCCAAAAATATTAGCAATTACTTGGTATTTTTCGAGTTCTTTGGCAAATTTTGCCACACAGGCAGAGGCTAAAATCAGCACTTCTTGCTCATTTTTTAGTGCAACATATTCAATATCTTTGCCAACAGCTAAAGCTAAATTGCTAGGTAAAGTCCAGGGGGTGGTTGTCCAAGCAACGAGGTAGTGTTTCAAATTGGCACAATAGGGCTGTGTTTTTAACAAGAATTTTATGGTTGCCGACTTGCTAGCCTTTTGTCGATAGGCATTATCCATTTTTGTTTCAAAATTAGATAATGGTGTTTGGCAAGCCCAAGAATAGGGCACCACTCGAAAATCTGAGTAAAGTAAACCTTTATTGTAAAGCTGTTTAAAAGCCCACAGCACAGATTCCATATAATTTAAATCGAGAGTTTTGTAGCTGTTATCGAAGTCAACAAATCGACCTTGCCTAGTAACATATTGCCTCCATTCGTTGGCATAT
>Ga0214923_10007569_pt1 | contig 11813 bp, 10 predicted proteins | sample LL1510_MetaG_FD_177993 | JGI IMG/M metagenome (GOLD analysis project Ga0214923, IMG submission 177993) | Freshwater microbial communities from Lake Lanier, Atlanta, Georgia, United States - LL-1510 | ecosystem: Environmental > Aquatic > Freshwater > Lake | place: USA: Georgia | collected... | reverse complement strand
CGACACCGCCCGCGACACGATGGCGAAGTCGCGGCGGGCCGTCGTCGTGGAGGGATACACCGATTGCCTGGCGGCCCGGCAGGCCGGAATCGGCGATGTGGTCGCCGTGCTCGGCACGGCCCTCGGTGAACGCCATGCCAAACTGCTGCGGCGCTACGCCGACACGATCGTGCTCGTGCTCGACGGCGACGATGCCGGACGCCGCCGCGCGGACGAGATCCTCGACGTCATCCTGGCCGAGCCGATCGACGTGCGGATCGCGCGACTCCCGTCGGGCATCGACCCGTGCGACTTCATTCTCGCGGAAGGCCGCGACGCCTTCGAAAGCCTGCTCTCCGCGGCGATCGACCCGCTGGAGTATCGCATGGACGAGGCCGTTGCCCGGCTCGCGGGCCGCGACGGCGACGATGCGGTGCTCGCCGCGGTCGAAAGCGTCCTCAAGCCGCTGGCCAGTGTCTCCGACCGGTCGCCGTTGAGCCCGTCGCAGCGGCAGTTGCGGGAAGACCAGGTGCTCGGCCGTCTGTCGCGGCGGTTCGGCCTCTCGCGCGAGGCGTTGCGGGGTCGGCTCCTCGACCTGCGGTCGAGTCGTCAGGCGACCGCACGCGGCTCCGCTGAGCCCGCGCCGCTCCCGGCGCCGGCGACGCGGCTGCCGGCCTGGGATCGCGAGGTGATCGAGGTTCTCGTCTGCGTCCCGGAGGCCGCCGGGCTGATCGTGCGCGAGGTGCCGCCCGACGACCTCGAGACCGCCGAGGGGCGGGCCGTGCTCGAGGCGGCGCGTCGGCTCGAGGCGGCCGGTCGCCCGGTCGCTCTGGCGGGCCTGTTGCTCGCCATCACCGATCCCGAGCTGCAGAGCCTGCTCGTTGCCGTGGACGATTCGACCGCGGCCCGCGGGCCGGTCGATCCGGCGGACCGCCTGCAGCATTTGGAGGATGCCCTGCGACGCCGCTCCGCCCAGCGGCAGGCGCACGCGAGCATCCTCGCCTTGAAATCCTCCCGGCTGGATCCCGGCTCGGAGGCGGTTTTGTTGGAACGGCTCGTCGCCCAGCGACGGGCCGCCCAGGGCATGTCCGAACCCAAGGATGGGTGAGGGTGCCCGCCTCGTCGCTGCAATCGATCGGCCGTGGCTTCACCCGGCGGATCGGGGGGCGGTGCGCGAGTGACGGTACGATGGTGAAGGAGACACTTGATGAGCATGCACAGGACCGCCACCCAACCCCGGACCGCCGTGGCCCGGCAGCCGAAGCGCACGATCGAGGGCTCGCACGGAGACCATGAACTCGCGACCCTCATCGCCACCGGCTTGTCGCAGGGGTATCTGACCTTCGACCAGGTCAACGCGTTCCTGCCCGACGAGGCCGTCGATCCCGAGAAGATCGACGCGCTGCTGGTGGCCCTCGATGACCGGGGCATCGACCTCGTGGACGCCCCTCCCGCGCCGCGCGAGATCGGCGCCCCGGCGGCGCAGGCCGCTCCCGCCAAGCCCCGACGCGACGAGCCGACCACGACGGCGCCATCCAACGCGGCCAACGATCCGATCCGGATGTACCTGGCGCAGATGGCCGAAATCCCCCTCCTCACCCGGCAGGAGGAGATCTCGCTCGCCAAGCGGATCGAGGTCACGCGGAAGCGTTTCCGCCGGGCGATCCTCGGCTGCTCCTACTCGATGCGGGCCACCGTGGACACGCTGAGGCGCGTCCACGAGGGGGCCCTGCCCTTCGACCGCACGATCAAGGTGTCGCTGACGGAGCGACTCACCAAGGAGCAGATCCTCGCGCGGATGCCGCACAATCTCGCGACGCTCGATCACCTGATCGGCAGGAGCAAGGCCGACTTCCGCCTGCTGATCAGCCGCCGCACTTCCGCGGCCGATGCGCGGGCCGCCCGCGTCAGGTTTCGCCGGGCCCGGGCGAAGGCGCTGACGCTCGTCGAGGAGTTGTCGCTGCGGACGCGGCGCGTGCAGCCGCTGATGAAGCTGCTGCGCGGCATGTCGTCGCGGATGGACCGGCTGCAGCAGGACCTGCGCATCCTGGCCCAGGGCGAGGGGTCGCGCGACGACCGTGCCGACATGCGGAAGGAGCTCCGCGACCTGATGCTGACCACGCTCGAGAGCCCGCGCTCGCTGCGGAAGCGGGTCGGAATGCTCGACAAGTTGCAGGAAGAGTACGAAGCCGCGAAGCGCAATCTCTCGGCCGCCAACCTCCGGCTCGTCGTCTCGATCGCCAAGAAGTACCGCAACCGCGGTCTGTCGTTCCTGGATCTCATCCAGGAGGGCAACACCGGGCTGATGCGCGCGGTGGACAAGTACGAGTACCGCCGCGGGTTCAAGTTCTCGACCTACGCCACATGGTGGATCCGGCAGGCCATCACCCGCGCGATCGCCGACCAGTCGCGGACGATCCGCATTCCGGTCCACATGATCGACGTGCTCTCCAAGCTGCGCACCGTCTCGAAGAAGCTGCTGCACGAGTTCGGCCGCGAGCCGACGGTGGAGGAGATCGCGCAGGCCGCCGACGTGGGGCTCGAGGAGGCGCGGCGCGTGCTCGACATGGGACGGCAGCCGATGAGCCTCGACCGCCCCATCGGCGAGAGCGAGGATGCGAGCTTCAGCGAGTTCGTCGAGGACCACGGTGCCGAGCGTCCGACGCAGGCCACGACCACGGCCCTGCTGAAGGATCGGATCGAATCGCTCCTCAAGACGCTCACCTACCGTGAGCGGGAGATCATCCGGCTTCGCTACGGCCTCACCGACGGCTACACCTACACGCTCGAGGAGGTGGGGCGGATCTTCCGGGTCACCCGCGAGCGGGTGCGGCAGATCGAGGCCAAGGCGGTGAAGAAGCTCCAGCACCCGGTCCGCTCCAGGCAGCTGGAATCGTTCCTCTCCGGCGCGGACGCCTGACACGCACGCCCCCGGGCCCCCGGGGCGAGTCGGGGCGGCTGCCTCGACTCGCCCCGGCGACGCCCGGGCAGACGGTCGTCGATCTGCTAAACTCCGGGTTCCTCCGGGCGGACCGCCCGGTCCCCCGCAGGAACTCGCATGGCCCTCGCCGTTTCCGCCGACGCCGTCCGCACGCTGCACCGGCTGCACCGCCAGTTGGCCGATCTGAGCGACCAACTGGCCGCCGGTCCGCGGCAGGTCGCCGCCCGCACGAAGCAACTCGCGGCGGCCGAGGCGGCCCACGCGGCGGCCCTCGACGAGATCAAGAAGGCGAAGATGGCCGTCGATCAGAAACAGCTCCAGCTGCGGTCGGCCGAGTCGAAGATTCTCGACCTCGAGGGCAAGCTCAACGCCTGCAAGACGAACCGTGAGTACCAGACCCTCCGCGACCAGATCGCCGCCGACAAGATGGCGACGAAAGTCCTCGAAGACGAGATCCTCGAGGGCCTCGAGCGGCTCGACGCGGTGAAGACGCACCTGGCCCCGGCCGAGGCGGAGATCGCCACCTCGAAGGCGTCGCTGGCCGAGACCAAGGCCAAGGTGGAGGGGGAGACGTCGCGTCTGGAGGCCGAGGTCGCACGGATTCGGGGCGACCTCGACGCCGCCGAGCGCGAGCTGCCTGCCGACTCGCGCGACGTCTACCACCGGATCGTGAAGAGCAAGGGGGCCGACGGCATGGCCGCCGTCGAGGGCACCAGCTGCGGCGGATGCTTCCAGCAGCTCACCGGCAACATGCTCGCCGAGCTGTCGATGGGCAAGGTCGTCCCCTGCCGTGGCTGCGGCTGCCTCCTCTACCTGACATCCTCATAAAAGAAGCACGCTAGAAGAAGCGAGACCATGTCCGACCGTATCCCGATGACCCGTGCCGGCTACGACAAGCTCAAGGCCGAGATCGACCAGCTCAACACCGTCGAGATGCCCAAGCTCGCGCAGCGCGTGGCGGCGGCCCGCAGCGAGGGGGACCTGAGCGAGAACGCGGAGTACCACGGGGCCCGCGAGAGCCAGGGCATGATGCAGGCGAAGATCAACCTGCTCGCCGACAAACTCGCCCGGGCCGTGATCGTGGAGCGGCCCAAGGAGGCGACCGGCGAGGTCGTGTTCGGAGCCACGATCGTGGTCAAGGACCTGAAGTTCGGCGACGAGGAGGTCTTCGTGCTCGTCGGCGCGGGCGAGGAGGACTACGACGCCGGCAAGATCAACGTCGCCAGCCCGTTGGCCCAGGGGCTCCTCGGCCGCAAGGTGGGGGAGAAGGTGTCGATCGACGTCCCCGCCGGCACCATGAAGTTCGAGATCCTCGAGGTCCGCTTCGACGAGTAGCGGCCGGCGCGGACGCCCCGGTCAGGACGCCGTCAGGCCTTCCCACAGCAGGCTGCCGACGCGGACGAGCGTCGCCCCCTCGAGGATCGCCTCCTCGAAGTCGTCGCTCATGCCCATCGAAAGTTCGCCGGGCGTGTCGCCGCCGAGCCGCTCGCGCAGCCTGTCTCGCAGGTTCCGCAGCCGCGCGAACTGACGGCGGGCCGTGGCCCCCGCCTCCGGTCCCTCCGGCACGCTCGCCATGCCCATCAGGCCGCGGACGCGGATGTGCGGCAGTGCACCGACGGCGACGAGCAGCGGCTCCACCTCGGGTTCCGCGACGCCGGTGCGGCCGGGGTCCCCGGCCAGGTTGACCTCCACGAGCACGTCGCACGGCTTCCCCCCGTCGCACAGCCTTCGCTGGACCGCCGCCTCCGCGTCGATCGCCTCGGCGAGACGCAGGCTGTCGAGCGAGTGGAGCAGCGTCACGAGACCGATCGTCCGCCGCACCTTGTTGCGCTGCAGGTGGCCGACGAGATGCCAGCGGGGCGGCGGCGTCAGGCCGGCGAGCGACTCCGCCTTCGTCCACAGGGACTGCGGTCGGCTCTCGGCGAGATCCTCGCAGCCGGCCGCGACCAGGGCGGCCGCCAGATCGGCCGACACATACTTCGTCACGCCGACGAGCCGGACCTCCCCGGCGTGCCGGCCGGCACGGCGGCACGCCTCCTCGATCCGGCCGCGGACCGTGGCGAGATTCTCGCGCAGCCGCTGGGGCACGTCGTCCACGGGATCTCCGTCGCGGCGGCCGCCGCGGCTACTCGATTTCGAGCGTTCGCGACACCACGCCGTCCTCCCGCACCCTGCCGACGAGGAACTCGCACGACAGGTTGCATCCCAGCACGGTGCGGTTGCGGGCCGCGTCGAGCGTCCGATAGAGCAGCCACTGCTCGAGCCCGGCCTGCACGCGGAAGGCCGCGGCCTGGTGCCTGGGAAGGTTGCGGCGGGTGTCGGCGACGGAGAGCTGCCGCCAGGTGAGCGGCCGACCGATGCGGGCGGGGTGGCAGTCGAGCCACAGCGGCGCGTACAGCCGCCCGCCCGACGATTCCTGACGGAGCAGCAGTGATCCCGCCGACGCGGCGAGCGATCCGGGGGCCGGCGCGGCGGACCACTCGGGCAGCGCGAGCGGCAACGCCATCATGCGCATCGAGGTGTCGTACGCCACCACGTCCCGAGTCTCCTCCGCCGGCTCCACCTCGAGGCCGTGGCCGAGGGAGAGTCCCGATTCGCATGCCAGCACTTCTCCCGCGGGCGGCGTGGCCGCCGTGATCGCGTCGGCCAGGAGCACGACGGCATCGCGGACGAGCACCACGACCTGACGGGCGATCTGCAGCCCCCCGGCGAGCGGCGCGGCGATTTCGAGGAACGTCGCCTTGCGGTCCGACTCGAACCCCGTGACCGACCAGGGGCCCTCGGCCTCGAGCGGCCGCCCGTTGATCGAGACCCGCCATGCCCAGGGCCCGTCGACGAGCAGCCGGTCGTGCGTGGCGATCTCGAGCCGCGGCACCGTGGAGCGGTGATCGAGGAGCACCCGCACCGCATCGCGGTGCCAGCCGGTGCGGATGATCGACGACGCGGCGTCGGCCGAATGAAAGTCGCGCGGGAGCAGCCGTTTCGCCGCGGCCGGCTCGATCCGCCGCCGCGGATCGCGGACGAGGGTGGCCGTGCGGCCGGCCCGGCCGCGTGCCGCCGTCGCGGCGTCGAGCAGCCGCTGCGAGCAGCAGGCGGGCAGCCGCCCGGCGCCGGTGAGCGGCCTTCCCTGCCCGCCGAGCAGCCGCAGGGCCGTGACCGTCGCGCGACGCCAGCGGTCGTCGGTCTCATCATCCCACGGGCAGGGCCCGCCGATCGCGGTCGCGACCTCGCGGACCGCCGACCATCGCTCGACCCGCTCCACGATGGCCGCCGATCCGGCCGGGTCTCCCGCGACGTGGACCGCGCCGTCCGTGAACACCAACCTGCCGAGTTCCTCGACGAGCGCGGCGTTCGCGTCACGCTCCAGGCAGCGGCAGGCCTCGATGTCGTTGAACAGCCGCGCCAGGGCGACGACGAACGCCGCCGACGCGGTATCGCCGTCACGCAGCTGCTGCGTCGCCGTCCGGGCATGCTTGACGAGCCGCTCGAGGAGTCCACCGGCCGAGCCGCCTGCACGCCGGGTGCGGGCCAGCCACGCGAGCCCCCAGGCGACGGCCTCGCACGTGCGCCACCGTTCCCGCGTCGCGGCCTCGTGCTCCGCCTCGTCGAGGCATTCCCCGAGCAGGCCCTCGATGAAGGCGATCCCGCGCACCTCCCGAGATCCCTTGGCGACGAGCCGCGCGAGCCGCCGCAGCCGCCTCCGGCCATCGAGCGAGTCACTGACGTCGGCCAGCCCGCGCACCCGCGAGGCCGCCTCCCTCGCCTTGACTCGCCGCGGCTGCGTCGCGGCCACCGGCGGCGTCCGCTGCCGCGGCGAGCCGGACGAGGTGTCCGCCTGCGCGGGGCGGCGACCGGGGCCTCGATCGGAGCGTGACGCGTCTTTTTTCGTCGCGGGCATGCGGAGTCCATCCTCGTGTGACTGGCGAGCCGGCGCAGATCGCTCGCCGGAATGCCCGCGGGGCGATATCGTAGCGGAGGCGGTTGTCCCCATCCACGGTCCGGCATCCATGCGTTTTCCATACCTCGCCTCGCCTCCGGGCTCCCGCGGGCGGTCGCTGCCGGCCGCGAGGATGCTCATGCTCGTGGCGCTCGCCGCCGCGCTTGCCCGCGCCCAGTCGCCCACCCTGCCGGCCGACAGGCATCCCGACCTCAAGCGGCTGGCTCCGCGGGAAGAGGTGTGGATCGATCCGGCGCGCAAGGAAGTGATCGTGGGCGGCCGGATCGCGCTCGCGACGGGCCCGATCGAGTTTTTCGCCTGCCCCGCGGGCACGAAGGAGCACGAATCGATCGTGGCCACGCTCGCCTCGGCCCGCGCCGTGCACGCCGCCCTGCTGGCGACCGGTCTCCAGCCCGGCAAGCCGGTGTCGTTCGATCCGGAGTATGTCGCCGCGTCGGGGCCGCGGATCTCGATCCAGGTCCGCTGGACCGGGGACGACGGCGCCGGCCACACCGCCGACGCCCGCGACTGGATCCGCAACGTCCGCACCAACCAGACGCTCGACACCGACTGGGTGTTCGCGGGCAGCAGCTTCTGGACCGACCCGGAGGACGGCCGCGAGTACTACCAGGCCGACGGCGGCGACCTCGTCTGCGTCTCCAACTTCCCCACGGCGACCCTCGACCTGCCGGTGGAGAGTTCGCAGTCGAACGAGGCGCTGCTGTTCGAGGCCTTCGAGGGCCGCGTGCCGCCGCCCGGGACGACGGTGGAACTCGTCCTGTCGTCCCGGTAGCCGCGACGTCAGCCCGCGACGCGGCAGTGCGCGAGAATCTGCTCGGGGGTCGCCACGTAGCCGGTGTAGAAGGGACCGAACTCGGCGTAGCGGGCGCTCGCCTCGTCGAACCGCATCTTGTAGACGATGTCCTTGAGGAAGTCGGGGCGGCGGGCCCACAGGGTCACGCCCCACTCCCAGTCGTCGAGGCCGACGCTGACCGTGATCAATTGCGTGACGCGGCCGCCGAACGACATGCCCGTGCGGCCATGCTCGGCCATCAGCCGGCTCCGCTCCTCGAACGGCAGCGCGAACCAGTTTTCCCCCACCTCGCGCTTCTTGTTCATCGGATAGAAGCAGGCGTTGGGCCACGGCGGCAGGTCGGGCTCGATCCGTGCCCGCCGCATCGCGTCCTCGCGGGCGGCGTAGCCCTGCACCTTCGCCTTGTACGACGGGCTGTCGGCCACCTCCCCTTCCTCGACGAGCCGCTTCGCGTACTGCTCGACCGTCGGCACGTACTCGCTCACCTCCGTGAGCCCGACGAACGAATACGTCGGCACGATGGCCGGGCCCAGCGGCCCGGCGAGCAGCCGCTGATGCACGTCGTCCACCGCGAGCGGTGCGGTGTCCATCGCCACCACGCCGAAGTCGGCCTTGTGGCCCGGGACGATCCAGGACTGCAGCCGCACCGGCGCCCCCGGCGCGGCCGGATCGAGCGCCGCCGCGAACTGCCGGACCCCCTCGGCGCGGGTCGCGACGTCGAGCGCCGCCAGCCGCGACCGGTCGAACGCGTAGAACGAGTGGGTCACGTGCCAGCCCTTGGCCGGCACCAGGGAGACCTCGTCCGCCGACGTGCCAGGGCCGTGGGGACCGGAACCGGGGGGCTGCATGCGGATTCTCCTCGAGCGGGATGATGGACGGAAATCGGCCGTTCGCCGGAGTCTATGCGGCCCCCGGAGGCATTCCCAGCGGCGATGCGGCGACGGCGGCTGTCCATTCGGCGACCGCCCACGATAAGATTGCAGGACACGGCTTCGGGACGGCTTCCCGAGCGAATCCACGCGCCGCCGGCGCCCCGGGAGAGGCAACCATGGGACAGGCTATCGTCGATCCGCAGGAACTGCGGCGGTTCGCGCAGCGTCTGCGGCACTTCAGCAACGAGGTCATGACGCAGATGCAGAACGTCCAGCGGCAACTGGCCGCCCTGGGCGCCACCTGGCGGGACGCGGAGCACAAGAAGTTCGAGGAGGAGTTCGCCCAGCAGCTCAATACGTTCGGCCGGTTCGTCGAGTCCACCGGCGAATACGTCCCCTACCTGATCCGCAAGGCGGAACGGGTGGAGGAATACCAGGATCAGCGCTGACCCCGTCCTCCTCCCCGCACGCCATGTCCACGCAGGCCGACGTCAAGTCGCTCGACACCCTCGCCTTCGTGAAGGCGGCGCTCGCCGCCTATGCGCACGAGACGGGCGGCGGTCTCGACGAGGTCGAACTCGAGGGCCGCAAGGCGGTGGACTACATCACGGTGGACCGGGCCGCCTACTGGAAGGCGGAGTTGCGGCGGTGCAGCGACCTCGTCAACGACGCCATCAAGGACCTCGAGCGGTGCCGGACCTTCAAGAAGGTGGGCGACAACCAGCCGGCCTGCGCCGAGGAAAAGAAGGCCCTGGAGAAGGCGCGGGCCAAGTTGGCCAACGCCGAGCGCAAGGCAGAGGCGGTCCGCCGCTGGACGCCCGTCGTGCTGCAGCAGTTTCGCGAGACGTGCGTGCGGCTGGTCCATTTCCGCGACGTGGTCGACGTGGACTGTCCAAGGCCATCGCCCGGCTCGAACGGATGCTGCGGTCCCTGGAGGCGTACGGCCAGATGTCGTCACCGCGGCCCGAGGCGGCCGGCCCGGCGGTCACGCGGCAGGCCGACGACGCGGCGCCGGTCGCGCACGGCTCCGCGCAGCCGGATGCCGTGGTGCCGGGCGAGCCGTCCGGAGATGCCCCGTGAAGCACTTCGACCTCTCCAGCGGGGCCGCAAAGATGGCGCTCGCGCTCAAGCAGCTCGATCTCAAGTGGGAGGCCGCCACGGAGACCTGGAACGACGCCACGAGCAAGGCGTTTCACAAGGAGCACATCGAACCCCTGATGCCCGACGTGAAGCAGACGCTCGAAGCCGTCGGCCGACTCGCCGAGGTGCTCGCGCGGGCCGCGCGCGACGTGAGTGACACCACCGACTAGCCGCGAGCCGTCAGCAAGGCCGCTTTTCCCCATGGCATCCCCCAGCCCCAGCGTCGCGCCCGTCCTCCCCGCGGAGGAGCCGGACCGTGCCGCGCCGCCGCCGCCGACGGAGTACGACCGCGACCTGCTGCGGGCGCAGATCGAGCGGCTCCGCCAGGAGGCGGCGGTCCGCTCGCGGCTGGAGAGCGAGATCGCGCGGGAGCACGAGCACGACCGCAACGCGGCCGTCGTGGACGCCAAGGCCAAGCTGGAGGCGACCCTCGCCCGCCACGCCGCGGAGATCAAGGCGACCCAGGAGGCCTACCAGGTCGTGCTGCAGAAGATCGCCGCCACCGCGGCCGGCGAGCGGAAGAAGCTCGACGAGCAGCAGCGGAACTACGCGACCACGATCCAGCGCACGTGGAAGTCGCAGGATCACGCCCTGCGCGACGAACATGAGTTCGACGAGTCGTCGTTCAAGCAGGTGTTCCTCGACCGGCGGGCCGTGCCCGGGAAGGTGTGCCAGAAGGCGGAGGCGGACCTCGGCCGCATGGCGACGCAGCTCGACGAACTCCAGGCGAAGGCGGCGGCCACGCTCGCCGGCTGGCGGATCGTCGCCCCGCCCCCCGACCAGGCCGCGTCGGAGGCTCCGGCGTCCGCCGCAGCCGATGCCGAGCCCGACGTGCTCGCCGCCGTGGAGCGGCTGCGCACGTCGGCGGTGGAGCAGGTCAAGGAACTCGCGGGACTGAAGGCGGCCCGCACGGCGTTCGCCGGCGGCACGATCGCCGCGGTCGTGATCGCGGCACTGCTCGCCGGCGCGGGCGGCGCGGCCGGTGGCTTTTTCGGGGTGCCCGCGGATCTGCTCGCCCCGGCCCTGGCGGCCGTGGCGGGCGGCGTCGTGGCGACGCTGGCCGTCGGCGTGGGTGGCGGACTGGCGGTGGTGCGGATGCGGCGTCGCGCGGCCGACCAGGCGCTCGCCAGGCGCGGTGAAATCGAGCGGCTCGTCGCCGAGGTGCGCGCCAGGCTGCCGGCCGCCGGCGAGTTCGTCAGGCGTCGGCGCGACGAGCAGACCCGCAGCATCGAGGAGGATCACGCCCGCAAGACCGCGGAGCGGCAGGCCGAACTCGACCGCCGGCTCGCGGAAATCACGGAGAAGCGGGATCGGCAGGCGGCGGATCTGGAGGCGAAGTACCGGTCCACGGCCGCCGCCATCGAGGCCAAGCGCGCGGCCGCCCGGGAGGCGGCCGACCAGAAGTATCCACCCCGCCTCGAGGCGCTGGAGCGGTCGCGCGACGAGGAGGTGCGGAAGCTCGAGCAGGCCCGCGACGAGCGGCTGGCGGCGATCGACGCCCGGCGGGCCGCACGCTGGGAGGAGATGACGTCCCGCTGGAGGGCCGTGCGGACGGAGACGGGAGCGATCGTGGCGGCGGCCGACGCCATCGATGCGGCGGCGTTCCCCGACTGGTCCCTGCTGGCGGACGAACAGCATCCGCTCCCGGTGGCCGCGCCTCCGGGGCTGCGGTTCGGCACGCAGGCGCTCACGCTGGAGCGGGTCCCCGGCGGCGTGTCGGCCACCCCGGAACTCAACGCCTTCGGGCCGATCGCCTGGTCCCAGCCGGCCATCGTCCCCTTCCCCACGGGTGCCTCGCTGGTCATCAGGACCACCGCCGATCAGCAGCAGACGGCCTCCGCGATGATGCAGGCCGTGATGCTCCGGATCGCGTCGGGCATCCCGCCGGGCCAGAGCCGGTTCACGATCATCGACCCGCTCGGCCTGGGCGAGCCGTTCGCGGGCTTCATGCACCTCGCCGACCACGACGAACTGCTCGTCACGAGCAGGATCTGGACCGAGCCGCAGCAGATCGAGCAGCGGCTGGCCGACGTCACGGAGCAGATGGAGGTGGTGATCCAGAAATACCTCCGCAACGAGTACGAATCGATCGGCGCCTACAACGCCATGGCCGAGGTGCCCGAACCCTAC
>Ga0214923_10007568_pt1 | contig 11814 bp, 7 predicted proteins | sample LL1510_MetaG_FD_177993 | JGI IMG/M metagenome (GOLD analysis project Ga0214923, IMG submission 177993) | Freshwater microbial communities from Lake Lanier, Atlanta, Georgia, United States - LL-1510 | ecosystem: Environmental > Aquatic > Freshwater > Lake | place: USA: Georgia | collected 2015-10-15 | reverse complement strand
CCCGCAGGGCAGCGCCTGCTTCATCCAGAGCGTGCAGGACAACATGGAAGACATCATGGAGCTCGCCCGCAGCGAGGCCATGCTCTTCAAGTTCGGCTCCGGCACCGGCACCGACCTCTCCACGCTCCGCAGCCAGCGCGAGAAGCTTGCCGGCGGCGGCAAGCCGTCGGGCCCGCTGTCCTTCATGCGGGTCTACGACCAGGTGGCGGCAGTCGTGAAGAGCGGCGGCAAGACCCGCCGCGCCGCCAAGATGCAGTCGCTGAAGGTGACGCACCCCGACATCATGGAATTCATCGAGTGCAAGGCGAAGGAAGAGAAGAAGGCCCGCGTGCTCATCGAAAAGGGTGGCTACGACTCCAACTTCAACGGCGAGGCCTACAGCTCGATCCTGTTCCAGAACGCGAATCTGTCGGTTCGTCTGACCGACGATTTCATGGAGGCGGCCGACCGCGACGACACCTGGACCACCCGCTGGGTCACCGACCCGTCGAAGGCTGGCCCGAGCTTCAAGGCCCGCGAGGTGATGAACCGGATGGCCGAGTGTGCCTGGCAGTGCGGCGACCCGGGCGTGCAATACGACACCACGATCAACCGCTGGCACACCTGCCCGACCTCGGGCCGCATCAATGCCAGCAACCCGTGCTCCGAATACATGTTCCTCGACGATACGGCCTGCAACCTGGCCAGCATCAACCTGATGAAGTTCCGCAAGCCTGACGGCCACTTCGATGTCGAGCGGTTCGCCGCGGCCTGCCGGATCTTCTTCGTCGCGCAGGAAATTCTCGTCGATCACGCGAGCTACCCGACCCGGCGGATCGCGAAGAACAGCCATCTCTTCCGGCCGCTGGGGCTCGGCTATTCGAACCTCGGCAGCCTGCTCATGGCCGACGGCCTCGCGTACGACAGCGATGCCGGCCGCGGCCTCTGTGGGGCACTGACGGCGATCCTCCATGGTGCTGCCAACCGCACGAGCGCCGAGCTCGCCGCGGCGGTCGGCCCCTTCGAAGGCTTCGCTGCCAACCGGGAGCCGATGCTCAACGTCATGCAGATGCACCGCAGCGCCGTCGAGAGGATCGATCCCTCGTGTCCAAAGTATCTGCACGACGCCGCCCGACAGATCTGGGACGACGTACTCGCCAGCGGCCGCAAGCATGGCTACCGCAATGCCCAGGCCACGGTGCTCGCCCCGACGGGCACGATCAGCTTTCTGATGGACTGCGATACGACGGGCATCGAGCCCGACATCGCGCTCGTCAAGTACAAGCAACTCGCCGGTGGCGGCATGCTCAAGATCGTCAACCAGACCGTGCCGCTCGCACTGCGGACGCTCGGCTATGACGAGCCCACCGTGGAGGGCATCCTGTCGTACGTCGACAAGAACGACACGATCGAGGGAGCCCCTGGCCTCAAGGATCAGCACCTCTCGGTCTTCGACTGTGCATTCAAGCCCCGGCTCGGCAAGCGGAGCATCGCCTGGGAGGCCCATGTGAAGATGATGGCCGCGGCCCAGCCGTTCATCTCGGGTGCGATCTCGAAGACCGTGAACATGCCCCGGGAGACGACGCCGGCCGACATCGCCGGAGCCTACATGGAAGGCTGGCGGCTCGGCCTCAAGGCCCTCGCCATCTACCGCGACGGCTCGAAGGAAAGCCAGCCGCTCAACACGAGCACCGAGACCGACAAGGCGGCGGCGAAAGTGACGGCGGCTCCGCGGCGGGAACGGCTGCCCGACACGCGCCGCAGCGTGACCCACAAGTTCAACGTGGGCGGCCACGAGGGCTACATCACGGTCGGCCTCTACGACGATGGCCGCCCGGGCGAGCTGTTCATCACGATGGCCAAGGAGGGCAGCACGATCGGCGGCCTGATGGATGCCTTCGGTACGAGCGTGTCGATGAGCCTCCAGTACGGCGTGCCGCTCGAAGTGTACGTGAAGAAGTTTTCCCACACCCGCTTCGAGCCGTGGGGCTACACGAAGAACCCCGACATCCCGGTGGCGAAGAGCCTCGTCGATTATCTCTTCCGCTGGATGGGGACCGAGTTCATCCCGGGCTATCGCGAAGCGAACCGGCCCGGTGGCTACGGCGGCGGCGAGGAGGCCGCCGCGGGTGACGACGCCGAAAGTGAGCGCAAGCCCGCCGCCACGACGGCGAGCGGGCTGGCCGATGGGCAAGGAAAAGCCCGGACCAACGGCGAAGCGACGACGAGCCGCGGCAAGCACCCGGGCGGCACCAATGGCCACGCCACCGCGACGGCCGTGAAGGTGGCCCCGGCCAAGGTCACGGCATCGGCGGCGCTCCTCGAGCGGGCAGGCTTGAAGATGGCCGCCGACCCGAACGCCAGCCCAGCCGACCGGCAGACGCAGTTCGCCAAGTTCCAGATCGACGCCCCGGCGTGTGACAACTGCGGCTCGATCACCGTGCGGAACGGCAACTGCTACCTGTGCCACAACTGCGGCAACAGCATGGGATGCTCGTGACGGGTCCGGTCGGGCGGGTTGTGACGGATATGCGTCGGCAGGGTTGATGGCATGCAGGGCGGTCCCAGTCCGGGCCGATCCTTGTGCCATCGATATTCGACCTGTCGCCGCATTCCGTCGGAGGTGCCAACCCCAACGCGTTGATCCGGATCCTTTGAAAAGCACGTGCCCGTCACGGCCCGATCCGCATCAGTCTCGCAATGCTCTACCCCGTTCGCAGGCGGACGGCAGGTTCGATTCACTGGAGGCCGTGGCAGACCCAAGCTGCCACGGCCTCCGTCATTTTCCGCCTCCGCCACCGGGACGACCGCTCACGCGGTCCGCCCCGAGTGCGGTCGGAGCGGCTCTGCCGGTCCTGCGGGGGCACGGCTGCCGCGGGTTTGCCCGGGTCTATCCTCGGAATTAGCATACGAGCCGGGCGTGACGTAGCGTTCTCAAGCGTTCTGCCCAGATCCTTTTTTCTCACAGAGGTGTCTCGTGCGTCGTTGGTTGCGCGTGCTCATGGTGGGCGTTCTCACGGTTCTCCTCTCGATCGACTCGGCATCGGCCTGCCGGTTGCTCCGCAGCCGTTGTCGTCCGCGGTGTCGCGTGGTGACATGCCGAGTCGTCCGTCCCGTGCAACCGCGGTGCCCATCGGCCTGCACGCCCATCGCGACGTGCGAGTCGATGTCGCAGGCCGCTTCCTGGCAGTGCTGTGTCCCTGCCGACGGGTCGGCGCACGCCGTGATCGTCGAGTCGACACCTGGCACCGACGTCGCTCGGGTCGTCGAGCAACCGCACGTCCCTGCCCCGCAGCCTGCCGCACCCGCGATCGTCGAAACACCGAAACAGGTCGCTCCCCAGCCCGTCAAGGAGCCACTGCAGCCGCTCGAGCCGATCGCCCCGGTCTCAGCGGAGAAGCCGCTCACGCCAGCGGCCGGCGCCGTGCCGGAAACGCCACCTGCGCCGCAACCCCAGTTCAAGTCGGCCGCCGAGATTCTTGCCGAATCCGCCGAGCAGGAACGGATGGAAAAGGCGGCCCTCGAAGCCGCCACGCCGCCGCCCGCTCCCGAGCCCCAATTCAAGACCGCCGCCGAGATCCTCTCCGAGGCGGCTGCCCAGGCGGAGCTCGACACACCCGCGACCACCCCCGCCGCCGAGCCACCGATGAAGAAAGCCCCGGACGAGCAGCCGGCGGCGGCGGCCGAGCCGGCGCCCGCGGAGCCCGCTCCCGAGCCGACCCCCAAGAAGCCCGCGCCGAAGCCGTCCGAAGAAAATCTGTTTGATGAGGCCGATGATGAACCGGCAGCCGACGAGCCGGCAACGGACAAGCCCGCGCCCATGAAAAAGGCACCCACTGAAGAACCGGTCGAGGATCTCTTTGGCGAGCCGGAGGCCGGCACGCCCGCCGACGCCAAGGCGCCCGCGGCCAAGGAATCCGCCGACGAAGCGCCTGCAGAAGACCAGCCGGAAAAAGCGGAGGATGATCCGTTCGCTCTCCTCGACGCGTCCCCCGAGCCCGTCCGCCGGTGGATCGATGCGACCGGCCGTCATCAGACGGTCGGCCGGCTCGTGGAGGTGCATCCCGATCGGATCCGGATCCTCAAGAGCAACGGGCACTACACGACCGTGCCGCTCGAGCGACTCAGCCGCCACGATCAGTCGTACGTGACACAGGTCGGCGAACGGATTGCCGCCAAGCGGCCAGCCGTCACCGACACGGCCCAGCGGTAGCCGGGATCACTGCGGAGCCCCTGGATCACTTGTCGTCGAGGACAGCGACCGTCGCGAAGGCCTTGCCCTCGAGCATCTCGAGCGACGCGCCGCCGCCGGTCGAGACATGGCTCACTTTGTCGGCATAGCCGAGCTGCTCGACCGCCGCCGCCGAATCGCCGCCGCCGATGATCGTGATCGCGCCTCCGGCAGTCGCGGCGGCCACGGCATCGGCGACGGCCTTGGTGCCCGCGTCGAACGGCGGCATCTCGAACACGCCCATCGGTCCGTTCCACACGACCGTGCCGGCGGACCGGATGATCGCGGCATACTGCTTCGCCGTCTCCGGGCCGATGTCGAGCCCCTCGAACCCGTCCGGGATCTCACCAGCCGTGACGATTTTCTTGTTCGCTCCCGACGAAAAATCATCGGCACAGTGCGTGTCGACAGGCAGCACGAGCTTGCCTTTGCCCTTCACGAGCAGTTCCTTCGCAAGCTCGAGCTTGTCCGGCTCGACGAGCGACTTCCCCGTCTTGCCCCCCTGCGCGAGTGAAAACGTGTAGGCCATCGCGCCGCCGATCAGGACGTGGTCGCAGATCGAAAGGAGGTTCGTGATCACCGCGATCTTGTCGCTCACCTTCTTGCCCCCGAGGATCGCCACGAACGGCCGCTTCGGCCGGGCGATCGCGTCGGCGAGGTATTGGATCTCCTTCTCGACGAGAAAGCCCGAGACAGCCGGCTTGCCGAGGGCCTTCATCGCCACGGGCACGGCGTGCATGCTCGCCTCGGTGCGATGGCAGGTGCCGAAGGCGTCGTTCACGTAGGCATCGGCGAGGGTGGCGAGGCCTTCGACGTAGGCGGCATCGTCCCCCTTCTTCTCCCCCTTGTTGAACCGGACATTCTCGAGCACGAGCACGCCGCCGGCCGGGAGGGCCTTGGCCTTGGCGTGCGCGTCGGCGCCGCCGGTGTCGCCGGCGAGCGCCACGGGCTTGCCGAGCAGTTCTCCGAGCCGCTTCGCGACCGGGGCCAGTGAGAACGCCGGCTCCGGGCCCTTGCCGGCCGGCCGCCCCAGGTGCGACATGAGGATCGCCTTGCCGCCACGGTCGAGGATCGACCGAATCGTGGGCAGCGCCATCCTGATCCGGCGATCATCGGTGATCGCGCCGGAGTCGTCCTGCGGCACGTTGAAGTCGACGCGGACGAGCACGGCCTTGCCGCGCGGGTCGAGATCGGCAACGGATTTTTTCGGCATGGCGAGCTTCCTTTATTGGGCGCAGACGCGGAAAACGCTGCGAATCTACGCCTTCAGAGCCCGGCGGCAAGGGGGAACGGTGAAGGACGACGCCCGGCATCACGATTTCGACAGGCGGCAGCCGAGTGGCCTGCCGATCTGACCTTCGGCAAACAGCCCGGGCCAGATAGCCTGTCTCCAATGCTCAGTGCCTTCAGAGGGCGACGCGATCGGTGCGCACTGCCACGGCTGCTGGCCGTCATCGTGGCGGCGGCCGGGCTGCCCGTAGCCGCCCAGCCACCACAGGTCGCACCGCGGGCCGTCGATCTCGCCGCCAGCCGCGTCTATGTCCTCGTCGGCAAAAGCGGGCTCGTCGGCCACGTGCACGCGGTCGAGGGCCGGCTCGCAGCCGGGCAGGTGACCCTCGGCGTTCGGGAGCAGGCCGGGGTGCTCGTGTTCGACATGCGGTCATTTCTCGCCGACACGCCGGCCGCCCGAAGGATGCTCGGCGTGCAGGGCGACGTCGATGCGAGCACGCAGGAGCAGACCAATGCCAACATGCTCGGCCCCGAGGTGCTCGATGTGACCCGCCATCCGACCGCTCGGTTCGACATCCGTTCAAGCCTGCCCGCGGCGCGGCAGCAGCCCGGCAAGCCGCCCGCCTACGACCTCGTGGGCACGTTCACGCTCCATGGCGCGACACGTCCGCTCACGCTCGTGGCGGAAGCGGAAGAGGGAGGGGCAGCCGTGCGGCTCCGTGGTGGCTTCACAATCCGCCAGACCGACTTCGGCATGAAGCCCTACGCGAAGTTCGGCGGCATGGTCGGCGTCGCCGACGAACTCAAGATCTGGGGCGACATCTTGACCGTCGCGGCGGCTCCATGATCTCCGCCACCGGCATCACGAAACGGGCGATCCGCAGCCATTACGATCTGGCCACGCCCTTCTACCGTCTCCTCTGGGGCCCACACATCCACCACGGCCTGTGGGACGCCGGCGACTTCGCGCTCGCGCCGCGCGCCGCGCAACTCAAACTCACCGACACGCTCGCCGACCTGGCCCACATCCGCACGGGCGACCGCGTGCTCGACGTGGGCTGCGGGATGGGAGGCTCGGCGATCCATCTCGCGAAGTCGCGCGGCTGCCACGTGACCGGCATCACGCTCAGCGGCCTGCAGCGCCGCTGGGCTCGGACCGCCGCCTGGTGGCAAGGGGTCGCAGCGACGACGGAGTTCCGCCGCGATGACGTCGAAACGGAAGTGTTCGCCGCGGGTTCGTTCGACGTCGTGTGGAGCATCGAATGCACGGAGCATCTCACCGACAAGCCGCGGTTCTTTGAACGCGTTGCGACCTGGCTGAAGCCCGGCGGCCGCGTCGCGATCTGCGCGTGGCTTGCCGCCGAAGACGCTGCCGCCTCCGAGGAGAAGCGCCGCCAGGTCGAGCAGGTCTGCACGGCGTTCCTCTGCCCGTCGCTCGGCAGTTTTTCCGACTACGCCGGCTGGATGGAGCGGGCCGGCCTCGTCGTCGACGGCACGTACGACTGGACGGACCGCGTGGCTCGCACGTGGGAACTGTGCGAATCGCGCGTGCGCGCCTGGGGCATCGATCGGCTGGCGCCGTGGATCGATCCGGCCCAGGCGCTCTTCATCGACCACTTCTCCACGATCCTCGGGGCCTATCGCTCCGGGGCCATGCGCTACGGATGCATCGTGGCCCACCGACCGCCTTCCTCGACCGCCTGATCCTTCCCGGAGCCCCGCACGGATGCAGGAATTCACACGAACCGTCGCCCGCACGAGCGGGATCGCCTTCGGCCTGGCCACGCACGCGCTCTTCGCGGTCACGGTCTGGCACCTGGTGTGGTTTCTCGCCGGCCACGGTCCCGGCACGACCACGACTTCCGAGACTGCCGCGACCGCGTTCCGGTCGCTCGCGATCGACGCGGCCCTCGCCGCGCTGTTCGCCGTGCCGCACAGCGTTCTGCTCTTGCCTGCCGTGCGGCGGTCGCTCACCGCCCGCCTCGTGCCGCCGGCGTTCTACGGCTGCTTCTATTGCGTCGTGACGTGTGTCGCGCTCCTCACGACGATCGCCGCCTGGCAGCCGAGCGATGGCGTCGTCTGGGCCTGGCCCGCGGCGCTCGGACCCTGGGTCACCGCCGCCTTCATCGGTTGCTGGGTGCTCCTGCTCTACAGCCTGCACCTCACCGGACTCGGCTACCAGACGGGCTTCACGCCCTGGTGGCAGTGGGTGCGCGGCCTCCCACAGGGGCGGCGCGAGTTCCAGCCGCGCGGGGCGTACTGCATCCTGCGACACCCGGTCTATCTGAGCTTTCTCGGGCTCGTCTGGTTCACGCCGGTCGTCACCCTCGATCGCTCCGTGCTGATCGTGATCTGGACCGCCTACATCTTCATCGGCAGCGTGCTCAAGGACCGGCGGCTCGCCTTCTTCCTCGGCGATGCGTATCGCGACTACCAGGCCCGGGTGCCGGGCTACCCCGGCATGCCGGCCGGGCCGCTCGCCCGCGTGCCGGTCGGTACGATGGGGCGATGACGCCGCCCACCCGAGCCCCGCACGACGAAGGCCGACCGGGCGGGCCGCTCCTGTTCGTCAGCCTCGCGACGCTCGCACTGCTCGGCGCCGCCGCGCCCTGGATTGCCCGGTCCGCGCTCGGGGTGCTCTCCGTCCCCTCGACAACGCCGATCGAATGGGTGCCGGCGGCGTTTCCACCGCGGCTCGCCTACGACCGGTTCACGACCGAGTTCGAGAGTGGCGACGTGGTCATCGCCTCGTGGCCGGGGTGCACGCTCGACAGTCCGGCCGTCGACCGCTTTCTCACCGTCGCCACCGGCAGCGCGGCCCCGTGCGATCCGGAGGGACGGCCCTGGTTCGAGGGGATCGCCACCGGCAAGACCGCCCTCGCTCGGCTCACCGACCCGCCACTCGCGCTCGAGCGGGATGCGGCGCTCGAGCGTTTGCGGGGCGTGCTCATCGGTGCCGACGGCACCACGACCTGCCTCGTCATTCCCTTCACGCGGGCCGGGCTTGCCGACCGGGAAAACGCCGTCGCCTGGATCCGTGATGTCCTCCTGCAGACGGCGACACCCCACGAGGCAGACATGCACCTTGCCGGCCCCGTGATCGACAACGTGGCGGTCGATCAGGCAAGTGCCGACAGCCTGAGCACGTTTGGCGGCCCCGCCGCGGCCCTCATCCTGGCACTCACATGGTGGTCGCTGCGCTCGCTTCGCTATGCGCTCATCGTGTTCGCCGTGGCGCTCGCCTGCGTAGGCCCCTCATTCATGTTCCTCCACGCCTGGGGCGACCGCATGAACCCGGTGTTGATCGTGATGCCGCTGCTCGTGCTCACGCTCGGCGTGTCGGGCGGCATCCATCTCGTGAATTACCTCATGGATGCCCACGAGCACGGCCCACGGTGCGGGGTCGCCTGGAGGGCGATCCGCGTCGGCTGGCTGCCCTGCGCCCTCTCCGCAGGCACGACCGCGGTGGGGCTCTTTTCGCTCGTCGTGAGCGAACTCGAGCCGATTCGGGTGTTCGGCTTCCATGCGGCGCTCGGTGTGCTCGCGACGCTCGTGCTCCTGTTCCTCGTGCTGCCTGGGATCTTCGAGCGCTGGCCGATCCGCCGGCGCACCGAGCACGCCGAGACATCTGCAGGGCCCGGCGCGGCGTTTGCATCCTGGGTGCTCCGCCGCGCCCGCCCCATCGTGTTCGCCGCGGCGCTCGCGATGATCGCGGCGGGGGCGGGCGCGCCGCGGATCCGCACGTCGGTCGCGATCGACACGCTCTTCACGCCCGAGAGCCGGGTGATCCGTGACTACGCCTGGCTCGAGCAGTCGATCGGGCCCCTCGTGCCGGTCGAGGTGGTGCTGCGGTTCGCCCCCGGCGCCACCATGCGGCCGGCGGAGCGGCTGGACCTCGTGCGCGATGTAGGCCAGGCGATCGGAACCCTGCCGGGCGTGACGGGCGTGCTGTCGGCGGCAACTTTTTTTCCTGACGACCCCACGGAAAGCGGCGTGCTCGCCGCGGCCAGGAAGGCGATCGTCGCCCGCAAACTCGAGCAGGGCCTCGCGGGCCTGGCCGACATGCGGATCATCCGGGAGATCGATGGTGCGCAACTGTGGCGCGTGACGGCCCGCACGTCGGCGCTGTCGGGCCTCGACTACGGCGACTTTCTCACGGAGGTGCGCCGCCGCGTCGATCCGCTCGTGGCGGCCCACGACGGGCCGGCCCGCGGGCTCACCGTGGAGTACACGGGCGTGATGCCCCTGGTGAACGCGATCCAGAAGACGCTCCTGCACGACCTGTTTTCGAGCTTTTTGTCGGCGTGCCTCGTGATCACGGTGGTGATGATGGCCGCCGAGCGCGGCGTCGGCGCGGGCCTGGTCGCCATGATTCCCAACGTGTTCCCGATGATCCTGCTCTTCGGCCTCCTCGGCTGGTCGCGGCTGCCGCTCGACATCGGCAGCGTCATGACCGCCTCGATCGCGCTCGGCATGGCGGTCGATGGGACATTCCATTTTCTCACCTTCTTCCGCCGCGGCCTCGACGTCGCGGCCGACGGACGATCGGTCGGGCAACACGACCGGGTCGCAGCCGTCCGGGCCGCGTTCCACCACTCGGCGGCGGCGCTCACCGAGAGCGCGATCGTGTGCGGGCTCGGGATCCTCGTCTTCGCCGGGAGCTCGTTCGCCCCGTCGCGGCGCTTCGCCTGGATGCTGTCCTTGCTCGTGGCCGCGGCGCTCGTCGGGGACCTCGTCGTTCTCCCCGCCCTGCTCGCAAGCCCCCTGGGACGGTTCTTCAGGCCGGCATCTCGATTACGGCCTTGATCACACCGCTCGTCGGCTCGAGGAATCCGGGAAAGGCCCGGATCGTGTCGGCGAACGGGATACGGTGGGTGATCCAGGGCCGCGTGTCGATCCGCCCTTCCTCGATCAAGCCGATGATGCGCGTAAAATCCCGCGACAGGGCGTTGCGGCTGGCGAGCAAAGTGAGTTCGCGGCGGTGCATCACCGGGGCGTGTGGAAACACGAGTTCTGCCTGCGTGATCCCCACGTATACGAGCCGCCCGCCGAAGCTGCACAGGGCGAGCGCCTTTGCCATGCTCACGTTGCTTCCGGTGGCATCGACGACCAGGTCGCACATCCTCCCGTCGGTGAGCGCCGCCACTGCCGCCTCGTCGGAGGCGTCGCCTCGCGCCAGGACCGTATCGGCGACGCCCATTCGCTCGCGCACGAACGCGAGTCGGGGCTCCGCCATGTCCATCACGATCACCTTTGCACCAGAGAGCTTCGCAAACTCGAGCGCAGAGAGTCCGATCGGGCCCGCGCCGATGACGAGCACGTTTTCACCTGGCCGGGGAGCCCCACGGTCGACCGCATGGCAGCCGATCGCGAGCGTCTCGACGAGGGCATTCTGGGCGTGCGAGAGCTTGGGTGACGGGTGCAGCTTGCGGGCCGGCACGGTGAACACCGGACGCAGGCCGCCGTCGCAGTGCACGCCGAGCGTCTGATGGTGCTCGCAGCAGTTGGTGAGGCCGCGCTGGCAGGAATAGCAGCGCTGGCAGTTGATGTACGGCTCGACGCAGCAGCGGTCGCCCGGCACCACATTCGTGACGCCGGAGCCAACTGCCACGACCTCGACCCCCAGTTCGTGCCCGGGAATCCGCGGGTAGCTGAAGAACGGCATCTTGCCGAGGTAGCCGCCGTAGTCGGTGCCACAGATCCCCACTGCGTGCACCCGCACAACCGCCTCACCCGCACCCGGCGCGGCTGGCTCGGGGATGTCGACGAAGCGAAAGGCCTTGGGCTGTTCGAGAAGCAGGGCTTGCATGGAATGGCTCCGGTGTGGTGACAGGCCTCCAGGCCTGTCCCTACGTCAATCGATAGAACCGACGGGCGGTCGTGCCCCAAACCTGGTCTTGTTCCGTGGGTGACAGCGTCTCCACGAAGTCCTCGATGATTCCCGCGACGTCTGCATAGTCCGCGGAGAGCAGGCATACCGGCCAGTCGCTGCCGAACATGAGCCGGTCCGGGCCGAACGCGGCGAGCGCCACGTCGAGATAGGGCAGGAACTCTGTCCGCTGCCACTGCCGCCAGACCGCCTCCGTGACGAGCCCCGACAGCTTGCAGCACGCGTTGTCATGCCGGGCGAGAGCTTCGATGTCGCGCTGCCAGTCCGCGATCGCACCTGCCTTCTGCGGCGGCCTGATCCCCGGCTTGGCCAGGTGGTCGAGCACGAACGGCTGCTCGGGAAGCAGACCCACCAGTTCGATCGCGAATCGTAGCTGATGCGGATAGAGCAACAGGTCGTACGTGAGCCCGAACTGGTGCAGGGAGCGCACGCCCCGCACGAAAGCCTCGCCGAGCACAAACCGCGGATCGGGCTCAAGCTGTCG
>Ga0214923_10007566_pt1 | contig 11818 bp, 10 predicted proteins | sample LL1510_MetaG_FD_177993 | JGI IMG/M metagenome (GOLD analysis project Ga0214923, IMG submission 177993) | Freshwater microbial communities from Lake Lanier, Atlanta, Georgia, United States - LL-1510 | ecosystem: Environmental > Aquatic > Freshwater > Lake | place: USA: Georgia | collected... | reverse complement strand
CGGTCCTCGTTGTTTTTCCTATTTGGAAACCGCAGGGCTGTTGGGTTATTTGAATAGTCCTCAGGAAGTAGACGAGCTATTCTTGGATCTGCTCAAAACAGAACTTGAGGAAGATGCGGATGATTTGGCCTTTGATCGAAATCTAAGCGTCTGGGCGAACGCCTAAAATTAGCTCATAGCCTTCGAAAGCGTATTTCCATAAAATCCGCTCCACGGCCCAAGGATCAACTTGGTTAGAGATTGCATAAATTCTGGGCCAGGAGGCGACAATTCGAAGTTTTATCTCAATCGTAATATTTTTATTGGGCCTAATTCCAGCAACTGCTGGAACAGGTTTCTACATGGGCGAGTGGACGCCTGCAGAACTCGATTGTTCAGCAAAAACATTGCCTCAACGCTTAGTCATCAATCCGCTTGTTCTTCAAAGCGGGGCGCTGAGCTGTAAATTTCTCGGGATGAGCGAAAATACAGATATTCGCATGACATTTAAAGCCCTCTGCAACGATAACTCTTTAAAGTGGCAAGACGAAATCAGCCTCTCAGCAACCGAACAGGCCCTGGTTTTAAAATTGAAAACCGAAAATATCGAGCATCATTACCATAGGTGCGGTCAATTGCCTCCTCCCAAAGGAAAAGCTGCTCTCCCCACTCCAGGCAAAAAGAAAAACCACTAATCCGCCGCCCAAGCGTAAGCTGCAATTAGGCCTGAGCGCAACGGCTCCAATGCGTTGGACGGACTGCATAGGCCCATGGCAGCCTCTAGCAAGCCTTGGTTGAGTAGCCGCCCCGTATTCGGTTAGCCCGAATTTTAATTGTCTTAAGAGCTCTCTACGTCCGCCCGAGTGGGTCTGGGCGCGTAATGAGGCTGATAACCTTTTGTTTCATAATATCATGCATATTGGGCGCCTTAACAAAGTCTTAGGCAGCCCAGGATGACTGGGTTTTTAGCGCCCACGGAACGTTCAACTGACACATTTATGGCGCCTTTCTTTGGTCCTTATCGGGCTTGAATAAAAAGAGAAACGAGCCAACAGGCGTTTTTTGGGCGCGCGAGATACGGGAAAGTCTAAATTATGATCATGGATGAAGAAGTTGCCAGCCTCGGGCAGAAAAATATGGAAGCTTTGCCACGTCTTCACATGAAACTTCTGAATCGCCGCTCTTTTCTCCTGGGCTCAGTCGCCGGCCTTAGCGGGCTTGGGCTCTCTGGCTGTCTTACCGACGGCATCAGCCTCATGGAAGCAGCAAAACTCTATGGCCCCATGCCTAACGAGAGATTCCCGATACCGGCGGTCGATGTTAGCAAGTTAGATCCAAAATATTTCCGTCAGACGGTTCGCTACGATACGGAAGAGAAGCCCGGTACAATTATCATCGATCCGGCTAATTATTTTGTTTACCGCATCGAAGGCGACGGACTTGCGACGCGCTATGGCGCGAATGTCAGCCGACCCGGATTTCTGTGGAGCGGTGAAGTTTACGTCGGCCGCAAAGCCGAATGGCCGACATGGACGCCGCCAAAGGAAATGATGGCGCGTCAACCTGAGTCTCGAAAATATGCTGGCGGCATGCCTGGCGGCCTCGATAATCCTCTCGGCGCCCGGGTTCTCTATCTTTATAAAAATGGCGTTTACACAGTCTACACAATCTACAGCACCAGCGATCCTGAAACGATCGGCACAGGCATTACAAGCGGGTGTACTGGCCTGCTCACACAAGACATGATCCACCTATATTCAAGAACCCCTGTCAAAACCAAGGTTATCGTCCTACCAGCATAAGTATTTATGCAAACGAGATAATAAAAAGCGCAGGCTTATGATGCAGGAAATAAAGTAGTTTGGCGAGTTTTAGAAACTCCCTAAGAATAAATTTAACAAGCTATCATAGAAATTTAAGCGCTTGAGATAAGCCTTTTCATTTTTCTCTCAAAAAGGCCGACAAACTAGAGGGTTTAAATTAGGCGACATAACAAGGCTTTAGCTTGATGGCGCCTGCCAACTAGTCAGTGATATAATAAAAAATCAAAATTTGAAATGATTTAAGCTATAAACATCTTATCGTCTTCATTCAATCGCCCAGACAATTACAGAGGCGCTAGTTCATCTTGCATTAAAATCATAAATGTTTTTATTGCATGAGTAATTCATTTAATGAGATAACAAAAAATATTATAGAAGAACCTATTTAATAAAAGAAATTTTGAAAAAGAATAAATTATCCGACTGAGAGATTAATAATATTATATCTTCAACTAGAGCTAACCTTAGAACCAGTTCTTACAAGACTATTCCTGGCATTTAAGAGAAACAACGATTGATTTACGTAAATATCTATTCGTTCATGAGAAAAGATTACTCAAATTAAATTAACAGAGAGACACGTAAAATATATAGAATTATAGATACGAGGACTGTTTTAACATCTCATATTTATTATTGACGATCAGGATAAAACACTATGAAAGTGTGTCAGAGAATTATCTCTCAGCCTTGCAAAAGGCGTCTTTCTTAAATATACAATGAATATGACTGTCGCTAAAGATTTTGACATAATAATTGTTGGCGGCGGACTCTCTGGGGCGCTGCTTGCATGGCGCATGAAGCATAAGTTTTCAAATCTATCGATAAAACTCGTTGAACGCGATAACCGACTTGGCGGCAACCATACTTGGTGTTTTTTTGACACAGACCTCACGCCAAGCCAGCGCCATTATATAACCCCGCTTATTGTTAAACAGTGGACCTCTTATGCAGTTCATTTCCCAGAAATTTCCAGAACAATACAGACCGGCTATGCCGCTATCTCCTCTAGTCATTTCCATGATATAATTGCACAAGATCTTGGGGATTCTCTTTTAACCGATACAAAAATTATAGAACTGAACAATCAGTCAATAAAGCTTGAGAATGGCCAGATATTTAAAGCTTCTTGCGTGATTGACGCCAGAGGAGCGACATCCTCGCCTCATTTAGCGCTCGGCTATCAAAAGTTTCTTGCTCTTGAACTCGAGCTCTCTAAACCCCATAGCCTATCTGATCCAATCATTATGGATGCTACTGTTTCGCAGGATGATGGCTATCGCTTCCTGTATACCCTGCCTTTTTCATCTAATCGGCTGCTTATCTATGACACTTATTATAGCGACGAGCAGACGCTCTCAGCAGAAAAGCTAAAAAAGAGAATTCTTGATTATTCCGCACTTCATGGTTGGAATGTCGCGTCAATTTTACGTGAAGAGCGCGGCGTCTTACCGATCATCCTCGCTGGCGATTTAAAAAAATTTGAAGACGATCAAGTCTCGCAAGCGCCTAAAATTGGCTTGGCTGGGGCTCTATTTCATCCAACAACTGGATATTCTCTTCCAGATGCGCTTCGCATTACTGATCTCCTTACGCAAGCGCAGAATGAAGAAAATTTAACAACCGAAATAGCCCAATCCCTTATCTCAAGCTATCGCCAAAGATGTTGGCGCAACCAAAGCTACTTTCGTCTTCTTAATCGAATGTTATTTCAAGCGGGAGCGCCAGAAGCGCGCTACAAAATATTAGAAAGATTCTATAAGTTCGACACAGGCTTAATCCAGCGATTCTACGCAGCTAACCTTAAGCCATTAGATAGGCTCAGAATTGTTTTCGGGAAACCCCCGGTTCCGCTTCTTGCCGCCACCCGTTGCTTCTCTGAAGCTCGCACCCTCCAGCGTTGGGAAAAATAAGTCATGCAAAAAAAATCCAACGCCATTGTTATTGGAGCTGGCTTTGCCGGTATCGCCTTGGCCATACGACTTCAATCAGCTGGCTTTTCCACAAAACTGATTGAAAAGCGCGACAAGCCTGGTGGACGCGCTTATGTCTATCAAGACGCAGGATTTACCTTCGATGCTGGTCCGACTGTCATTACTGATCCAAGCTGTCTTGAAGAGCTTTTTCAGCTTTCAGGACGCAAACTTAGTGACTATGTCGACCTCATTCCCGTAGCCCCCTTTTATCAACTTCGCTGGGAAGACGGATTTGTCTTTGATTACGCAAATGATCAAAATGAGCTAGATCGTCAAATATCAGCATTCTCTCCAAAAGATATAGAGGGCTACCAACGCTTCCTTGCCTATTCCAAGGAAGTTCTCGAAGAGGGATATATAAAACTAGGACACGTCCCCTTCCCTGATTTTCGCTCCATGGTCCGCGTCGCGCCGCAGTTAATTCGACTTGAAAGCTACCGCTCTGTCTATAGTAAAGTTGCTCAATACATTAAAGACGAGCATCTTAGACAAGCTTTTAGCTTTCACTCCTTACTCGTGGGCGGCAACCCTTTTACGACCTCTGCAATTTACGCTCTGATCCACGCGCTTGAACGAAACTGGGGGGTCTGGTTCCCACGCGGCGGCACAGGCGCATTGGTTAACAAGGGCCTCATTCGCTTATTTAAAGATCTTGGCGGGGAAGTTATTCTAAATTCGCCCGTTAAATTAATCGAAACAAAAAATAGCAAAGTTATCGGCGTATTATGCGAAGATGGAAAGTCTTATCCAGCAGATATTGTCGCGAGCAACGCCGACGTTATGCATACCTATGGGAAATTGCTTAAAAATGAACCTCTTGCCTATAGCACAATGAAGAGCCTGAAAAACAAACGCTATAGTATGTCTCTTTTTGTCATTTACTTTGGATTAAAACGGCAACATCCAGAATTAAAGCATCATATCGTGATGTTTGGCAAAAGATATCGTGAACTTATTCAGGAAATTTTTAAAGGACCCAATTTACCGCAAGACTTTTCACTCTATCTCCATGCTCCTAGCGTAACTGACCCAAGTCTCGCTCCAGAGGGTTCTAGCGCATATTATGTGCTTTCACCCGTCCTAATCTTAATACAGCTCAAATTGACTGGCAGGTAGAAGGCCCTAAATATCGCGACAAAATTTTAGATTATTTAGAGGAATGGATCTTACCGAATTTGAAAAATGACCTGGTGACATGCCGAATCTTTACGCCTGAAGATTTCAAAGATGAACTCAATGCGTATCATGGCTCAGCATTTTCTCTCGAACCTATCCTAACGCAAAGCGCTTATTTCCGCGCTCACAACGCAGATAATAAGATTGAGGGACTTTATCTAGTCGGAGCCGGCACTCACCCTGGTGCTGGAATACCTGGCGTAGTTGGTTCAGCTAAGGCGACAGCAGGGATTATTCTTTCAAAATACTCCTCTACGGGAACGATAGCTTGAGCGAAACCTCATCCACTGATGAAATAGTTCGCTTGAGCGGCGCTATCATTCAAGCAGGCTCGAAAAGCTTTGCGGCCGCAGCTACAATTTTTGATCCCGAAACACGCGCAAGCGCCTATTTGCTGTATGCCTGGTGTCGGCACTGCGATGACGTCATTGACGGCCAACAATTGGGCTATGATCAAGGAAATACGCCCAACCATGATCCGAGGAAGGAGTTAATAAAACTCAGGAAGCAGACGAATGACGCCCTAACAGACTTACCAACAGATGATCCCATCTTCAGCGCTCTCCAGAAAGTCGTATCTAAAAACAATATTCCTAAGATATATCCCCTTGCTCTTCTCGATGGATTTGAAATGGACGTTGATAAAAAGTCCTATCAAACAATCGAAGACACGCTTAATTATTGTTATCATGTAGCTGGCGTTGTCGGCGTTATGATGTCTTTAATCATGGGCGCCAAGGATGACTTAACGCTCGACCGAGCAAGTGATCTTGGATTGGCCTTTCAATTAACCAATATCGCCCGAGATGTAATTGAAGATGCCCAAAATGGACGCGTCTATCTCCCAACCGACTGGCTCAGAACCGCTGGTCTTAACGCTGACCCCAATCTCTTACTGCAGAAATCCAATCGAGAGCAGCTCGTCATTGTCGTCAGCAGACTACTTAAGGAAGCTGAAAAATATTATGACTCAAGCCTATCGGGATTACCAAAACTTGGGTTTCGCTCGTCCTGGGCGATAGCTACTGCGCGTATTGTATATCGAAAGATTGGCGCCGAATTAATAAAAAAAGGCCCCAAGGCATGGGACAAACGCGTCTCAACAACAAAATATCAAAAACTTAGCGCACTAATTTCTGGGTTAGGCGCAGCTATTTATTCCCATACAATCGGGCAGCATGTCGCCCCTTACCCCCGTGATGGACTTTGGACAAGACCAAAAGATTTATAAAAATAATTGATAGCGGTTACTTCTATAGAAGCTATATTTTCAATCAAGGCGATCATACTCTAAATTATGCATTGCGCGAAGTTCGCGCTTAAGATCGCTGACTTTAGGCGCATAAAGAAAACCAAAAGAGACACATCCCAATCGACCATGAACCGCATGATGGAGTCGATGCGCTTGAACTAAACGTTTGAGATAAGCATTTTTTGGAATGATTTTAAACGGCAGTCGATTATGTACAAGCCCATCATGCGCCACGAAATACAAAAAACCGTATAGCGTCATCCCAGTCCCGACCCACAATATAGGATGATGATAGGTAGATCCAAAATAGATCATAATGATAGAGGGGACGGCAAATGTTAAAGCGTAAAGATCATTACGCTCAAAAACCCCATCATGCTCAGTGTGATGACTTTTATGCCATCCCCATCCCCAACCATGCATGATATATTTGTGGCTGAGATTTGCGACTAGCTCCATGATAGCGACGGTGAGGATCACAATTAAAATAGGAACGAGCCAATTCATGATTTATCTCTAAGTCTAAGTTTTAATGGAGTTCTATCGAACGGGCTCAATTCTGTATTGAATAATTAAGCGTTAACATCGCTACAATAAAACCCATCAAACTTATGATCATTAGTAAACTAATTGATAGCATCAGATCTGACAAGCTAGCGCCCTGCCAAAGAGCCGCGTTATAGGACTCAATAACCCAGGCGCTAGGCGCCAGCCAACTCATATCTTGTAGCCAAGACGGCATCAAAAATCTTGGCACCATACTTCCGCCAATCGCTGACATCACGAGTACAAAAAAGTTTGAGAAAGTTGTTGCTTGCTGTCGCGTTTTAAACAGAGCTGCAATCACTAATCCAATCGACGCAGCGCAGCATGCAGCGCCAATAGAAATTAATAAACATTCTCGCCATTTCCCAATGATATTTACGCCGTAAAAGAATTGGGCAAGAAAAAATATAAGTGATAATTGGATCATGCCCTGAAAAACAAGAAAGAGAAACTTACCTGAAAGTATTTTACCAACACTTCCGATGCCAGAAACCATACGATCTGTAATACCATTTTGGCGCTCATCAATTAAAGACATTGCACCTTGTATTAACGAAAACAACAAAAACATAAAACCAACTGCTCCAGCGTAATAAACAACTGTTGCGCTTGCCTGATTGCGAATTGAAATATTTTTTTGCTCCACAAGTTGATTGGGGTTATAGGTTTTATATTGCTGTGGCCGCCGTTCCTTTTCTTCTGCCTCTTTCCTTATAGCCTCAAGAGCTTGAGTAACTCCTTGACGCTGCGGACTTAAGAGTTTGAAAAATTTACTCTCAAAATCTTCAATCGATCTGCCATAAACTATATCAGGTAGATACTCATTAAAGATACTCATTAATCTCCCAGTCACAATTGGAGCTGCGATCGCACGAGCTGGGTCGCTCACAATTACTATTGGCGCGTCCTGATGAGCTTTTAAAGAGGAGAGATCGGAACGTATAATTATCCCTGCGTCAATTTCAGCCTTACGCACCATATCCTCAATATCTTTTATCGTTTTTGGTTCCATATCCGCCAGCCGACTATCAGGAGACCTAACAATCGCTTTGGTAAGTCGCTGCGTTGTCTGCGAATGAACTTGATCCAACACAGCTATTTTTAGTTTTAAATCCCCACCAGCAGTAACTGAAAAAATTGCCGCAAAAATAATGTAAATCATTGGGGGTAAGGCAAAAGCCATTGCTAATGCCGCCCGATCACGCAGCAATCCAAGCATCATCACGCGAAAAATAGCGAAAATCATATTACGCTCTCGTTCATCATTTTCATAAATAAACTTGTTAAATCTGGGGAGCGTATACTAATTTCTTTAACTAACATACCGGAGCGCGCTAACGCTTCACTCAATGACTGTATATCCATATGACTATTTTCAAGCAGGCCAATCCAGACCAAGGGGGGTTGAATAGGCTGGAAACCAACTTCTTTGAGCAGTTGAATACCTACATCAGGCGGAGGAGAGCTGAAACTAATTATAATTTCGCGTTCATCGCCAAAATAATCAGTAATTAACGTCTTAGGCGCGCCTTCCATCCAGATTTTTCCATTTTTCATGAAACCAACCCGGTCAGCTAATTGTTGCGCCTGATCAAGGTCATGGGTTGCGATTAGGATCGCTGCGCCTCTATCTCTTAAATCAAGGAGTAAACTGTGAATTTCTTCCCGTGCGTTAATATCAATACCAACAGTAGGCTCATCAAGAATAAGCGCTATGGGATTATTTAAAATAGAAGCACAAATATTAATTCGACGCTGATACCCGCCTGATAATGTCCGACAAAGTTTATCCGCCTGATTTTCCAAAGAGGCCTTTTGTAGCATCAAATTAACAGATTGAGTGATATCTCGTCGAGAAAGCCCTGAAATTCGCCCAAATATTTCGAGATTTTCTGTAACAGTGAGATAAGGAAATATCGCAATATCCTGCGGCACGTAGCTCACCATACGACGCGCATGTTGATCTCCTCTGGGATCTTTACCGCCTACTCGTATATAGCCCTTATCTAATTTTAGCCGACCGCACATTGCTTTCATAAGCGTCGTTTTACCGGCTCCATTTGGCCCTAACAGACCAAACACTTCTCCAGCGCGCAGTTTAAGATCAACGCCACGAAGAACAGCATGCGAGCCAAAAGAAAAATGCGCTTGTGTAACATCAAGCCTCACAGCTTCCTCATGGGCTGTAGAGCGCAGCTTGTTTGCTGTATGAATTGGCTGGCTATTTTGCAAAATTTCTACTGACTTTATGTCATTCATTAGGATTGAAATCTGGAAAAGCCAAAATCAATTAATGCTGCAAGGCTCTGGCTATTGCCGCCCATTTTATTAAGATACGCTCGAGCGGCGTTTAGATGATGATTCATCATCTTGTTCGCGTCAGACTTACCAATCTTTGATAAAATTGTCGGCTTATCCATATCTTTGCCTGTATCCTTTCCAGTTTGACCGGAGTAGGCAATGTCATCCAAAAAATCATCCGCGATTTGAAATCCGGCGCCTAGCTCTGAAGCAAATTTGCGAACGAGGGACAATTGGCTATCTTTGACGCCTGCTAATAGAGCGCCCGCTTCAGCCGCAGCCGTAAAGAGCACCGCTGTCTTTTGGGCATTAACTCTACTCAACTGGTGATCATTAGTAGATGCTGACCTGAGATGCAGATCCATGACCTGACCTCCAATGAGCCCATCGAAACCAACTGCGTTTGTTAACAGACGAATGAGTTCTATCCGAATATCTGCTGTTAACATCTTGTTAGAGGCTAACACTGAAAAAGCGAGATTGAGCAGACCAACACCGGACAAAATGGCTATATCTTCACCAAATTTTCGATGCGTCGTCTGCTGTCCCCTGCGCACTACGGCATTATCCATTGCAGGAAGATCATCAAGAATTAATGAGGCGGCATGGATCATCTCAACGGAACACGCGACATCAAGAGCGGTGAACACATTATAACCAAAATTCTGAGCAGTCAGTATTGTTAACAACGGCCGCAAACGCTTGCCTGGGGCTAACAAATTATACGACATCCCAGCATGTAACATTGGTAATTCAGGGTCACCTTGCGGTAAAAGCTCACCCAATCGATCGTTTATGAGCAAGCGGAGACGGTGAATATCCCATTCGTCTTCTATACCTTTATGGTCATCAGCCAGCACGTTTAATTCTCTAGTCGTTAATTCTCGATTTTTATTTTTCAAAAAAAGCAACCTGTTACGATAATCTGCGAAAATGGATCACTAGGAGGCGGATGGCTCAATTCTGCCTGAGCAAAAAATAACTACCCGTCAGAAAGTCGCTTTTTCAATTCTTTGTCATATTAGCATTCAATTCTTAACGCCCGATAGAGGATAGGACCAAAAAACTTCCCCCTTACAAAGGCCCTAGAATTGATGAGCCCAATATTCCAGTCATTTGGGCATATTACACGAAAGCCAAATTCATAGCTTCCTCAAATCCGTCTAATATGCCAGGCCTACAATCGGAAAAAGCTATGATTGAACACAACTTAAGACCAAAAAATGAATAATCCTCTCTCACCTGCCTTTTATACGCTATTTGACGCAAAATGAGAACGAAATAAAATAGGAAAGCTTGTCTTGAGAACAAGAAATTACATTAAAGACAATCGATTGTACCTGCAGAAATTATTCCTATTCGTAAATTTAACAAAATGCCCACCCTTGGGATTAGCTAGCGTGCGAGGTCAAGAACGACAGAATCAATCCCTTTCTTAAAGCGCCTTAGCGAGCCACTAACCAGTCTAAAAAAACTTTATCATTTAGCTTAATCTTACTTTGGATATGCAAGAAGAAACACTTCAAAGCGCCAAATCTCCAATCGCGCTTGCTGATTTCATATCAAGTATATTAAATATTCCTAAAATAAACCTCTAGTCTTCTGGATTATCATCCTCGCCCGTAATTGACATAAAATAATTTGCGCCCTCTCTACATCCAAAACGGGCGGGTTAACTAAAAGACATCTCCGGACGAACGTTAGGCGATATTTTTGAGGAATATAAATTGGCTAAGATCCAGCTTACAGTTTTGTCTCTTTTTTTAATTATATTAGTGAACATATCTTATGCACAAAATACAAATTCCATTAGGAATAATAATACGGTAAGGAATTTCATTCAAAAATTGATGATCATTGAGAAAAAAACATCAATAATGGATAATTTATCCATCAGCGAACAATCTTCATTAATCATTGAGACGAAAAGTCTCCGGGGGCTATTAAGTAGATTATCCAGCTCAGCCGATAATAAAAATGATATATCAGCCTGCACAGACGCCGTTGAAGCTTTGGTCAATTTTATACAGGCGTCAATAAAAGTTAATAGACATGCGCGTCAGGACTGGGAAGACTACACCAACAACAAAAATGCTTGTTTTGCTTTGCTCAAGTGAGCAGATACCTAGGCCAGGCTGATTTAGGCTTCCCAGTTATCAGGGACTGCAGCAAGTGGGTTATTTACTATTTCTTGTGTAGAAAAATCGGCAGGCCAACTGTGAGAATAAAAATACCAGCAAATACTAGAAGGAAGCTCATGATAACCCCCGCGGTGTTTACTTAATATAAAGTAGAGACAGTCATTATCATAAGAACAACCAATTTGGACAAAATTCCCTCAATTCTTGCCAATCAGCTTATGGTTTCCATCAAATGGAATTTGACGATCCACTGCCTGCATCCCAGGATAGGGCTCGAGGAAGCCAAGATTTATTGCACAGGAACAATCAATTCCAAGAGTTTTAGAAATCTTAGAACAAAGACGTCGGCAAAATTTGATAAGTCCAGTAAAATCCATCTTGTTAATATCAACCAGATACTTATATCGTAAATGTCATTTAGACGATTAAGGTCACCCTAAGCATCAGGGTGAAAATTATGATGTAATGTCGATTACAGTCTCTCACCAATCCGAAGTAAACAGGAAAACACATGTCCGAGAACTGGCTCTATCAAATCAGATTCAAGCTATCTCCTGAAAACGCCGCCTTAATCCATAGCGGTAAAAGCCTGGGCTTTTTTGATGAGATCATAGGGATATTAGA
>Ga0214923_10007565_pt1 | contig 11818 bp, 12 predicted proteins | sample LL1510_MetaG_FD_177993 | JGI IMG/M metagenome (GOLD analysis project Ga0214923, IMG submission 177993) | Freshwater microbial communities from Lake Lanier, Atlanta, Georgia, United States - LL-1510 | ecosystem: Environmental > Aquatic > Freshwater > Lake | place: USA: Georgia | collected... | reverse complement strand
TCTGTGCTATCGTAAATAAACTTTTTTTATATGATATAAATATAAATATTATTTTATAATCTATTTTTATTAATATTCCAATTAATATTAATAAACTAATTATAATATCATCTAATGACTGAAATATTAATAATTTAATTCCATGAAATATTCCCTCTATTTTCCTCAAATTCATATAATCAATATTACTTTTCTTCCATTTATCATAAACATTGATATTTAAAATTTTATAAGTATCTATTTTTTCAATATAATCATATATAATATTATTCTGTTCTATTAACATTTTTCCCGATTTATCAATCATAAAATCAAAAAATATTTTATTATATTTATATTCTAAATATAAATGAATTAATGATAATATAAATGTTATATTATAAAATATAAATGATTTATTTATTAATATTAATGATGTGATTATAAATTGTGATAAATCCCTTAAAAATATATTTCCATTCGTATAAAATAATTCTGTTATACATTTAGCATCATTATTTAATATATTCGCTATATTTTGATGATTATTTTTATGAAAATATAATAAATTTTTTTTATTATATGTTTTCATAATTTCATCTTTAATTATATGTTTTAATTCTTCCATATACAAAGTAAATATTAATCCTCTAATACCAGCAAAAAAATTTGATGATATTACAAATAATAAATAATTAATTATTAAATTATTTATATTATTATCATTATTTAATATTTTCGTAATTATTTCACTATATATTAAAGGTATAAATGATAATAATGCCGATGATATCATACCCGACATAAATCCAAATATAATTTTTTTATTAATTTTTAAAATTAATTTATTTATCATTTATTATAATATAAATTATATAAAAGATAATTATATTTATATTTATAATCTTAATACATTTTTCTATAAATTAATGACATTACAAATATTTAATTCATTATTAACTATGACATCTGTTTTAAGATTAACTACAGATTTAAATTCAATTCCTAAAAAAAATATCTTAAATACACCAATATTATCAAATAAATTTGTCGTAAAACATAATTACTATAATATGATTTATAAAAATAATATTGAATATCATAATTTAAAATGTTGGAAATCTGTATGTTTTTTAAATTTTAATTTAGAAAATCAAAAAGACGAAAATTTAATTTTTTTATTAGAATTTAATATTAATAAAGATGATATTAATAATCAATTTATTAAAATTGATAATATTATCATAAATAATGATTTTTATGATAATATACATAATGAAATTTATAAAAAATTATTTTTTCATCTAAATAATGATGAAACAAAATTAATAAGTACAAGTTTAATAACTTTTCTTGAAAATTATGCCATTAAAAATAAAATTAATAAAATTATTATCGATATTCACAGCAATCTAGAAAGATTTAATTATGAATTAAAAGAATTAGGTTTTATTCCTACCAATAGAAGATGTCTATTAAATCCTTTTTGGATTGAAGCAGAGAAAATAATTTAAAAAAATGATTTTTCATCTATTTTTATTTATAGAAAATGATTGACCTTTCTATGTTATCTTTAAATGATATTACTCCAATTCAAGATACAGGTTATAATTGTATCTTGGATTGTAAAACAATTGAAGATTTATTATATTATATTTATTCTTTTGAAAATCCAAATATATCATTTGAAGAATTACATGATAAAATAATTGATTATTATATTCTAGAAGCAAATGATGAATGTATTTCAAATCATCTAATTTCTGTAAAAAATCATATTAATACATTTTATGATGATGAGAATAAATTAAATATCATCATTAATTTCATTTCAAGTCCATATGGAATAGAATATTTAAAATCTATATTTAATACAATTAAATATTAAAATCTTCTTTTATACATACATCTAAAACCACCAGTATTTATAGGAATTTTTCTTTCATATAATGGATGTACTACCTTATTAATTGTATTTCCCGTAGTTTCTGATGTTTTTGTCATTAAACTTTCTAAAAATGGTTTCTTATCTGTTGTTATTGTTTCAGATATATCTGGTAATGATGAAGAAATAGTTGTATTTTTTGATGGCATATTTTGATATGATGTTAATACTTGTTGATTATAATTAACAGGCGATGAAGTCGAATAAGTATTAACTTCATTTTTATTTCTAGATAAAAATGAATAAATAATTATTATTAAAATTATTAATAATAATAATCCAAGCACTATAATACCAAAATAAATCCAAAAATTAAATATATTAGATTTTCTCTTCTTTTCTACATTTTCCTCTTTATCGTTTTTACATATACCAGATGACATTATTCCTATTATTAAAAAATAAATAGATTTTAATTAAATAGAACTAATGCCTTTAAAAACTATTAAAGTCAAAAAATGGATTTCAATTGATAAATTTGAAACTTATAATATTTCAATATATGATGATGATAGTATTGAAGATGGAGTTTCTAAAATAGCAAATACAATTAATAATAAAAATCGTTTTTATGTCTGGAATTCAAATTTTCCAAATCTATTATATTCAATTGATTTTATTAAATGGAAAGATTATAATCCTAATCCTTTAAAATTACATTTTCCTATAAAAAAAGACCCAACTATTAAAGACCCTATAACTTATAAATTATCACAAGGAAATTGCGATTTCAATTTTTTAAATATTATTTTTGAAAACGATTTTCCAGAATTACAAGATAATCCTTATTATTTTATCGATAAATCTTTTCCATCTCTCGAAGAATTAAATAAAAAATATAAAAAACTTAATTTATTAGATACTGTCGATATTTCTCCTATTATCGAAAATAGATTTAATATTCATCGTTTCGAACTTTCCTCTAAAATTAATAAATCTCTAACACTTGCCGAAATTTTTACATTATTAAATACTAACAAATTTATTCAATATATTCAATGGGTTAATGATAACTTCACTTTAATTCATAAATTACATCTTTATCATACTATTTCCTCCAATAATCTTAAAAAATGGTGTTCATTAGACAAATTAACCGATTTTAATTGTATTAATTGTTATTGTCTTCTTCATGAAGAAAATAATAGTTATATAAAATTTACTATATTTAAAGACCTATCTATTAAAATTAATTTTATCATAGATTTAAGAAAAAATATTTCTTGGAAAATTATTGAAGATACAAAAGAAAATATTCTTAAACCTTATTTACAAACCACTTTTGAAGAAAAAATAACCTTTAAACCAATTTCTATTAAAGTTCATAATTATATATCTATATCTAATGTAATTATTTCAAAACTCGCAAAAGTTATTTCTTCTTATCAAGATATATTTAAAACCATTAGTTTTAAAAATACTATTAATCTTATCTATAAAAGAAGTTCCAATTATTCATCAGAACCATTCGATTTAAATTCATATGTTAAAAATCGTCTTTTATTTGGTGTAGATATTGATGAATTAATCGAAGAATTATTAACTTTTAATAAAACAAAAGAAGAAGCAAAAGCAATAATTACCGAAGAAATAGCATTTTTAAATGAATTAGAACAAAAAAATATTAAACCTGAAATTATCGAAAAAAAATTAAATACTATCGTTGTCATTAAAACTACTAAATTCGGTTATGAATTAATTATTCATAATATTCCCAATAAAAATGAATTAGATAATCTTTTATTTTGGATTTCTAAAATTATTTGTTTAGCACAAGATAAAATTAAAGATGTTAAAAAACCAACGAAAAAACAAATTATTAAACAAAAAACACCAACACCTCCTTCTTCCCCAGATAATACCGATGAAGAAGAAGATGAAGATTTAGGAAAACTAAATTATAATACATCATCTTCAAGTGGTGGCGGTAGAATGAAAGATAATGACGACCAACGTTATAGAATTAATCTACTCCAAAATGCCGATAAAGACCTTTTCGGCGAAAATTACGCAAGAGGAAAATGTCAAAAAAAAAGTCAGCCTTTTGTCGTTTCACCAGAAAAAAGAGAAGAATTAATTAATAAAGGAACTTATTTTGTCGATAATGATATCGCTTATGGCAGTAAAAAAGATAAAATAAATTATTATATTTGCCCTCGGTTTTGGTGTAAAGATAGTAAAGTTCCCGCTAATCCAATAAATAAACAATGTCCTTTACCTAATGAAGAAGTTATCGAAAGTTTTTTTAATAATCCTAATGAAGATGATGTTAAAAGATATGTAAATCTCAAAAGACCAAATGAAAATGATTTATGTATTCCATGTTGTTTTAAAAAACCTCCCAAAGATGAAGAATTAAATAAATGTAAATTTTATAAAGGATATAATCCAGAAGAAAAATTAAAAATTGTAATAGATGAAAAAGAAAAGAATTATCTTGTTGATAAATTACCCGTTGATATCGGTAGAATTGGTATAATTCCTCAACAACTCCACGATTTATTATTTCCTGATATCAAATATCAAAATTGTTCGAAAGATATTTCAAAAGAAGAAGGTTGTTTAGTAAGAAAAGGAATTATTCATAAATTACCAAAAGACCCTAATATTGATAGTATTATGAATGCTCTCGCCGAAATTTTAGATTTTAAATCTAAAAAAGAATTAATTAATGATATAAAAAATCGTCTCAATTTAATAACCTTTTTAAGTATTGAAAATGGTAATGTCTGTAAAGCTTTTATGGATAAATTACCTATTATTCCAAATGAATATAATATTAAAGAACTTCAAGAACATCTTCACAAATATCCCGAAATTAATAAAATATGTGATTTAGATAATGATATTAAATATTCAAGATTTTTAGCAATTTTTAAAAGTTATAAAAAATTTATTAATTATCTTGAAACAAATTCTTATCAAATTCCTAAATCACCATATTATCTATTCTCATTATTAAGTATTCTCTATAATAAATTACTTATCATCTGGGAAAAACAATCAAAAGAAAAAATAGTAAATATTATTTGTCCTTATTATACTTCTTTTAATGATTTAATAAGTTCTTTAAAAGATATCAATCCTGATTTAATTATGCTTATTAAAGAGAAAAAATATTATGAACCTCTCGAACTCAAATATAGAAATAAAGAACTTGTTAAAACTTTTAAATTAAATCAATTTCCTAATCTTAAAGATTTATTTAAATCTTGTAGCAATAATTCTATTAATTTTGATAATTATAATAAAATTTATCAAAACTTATTTTCTCTACATACTTGGATTAATTCACGTATCCTCAAAAATTACGAAAAATTTAAAATAACTTCTATTATCATTAATAGTGATTTAACTATCGAACATTTCTTAACAAAAGGCGGATTTCTTCTAACTATCGAAAAAATCGGAATCAGTTTCTTAGAAAAAATTATTAATGAATTTAAAATATCTAAAATTTATTTCTATGATGATTTAACCGATAATGAAATAAATTTTAATATTAATGTTTTAGTTAATGACTTAGAATTATTTAAAGAAAAAGCAATTTTTTATAATATTAAATATAATATTGGAAAATTAGACCCTTCTATTAATCAAGAAGGAATTGTAAAAGAAATTTATACTATTCTTAATTTTCCTAAAAAAAAATTAAATGGTTCTCAAATAATACATACAAGAGTAGAAGATGATCTATATATTTATCAAAATGAAACTTTTGAAGATAATAAAAAATGGTTCCAACTTCAATCTCTCGTTTTCTCCAATCTCCTTAAAGTTTTAACAGAAGAAAAATTAAAAGAATTACAATTATTACCAAGAATTGATTACTTAAATGAATTATTAAAAATTATCTTAAAAGATAAAAATGAAAAATTTAATAAATCTAATCTAAATAAAATTAAAATTATTTTAGAAGAAATACCATTTTATAGTATTAATCATCTCAAAAATTATCTCAATAAAATTAATATCTATTATAAATATGATTTCTTAAATCCTACTATAAATATTGATGAAAAACGTAATCAATATATATTCTCACAAGTTGCCATTAATAATGGTATTCCAATTGAACTTATTAATTATCATAAATCAGCACCTTCTAATGATTTTTATATCTCAAATTATAAAACAGAAGAATATAATTTCAAAAAAAATGAAGTCATTAATGAAATATTACCTTCCATTTTTAATGGCGAATTTCAAAAATTAGAAAGTAAATGGATAATGCACAAAAAAAGTATCTGGTATTTTATGGAAATTCTTAAAGTTCATTCATATACTAATAATACCTTTATTGAATTTTTTGAATGGTTTGCAAAATTTATTAATATGAATGTAAATTTTCAATCAGTCCTCGAATCAACTTATTCTAAATTACGTAGTATTAGAAATGACGAAATCAATATGAAAACTTTCCTTACTGATAAAATTTTTCTTAATCTTTTCTCAAAAGAAACTGGCAAAAAATATTTAAATGTTAATACTTATTGGGATAACGTTTATTCTAATCTCACTAATACCGAAAGATTAGAATTAATCTCTAATATTATTAAAAAAGGTCTCCCTCTTAATGATTTAATGCTTATTTCTATCGCCGAATTATTAAATATATCTATTATAACTATTCATCGTGCTTTTTATAAAACTACAAAAGATAAAGATATACGAGGAAATATAGAAGATTTAATCGTTTCTTCTACATTATATAAAGCTCAAACAAATTATATGAATAGACCTCTTCTCATCTTCTATAAATTTAAAAATGAATTTGATGATATATCTTATCATCTCGTTTTAAATAAAACACAAATTATTAATAGTAATAGTCTCTATCTAAAATTAAATGAAGTTCCACAAGAAATATTAAAATTAGTCGAAGAACATATAAAACAAAAAAAATTATAATTTTTTATTCATCTCTAAATATTTATTTAAATATAATACTCCATCCATTAATTCCTCCTTTAAATGTTGAAGATATTCTACATCTATTAAATCAGTTCTATCAAGTGATACTCCATATTTTTTCTTACCCATATCTGCTCTCTCTAAAAACTCATCTATTGTTTTTCTTACTATATTATCAGTTTCATTTATACTCTTATTATAATCCATCGTATTTATAATTTAATATAAAAAATATAAATTTTAAAACGAAATTAATGTTCTCGTTTTTTGATTACATATAGGACATTTATAATTATTCGCTTTATAACATTCATTACAAATTTTAGAAAAACAACAATTAAATATCATAAATGTATCAACATCTTTTATATTTTCAAGACATATCATACATATATCATTTGTATAATCATTTTCTATTATTCTTACTATTTCATTTAATGATAAATGAACTTCATCGAATTTAATCAAATTTTTATAATTATTACCAATTTTTATTTGAAATATTAATGTCTTATTTAATATCTCATTAAGAATATTATATGTTATCGAATTATTAATAAATTTTTTATATATATTTACTATATTCTTTGAATATATATTATTATCCAATGATATCTTTATTATATTCTTCCTAGTTATATTATTTGTTATCCCATCCTTATAATTATCTATCCCTATTACATCCAATAATATCTTATGAAATGTATTTCTAATTTTATTATCATTTATTATTATTTCAATATCTTCTAATGTCATATCATAATTTTTATTATTTGATTTATATAAATCATATATAAATATATATTCATGAATATATAAACAAATTTCAGCATTCCTTAATTCTCTAATCATCATCGATTAAATTTTAAAAAAATATTAATAATCATTTTTTATTTTCTAATTATTATCACATTCTCTCCTTTACATATCGCACATCTCTCATATAATAAATTAAAACATTTTATACATGTCTTATAACAACAACAATTACTTATAATATATGTTTTATTTTTCTCAAAACATATAGAACATCCCTCATTTATATATTCTTTATCTTCCACTATCTCTATTATCTTATTATTAAATTTACTACCTATATTAATATCTATTATTTCATATCCCGATTTTGTATTTATTATTATTGATGGAATTATTATCAATAATAATAAATCAATATCTATATTATTATTTTTATAAATTTTTCTATAAATATTTATTAAATAATTATATGAAATATCTATTCCATATTTAATATTTTCATTTATTTTACTCTTTTTATCATATGATATATATAATTTTTCTATATATTTTAATATATTTTTTAATTCATCCCGTAAATTATCTTTATCAAGTTTATATATATTTTCTATTGTTTTTTTATAATCTTTATTATTCTTTTTATATATTTCATTTATATATTTAACCATATCAATATAAAATTTCGTTTTTTTATCCATTATTTATTTATTATTATTTTCTCAATAATCATTTTTTATATTTCTCCAAATATTATCTTATTTATCGTCGTATTTACACAAAATAATCTATGTAATATTATCGCCATTATCATTAATATTATAAATATTATCCAAAAATTAATTTTTATCATATAACTTATTAATAATGCTCCCAATATAGTAAATACTAAATCTATTATTGCTATATTAAATAATCTTATCGAATGTGCTCCTTCCCCTTCCTTTCCAAATATATCTTTATATTTACTAAAAGGACAACTCATTTATATTTATGATATAATTTAATTATGTTCCATTAAATTTGAATTTATATATGTCTTATAATATTGAATGGAATGATGGAATTTTATGGAATGAAATAAAACCAATCTATAATGGTTATATACCTAGTTATATTTTAGATACAGAGAAAAGACGAAGATTTTGCTATGTAAATAAAAGAAAATATGAAATAATCGAAATTCTTAATAAAATACCTGATATATCTTATTATGAATATACGAATATTAGAAAAAAAATTTATGAATTAAATATTTATGGATATTATTCTTTATAATATTATTAATGACTTTCGAAAATTTAATTTTATTTATTTTATTTTTTAGCGGATTTTTATTTATTAAAAAACAAATTAAAAAAGAAATTAATTATCATCTTCTAATTTTAAAACATAATTATATACAAATTATTAATAATCCTGATTTATCTATTCATAAACATAAACTTATTTCAAATAATATTAAAGAAATCGATTTAATCCTAAATAAATAATTATTGAATATATTAATAAATGTATCCATAATATATTACTAAAATAACACCACATAGATCCCCATGTTCTATATTCATAATAATAATATAAACTAATTATTAATGTAATTAAAACAAATATAAATTTATATTTACTATCAATATTCGTAATTAAATAAAAACTTAAAAATATTATTATCCATATTATATTAGGTTCTAACCATAACCATCTTAAATGCTTATTTTTTCCTATAATTGTCTTGAATTTTATATTTTTTAATTCAATCAAAATAAATAAAAATACAAATATAAAATACAAATATAATATATACTCATTTTTATAAAAATAACATAATAAAAATATCTGTATTCCTATTATAATTAATCCTATTTTACTTAAAAATTCATTTATTTTTTTATTATTTAAATTATTCCATAAAAAATATTCTAATAATTGTATGAGTGTAAATGATAATATAATTATAATATATTTAAATTCTATTATTCCAAAAAAATATATTATTATCGCCGATATACATCCAAATATAAATGTATTTAAAGAAATATTCGCATTCCAACACATATTTTCTTTAAATATAATTAGAATTAAAAAAATGATTTTAAGACTTCAATTATCTTTATAATAAAGATGGATTATCATAAATTATCTCACGACGAATTAATTAATAAATGTAAGGAATTAAATATAGATTATTTAACTAAAACTAATAAACCAAAAGCGATTAAAACACTTATCTCTTTATTATTAAAATCTAATCAATCTAAAACAACTTATGAAGAAAATTATTCTTCATTAGATACAATTATCGATAAATGTCATAATTTCTTATATACCAAAGGAATTACTGGGAGTAAAGCTCAAAATGATATTATGAAAATTTTTACTGTTGTTATTATTAATTATCTTAATAATAATGGTAATGAATATATTATTAATTTAATCGAAAATTATAAAAAAACAAATGGAGCATTAAAAATGTTCTATGAAAAATTCGAAGGTGATTTATCAAAAGTTGAAGAAAATAAATTATCTGTTATTAAAAATCATCTTTATTATCTCGATTATCTTAAAAAATTTTCTTTAATATTAGTTCCTGATAATAGAAATAATAGAGGTGATGAAAATGATATGTGGAAATCATTCGTTCAAGAATGCTTATCTAAAATTTTTCCTGATATTTATTCAAACGAAGATTATATTATTAATTGTAAATATAAATTCGCTTTATCTAATTTAATTGAAATTATTTCTAAATTTAATATTAATGATTTAATTATTAATGAACTCCAATCTATTAATGGAGATATTCACGAAAAATTCTTAAAATATGAAGGAAATAAAAATTCAAAAGAATTAGGACAATTTTTCACGCCACGAGAAATTATTAAAACTATTCTTAATAATTGTGGTTTTAAAGATTTAATTGAAAAATTAGAAGGAAATGATTTATCTATATATGATCCGTGTTTAGGTACGGGTGGTCTTCTATGTTATACTTATAATTCTTGTAAATCTAAAATTAATTCTGAAAATATTTATGGTTGTGAAATTGAATCTGATACTATGAAATTAGGAATTGTTTCATTAATGATTTCCACTAATAATTGTAATAAAAATATTAAACGATGTAATAGTCTTATTGAAAATCCTTATTTATTTGAAGATAAGAAATTTGATATTATTTTCACAAATCCACCTTTTGGAACAAAAACTAATTATAAACAATTAGAAAAAGATTTTGAAGATTTTAAGAAAAATAAATATCCAACATCTTCCTTAAATTTTAAAGATATTTATAAAATTTCTGGAAATACTGGAATTAATTTATTTATTCAAAATATTATTTATTTATTAAATATTGGTGGTATTGCTTGTATAATTCTCCCTGATGGTGAATTAATGATCGGAAAAAGTTCTATTAATATTCGTAAATTTATTCTTGATAATTGTAGAATTTTAAAAATTATTACAATTAATTCAGGAGCATTTACAAATACAACTATAAAAACAAAAGCTTTAATTATCCAAAAAGGAAATTATGATAATTATAATCAAGAAATAGAATATTTTGATATAAATTCTAATGGAGTTGATAATTTAGGATTTGAAAAATTAAATGAAAATTTACAATTTAATTTAAATATTGTAGAAGAAGAAAAAGAATATGGCGAAGATATTGAAATTAAAACACTTGGAGAAATTTGTGAAATTAATTATGGAACAAGAATAACAAAAAAAAATAATATAGAAGGAGAATATGATGTATATGGTGGTGGTGATAAAACATTTAAAACAAATAATTATAATAGAGAAGGATTTAATATTATAATAGGTAGATTTGCAATTTCTAAAAAATGTGTTAGATTATTAAATAAAAAACTTTATTTAAATGATAGTGGATTATCTATTAAACCATTAAATAATTGTAATTTATTTCATAAATATATAGGATATTATTTATATAATAATCAATTTAAAATATATGAATTAGCAAGAGGAACAGCACAACAAAATTTAGATATTAATGAATTTAATAATTTAAAAATTCCAATCCCTCCTTTAAATAAACAAAAAGAAATTGTTGAATATCTTGATAATAATAATGAAATTATTAAAAATTTAGAAAAAGAAATTGAATATAATAAGAAAATAGCAGAAGATTTATTTAAACAAATATTATAAAATCTTTCTTATCTCCTCCATAATAAAACCATAAACATTCATTCGGTA
>Ga0214923_10007563_pt1 | contig 11819 bp, 4 predicted proteins | sample LL1510_MetaG_FD_177993 | JGI IMG/M metagenome (GOLD analysis project Ga0214923, IMG submission 177993) | Freshwater microbial communities from Lake Lanier, Atlanta, Georgia, United States - LL-1510 | ecosystem: Environmental > Aquatic > Freshwater > Lake | place: USA: Georgia | collected 2015-10-15 | reverse complement strand
TTTTTGAAGATTCTATCCACTTTTTAATATTTACAATCCCGCCGTCTTTAAATCCTGCAAGACCACCACTAGCAAATTTTTGCTCGTTAATTCCGTCAAGGAATGACGTGCCATATTTAGCAACAGAAGATGCCTTAACTACATACTCGCCATTTGAAAGTCGGGCGGGAATAGAATCTGATGTACTATCTCCTGGTCCTCTAATATAACCGCCCTGAGCTCTTAGATATGGTCTTCCATTTTCGTCTTTTGGAATATGATTGGTTGGAGTGTAAGTTATTTTTCGAACACCACCACCAGGAGATGTAGTTATTGCTGTTGCAACTGTTTTTATTTGCCACTGACCATCTTTGTAAACATAAGTAACACCGTCTTCTTCTACTACTAAACCCTCTTTTGCTTTTTGACGACTTGGCTTAAATCCAGCAGCTTTGGAAGCATTTTTATATGCCTCTTCAAATCCTTCACCACTTGGATGTTGCATATAATAGCCCATAGCAAACTGTTGTTTGAAAAGATCATTACCAATTTTAAGATTTCCAACCGCCTGAAGCATTGTTCTAAAATCTTTAAATGCGGGAGAATTATATGTGGTATCCATTTGAGTTGCCCATCCTTTAATTCCATCCTTTGTTTCAGAAAGTGCACCCTTTAAACCATTTGAAGGATCATTAATAAAATCAACTAAGTCTTTTATTCCCTTCTTTTTATTTTTTGGATCTGCGTACCATGCTGCAATTTTATCTCCAGCCCCGTCAAGCGTGGTGTTAAATTTTTCTGCTGCCGTATTCATTCCATCAATTTCTGTTTGAGCCGTAGTAATTTTTTTATTTTGAGTATCTATTTCTGATTGAGCATCTTCTACTGCTTTGTTATAAATTCTTTGTTTCTTTTCACAACCTTCAATCAAATTTTGAGTGCTTTCGATTTTTTGATTTAACTCATCTTGTCTGTTTTTCAATGAATCTATTCTAGCTTGATCCGCTGTATCTTTAGATTCTTTTGCTCTTAAAGCATTTTGTCTTTCTATTTCCTTGTTATATTTATCTTGTGCTGCGGCTTGAGCCAAAATGTCGCCAGAAGCAGAAGCCCTAGTAATTTCAGCTCTTAAATCTGCAAGAGTTTGCTCTTGTTGTATGGCTTGTTGATTTTTGTCATAAAGTTTTTGTCTAGCATCAATTTCTTTTTGAATATTATTAATTGATTTATCAATTGCAGAAGATTCTTTTTGATAACCCTTAATTCTTTGATTATAGCTATAAATAAGGTCGTCTTGAACCTTTATCTTTTTATTATATGATTCTATAACACGTTGATCTTTTGCTATAAGAGACTGGCTTGTTTTAATTTCTTTTTCTAACGCAGCTTGTCTTTTTGCCTGTCTTGCTGCATACTCTGCCTTTCCTTTTTCTGCAAGATCACTTACAGATGATGCAAGCTGTTGTTTCTTTGCAAACACATCCATAAGACCATTTACCACAGATGTATTCTGACCCAAGACAAGCATTTGATTACTTGTAAGTTTTAATCCATTGTTCATAAGGGAGTCTATACTTACAATATTTTTCATACTTGTACCAGTAGACCAAAGCAAACTGTTTGCTTTTGCTAATGCTGGATTTGTAGCTCTTACAGTATCATTAAAAGACTTAAATGTATCATAGGATTCAATGCTTATACCCTTTGAACTTAAATTATTTAATTGACTTGAAAATTTTGACAGTCCCTCAGAACCTTGTGTAACCTGAGATAATAATTGACCAATATCTGAACCTGTGCCTTTTCCACTTTTAATAATATTTGATAAAAGTGTTTCTGCCTTTTCTTTGGTTGGCAATGTACCTAAAACTGCCCCAGTATCTGTTTCACTGGCTCCAGCTGCTTTTAAATATCCCCTAACTGCAGTTTCTGCTTTTGTTTTACTTCCAGTTGTGGCTAAAGTAGTTCTATACAAATTTTGCATTAAACCAGAAACTTTAGATATATCTTTATCTTTTAATGCATCTGAAATATTTTTTATTGCATTTACTGTTTCTGTGTCTGATGCACCTTTAAGTGCTTCTGCAACTGCATCTATACTTTTTTCCATTTTCTGAGCAGCAGTTTCTAATTTATTTGTAGTAAGAACTGTAGCACCAGAAAAACCTTTTAATTTAATTCCAAGTGCGTCAAGAGCGGTAGAGCTTAATCTTGTAGAAGATGATATACCAGCAGCAGTATCTTGTGCTTTTCTTTTTTGCTCATCAAACCAGCTCTTCATAGCCCCGCCGATTGCACCAACACCAGTACCAATTAATGCTCCCCAAGGACCAAACATAGAACCTATTTGTAACCCAGCCTGTCCCATTCCAATAGCACCTTGCGCTAATTTATTATCGCCAGCAGCCTTTTTTAATGGTTCTGCAAGCATGGGCGCAATCATTTGCATAGCAATTCCAACCATTGGATTAGCACCAAGTTTTCCAAGCTTTCCTTTTTTAGAGCCACCCTCTAAGTCATCTTCACCTGCACCTCCAGCCAAGCCAAGGCTTGCTTGCAGTCCTTGAAAAGCTTGTACATATGCTGATCCTGGAGTATGAGTATCTCCTTTTTGTTTTTCTGGTTTAGAATCTTTTCCTCCTCCAAAGAATCCAAAGAAACCTCCTCCAGAAGAACCACCCTCTTTTGAAAATATTGTTTTTGCTTTTACTCCAGCCTCTTTTATATTTTTTTCAAAATCTTTTACTGAAGATAAAGCTCTCTTAAAAACATCAAACACGTCTGTTTTGGTTTCTTTACCAAAATATTTAACCGTAGTTCCAATATTTTTAACATGAGTTTCAAAGCCTTCTGCACCAGTTTTTAATCTACTAAATATTTGAGCAAATCCACCATGCAAGTCTGTAGTAGCCTGTGAAATAATTCTTGATGGAAAAAGTCTAGAAAATTCATTTATGGTAGATTGTACTTGGGCAACGGTTACTCTTGGATCTACCTCTCTTTTTCCAGAACCCTGTGCAAATCTAGGCGCAACATTCCAATTAAGATGATTTAATAATCCACCATATTGTTTTGCTGCATTTTTATTAACAACAAATTCACCTGGTTCAAGCATTGCAGGTACTCTATCGCCATTCCCGCTTCCTGGTACCCAAGGAGAACCACCAGTAGCAAATCCTGGAATTCCGCCTTTTTGAAGTGCATTATTTTTAATTCCTGTTGGATCGAACCAGGCAGCAACATTATGCTGTTGTCCATGTGTGGCTAGTCCTCCCGTATGTACCAATCCAGTATAACCATTTTCCAATAAAGATTTTCTAAGAACATCATTGTTTTCAAATATCTGAGTTCTTCTATCTCCTATTGCTGGTTTTCCATGACGACCTATCATTCCTTCTTGATAAACAAATCCGTCAGCGTAAGTATTGTAGAATTTATGGGGTGCTTTTTTTGATTTTAATTCATTTAATTTTTTAACAAAATCTTCAGGTGCACCCTCATAATCTCCAGACCGATATTTCTTTTCTAGTTTTTGTCCCATGTTTAAAAGTTTTGACCATTCTCTTTGTGCACGAATTGAGTCAAGTGCTATCTGTTCTACAGGATTTTTTGAAGTTAAAGGAATTTCTTCAGAGCTTCCATATTTTCTGTAAGCACGATTAAATTCTATAAGACTTAAACCATTTGATGTAACTTTCTCTGCAGCACCCTGATGAATTTTTTTAAGTCTTTTAATTTCTGAAGAAATAGTTCCTTCTCCATATGCAGTATTCCAAGCTGCATTTCTTAAAGCAATTTCATAATCATTGTTAAAGGCAACTGCTCTTGGGTCTTGAATTTTAAAGTTATTTCTTGCCCCCCGCATAAAATTTCTATAAATTGATTTAAATAAACTTGAGCTTTGAGTCATAATACTTGGACCACCCTCAAGTAGATTTATAAGCTTTCTTTGTTGATCTGGAATATTAGATACCATTTTTACTCCAGCACCAGAATATTGATCTGCTATGGCTTTATTTGTTGTTGTAAAAAAGTCTGCCTTAAACCAATTATTTGGAACAGCACCTCTAGCACTTAATTCTAATGGTAGCGTACCAGTTTTATCTCCATGATATAAGGGACTATTTAAAATATCTTCTGGAGTTATAGGATCAAATTCAATATTTTTTTCAGCACCCATTCTCTGTGCTCTTTTTCCTATAATCTGCTCAAATGGTGTTTTGTATCCTCCAGTTATAAGTTTTTGAATACCGCCACCTTTTTGTCTTTCAACAAGGTTTAGCTGTAACAATTTACTTTGAAGGTCGGAACTTATTGAATCAATAGATACTTTAGGATTTTTAAGAATATGCTCTTTTGTCAACATCAGTTCAAGGTCAAGTGGTTGACCCATATATGATGGCTCTTTTACTAATCCTTCAATTCCCACCCCTTGAGTTTTACCAGCAGTAAGTAGTCTTAATAATAGCGGTACTTCATTTCCAAGATATTCCCCTTTTAATTTACGAGCAATAGCCTTTTCTCCACCCCAGCCAGCACTTAATAAAAATCCTTTTAATCTTGCATATAATGATTTACTACTATACTTATCTCTTAATGTTGATGCATCTGCCCAAGAAGTCATTCCAGCAATATCCAATGGCATTCCCGAAAGACCTAAGAAGTTTCCAGATTGAATCATGTCTACGAGTTTTTCTTCTTGACCTGGACCAAATTGACTTGGAATTGGTGTCCTAACATTATTTATATTTTTATACCCATATCTAGCCCAAGTTGCTCTAACAAGATCTTGTCCAGAAAGTGAACCCATTAATCCTAGTAAAGATTTTGCAGCAGATATTAGATTACTTCTAATTGGAGAACTTCCAAGTCCTCTTTGAGAACCTCCCACCCAATATTCAAGTGCTTGTTGTACTGGGTCGTTAACCTTTCTTCCAAACATTGTATGTCTTCCCCAATAATAATCATATGGGAAACCTTCTGGATTTTGTTCTGGGGAATTAGCCCATTTTTTAGCTTGCTCAAAACTTGCAAACATGAACTGTGCAGTTTTTCCTCTACGACCTTTTCTTGACGGCTGTGCAACCATATAATCTTTCCAAGGTCTTGGACCATAATATCCAGCGGGTTGACCAGTAAATGGATCTATTGATTCTGGAATATATTCCATGTTTCCTGTATATGGATTCATTACATATTTTTCTCCACCACCAGGATGATAATTTGGAGATAGTTTCGGGGCGGCAGGTGGGATATAAGTTTGACTTCTCCAAGCCCTATGATGTTCTGTTCCAATTCCCATACCTGTTAAAGATATTGTTGTTTTTCCATTAGACACTTTTCCAAGAAAACTTAAATATTGTTCCTGTTCTTCTTTTGACAATTTTGAAAACACATCAAGCGGCATAAGAGCGTCTTTAAATTTTCCACTATAGAAGTGTCCAGTTGAGCCCCATTCATCAGCAACTGCTTGAATTTTATCAATGAATCCGCCAATTTCATATCCTGGCACCCCGCCGCCTTTTTGTAATGCAAGAATATTATTTAACCAACCAGTATTTAATCCATGAGCAAAAAGAGTTCCTTGCCTTTTTGATCCAGATAGTCCTGGTATTTGCATAATTTTAGATCCAATTAGTACATCTGCAATTGTTGCTGATGTTGAACCTCCACCGCTAGCTTTCTTTCCAGCTTTTCTATTTTTTGCTGTAATATTTACGCTTTGTTCTGTAAATTGTTCAAATGCGGAAATTGCATCTTGAACTCCTAAAGAACTAATAATTTCTTTTTGTATTCTTGCTAAAGGATTATTTTTATCGGTAAGTTTGATTCCAGCAGACTCCATAGCAAGCAATTCAGATATATATTTTCTATCAAACTCTCTTAGTCTTAGGTCATATTCTTGCTGAGAAATATTTCCATTTTCAAGTAGAGATTTCAAGAATACGGAGTGTGTGCCCCTTATTCTAACAGGTTCTCCTGGATTTTGACCTCTAGAACCAGTCAGGGCAGCTTTTATGAAATCTCTAGGGTTTACGCCGTTGCCATCCAAAGCTTTATTTATAGATGTTATTGAAGCATTATTAATGTCTCCAATAAAAATTCCACTACTTCCCTTTAGTTCCCAGGTAGCATCTTCACGATTATCTCTTGGTCTCATGCCCAATTCTTGCATAAATCTTTTTGGAGCATATTTCAGCATATTAAGTTTTATTTCTGTCGGAATTGATTCCATATCTTTTGATGTAAGTTTTTTACCACTTCTATCTGTATATCCGCCCAGCATAAATCTTGGTGCTCTATTAAAGTTAATGTCTTCAAGCATTCCGCCATATTGTTTGGCAGCATTACGATTAACTACAAATTCTCCAGGCTCAAGCATTGCTGGAACTTTGTCTCCAGTTCCATATCCTGGAACCCAAGCACTACCGCCAGTTTGAAAACCAATTCGTTTAGTTATATCTGAGCCATAGCCAACAATAGAAGATTTAATTCTTTGTGCTCCCATTGTTTCGCCTGGACCCATAGCAAGTTTTTTTGCTCCGCCCGCTTCTATTGCTAATCTTCCAAGTTCTGCTTCTCTATTTCTAGCAATCATGAGCATTTGGGCGGGATCTGATGCGGAAAGCATTTCTGCAGAAATTACTGTTTGGAATCTTTGAATTTCTGCAATAGCATTTCTAGATAAAGATTCAGTAAATACCTGCCAAGCAGCAGCAACTCTTGCTGGTCTACTTTCTGCATCACCAGTGGTCATAATTCTTTGAATTTCTTTATTTAGTTCTACAATTGATGACTCAGAACTTAGAAGCAATGCTTTTTGTTTTGTAAGATTTTCAACTACATTTTGGGCAACTTGTTCTTCAGCAAAAGTAACCTGAGCAACAATTTTTTGCAATGCTTCAATTTGACCAGATTGTAATGCCTTGCCCTTTACACTTGTATCTCCGAGAATTCTTCTTAACTCTTCTGCGGCTCTTTGCTCTCCAGTTATTTTTCCATTTATAATTTCATCATGTATGTCAAGAAGTCTTTGTGTCTCTCTTGAGAAAACTTCCTCTTTTGTTTGACCAGATTTTGCACCATATATTACTGGAGCCTGACCATATCTTCTTTGAAGCAATCCAGCTGCAGAGCCTTCTGGCACCATTGTATATTGTGCCATTTGACCCTCTTCAAAATAACGTCTAAATCTTTCACGACCTTTTCTTTCCCCACTTTCACCAATATAAAAAGCTTCCATTTTTTGAAGTTCTGGATGAGCAGTTGGGTCAGATAAGTATTGATTATATGCTTCTGCTTTTGATGTATAGTGTGGTCTTTCTCCACCCTGCTGTTTTCTTGCAGATTCATAAAGGGACAATCTAGTTAATTCTTCTTGAGTCATATTTGCATAAGAAGTTGGTGCTATTTTTTTAGAAGAGTGTATTGCAATATCTCTAAGTCTACTCTCAAGTAATTGAACTTCTCTGTTTAAAGTTACAAATGCTTGTTTTGCTAATTCTGCATTGTCAGCAAGTTTGTCTGTGTTTTGTGCTGCTGCTAAAGAACTTAGGTCAATCTTTTCAAAGTAATTTTGGATTCCTTGAAGACCGCCCATAATTCCGCCACCATTTGCAAAGCCTTCTTTGAACATTCTGAATGTATTAAAGCCTTTAATCATGGAACCAATAAGGTTGCCCATAAGACCAGTAAGCATAAGAACTGGACCAACAATTGCAGCACCGCCAAGTGCACCACTAATAATATTTTTTAGTGGTCCAAGTTTATTGAAGAAATCTGCAACCTTTGAAAATGCATTAAGAAACATTGTTGCAACTTTTGTTGCAGCCTCACCAATTGGCATAAGGCTTGCTTTAAATCCTTGAAGAGCTTTTTCATATCTTGCGGTTACAGATTCTGTTGCAACCTTTAGTTCTTGGTCTGCCAACTGTGCTAATTGTTTTGCACTAGCATTGGCAACCATAAACGCATTTTGTGTCTGGCTTCCCGCTCTACCAAGATTGTTCAAAAGTGCTGTTACACGAGCAAACTGGAACTTTCCAAATAATTTTTCAACAAGTTGTGCTTGAGTAAGTGGGTCAAGTTTTTGTAGGGCTTGTTGTAGCCCTTCAATCATTTTTATTGGATTTCCTTCGGTATCTTTTCTTAGTCCCGTTAAACTAATTCCAAATTTAGCAAACTCATCTGTTGCTTGTTTTGTTGGACCAATTATAGATGCAACTGCAGACTTAATTGCGTTTGCAGATTGTGCTGCTGGAATTCCAGCCTCTTTCATAGCAACCATCATTACGGCAGCATCTTTATATGTACCGCCAAGCTGTTGAATAATTGGACCCACTCTTGGAATAGCATCAGTAAGGTCTTGAATATCTGTGGATGTTTGTTTCTGAATATCATTCAAGAAGTCTACGGATTCTTTTAAGTCTTTATTTCCTACTCTAAAAACTGTTTGAAGAGATACAATGGTTCTTTGTGCTGTTTCTGCATTTACCGCACCAAGTTTTGAAAGACGCATTGCTTGTTCTGTTGCATTAATAAGTTTGTCTCCCATAAGACCCACAGCAGAAAATTCTGCTGCTGCCTTAACTGTTTCAGATTGAGCAATACCCATATTTTTAGCAACAGTTGAACTAAGTTCCATAACTTGTTTAGATACACGATCAATTTCTGCATGGCTTGGAGGAATAATTCCAGTTCCATACATTCTCTGCATCTTTGTTAATTCTGCATTAACTTCTCTAAATTGTTTTGCCGCCATTGCTGCAAATGAAGCAAGTGGCACAGTGAGACCTACTGTAAGCTGGCGACCTGTCCACTGTGTATTTTTACCAAGATTAATAAGTTCTGTACCTAAGCCACGAACCACAGAGTTCATAACTTTAGCACGAATAACTACCGCATCTTGTTCAGCACCCAATGTTTTTAGGTCGGCGGTAAGATTGGTAATGGCTTTAGACCAGCCACTTCTAAGAGCATCTGGAACAAAAAATGATTTAGATAGTCTTGCTTGTTGATCTACAAGTTGACCAAGTTCTGTAGAAACGCCCTTATTTCTTTGAGACCATAATTGATAATAGTCATGAAGCTTTAATTTGCCTCTTTCAAGTCTTGTTCCAAGGTCATCAATGTGGTCTGCAGATTTAACAATTTGAACGTTAAAGGCTCTAGTCGCAGCAACCATCTGGTCAAAGCGATTTTGAACCTTTTTAATATTTGCAACTGCTTCATCGCCAGACGAACCAAGAAATGGTTTAGCCTGAACTAGAGAAATTGTTTTTTGAAGTTTTGCAATTTCAGACTCTAGTTGAGAAAAGTTGCCTATAGCACTAACTTTAATATTAATATTGTTAGACACTAATTATTCCTCCACATGACCAAGACCGAAGCCAACTCCGAATCCCGCCTCTTTTGCTTGCCAGCCTTTAAGTGTTGTAATATCTTCTGGCTCATCCTCAGATGGTTCATTAAGGTCAACACCTTGCATGGCAGCCAAGAATCTATTGTGTCGATTTTCTTTTTCGTGAATTGCTTTGATTGTAAGTAGCAATTCTTCAACCGACATATTAGATTCAAGTTCATCATAATTTTTCCAATGACCCAGAAGAAAAACTTCTGCCTCAAGGGAGGCGAGATCTAGCTCAGACCAGCTAGATCCGCCACCGTTAGGTTTGGGTCATTAAGTTTTAGCCCCCCAGCAATTTCCAAAATTTTCATCAAAGTCGGAACTTCAACTGTTTCTTCAAAAAGATCTTTGTCTTTTGCTAGTTCTGGCTTTAGTTGTTCAAGGCATACCATTGCAGCCTCAACAAAGATTTCCATGACCTGATCTTCTTCTGTGATTTTCGGGTCATCCATTTTTTTAATTACCGCCAAGAACTTTTTCAAGTGCTTGATTGTGAGTGGTTTAATTGTTAGTGTTTCACCATTGGACAATTGAATCTCTTCAATGTCATATACTGTTGTTGCCAAAGCAACCTCCTTATTTGTCTATAAAAGAATTATACCAAAATATTATATAAAAACATAAATACCCCCAAAAAAATTGGGGGTATTTACGATAAACTTTATTTAGTTTTTAGCCGAGAACACGGTCAATAATTACACCATATTCTGCACCATCGTACTTATCTGCATCGTCAGGTAAGCAACGGAACTGAACTGGGAATACAGTTGCAGAATCACGTTTCAAACCATGTGTAGATGCTTCAATCTGTACAACTCTGCGAGCAACATATACACGCTCTGACTTAGCACCTGTTGCAACATTAGTTGCTGAACCTGATGCGGTTGTCGTAATTTGACCAGGAGCATTTCCAACAGCAATAATTGAACGCTCTACTGGTGCATCTCCAAGAGAACCACCAGAAATGTTCAGAACTGCCGAACCTGTTCCACTACCTGTGTATGATCCAGAAACGGTATTTGTGACACTTGCAACAGAACCAGAATAAGTTGTCTGGGTCTCAGCCTGACCGAATACCAAGTTGATATTCTGAAGAGTACCTTCTGTCAATTCAGTCTTAAGCATAACTCTAATTGTTGACTTGAACAAACGAGCAGCATCAAGCAACTGATCAACCATAACATCGTTATAGCCTGGCTCATAAGAAACTTCAAGACCAGCATTGGTGTAACCAGTCTCTCTCCAGCTCGTTGAACCTAGAAGAGTTGACTTTGCACTAACTGATGCTGTAAAACCAAGACCACTTGCTGTTGTATCTGGACGATTTGCTCCAGTGCCTGTAGATACGAAAATCTGAGCGGCACCAACAATAATATTTTTTACGTCTGCCATAATTTATTTTTCACCTCTATTCTTTTTTAGAATATTGGCAATATTCACTTCCTCTTTTATTATTTTAACACATAGAGAACTTAAAGCCAATTTATGAGAATCTTCCATTTGTATCTAGATTTCTTGCATATGATATACAAAGTTGTATTTCACCCATCATAAACCCGCCTTCGGATGCGAAGTGTTGAGGGGATACAATACCATCTACATAGATATAGTGATAATTGTATATTCTAGGGTTTTCCGACCAATTATTGATATCTTTTGCCGAATCATCATATCTTCTAAAATTATCTTTAAAAAAGTTTAATATTTGATTAATTTTGTCATAATTTGGAGAAACAATGTAATATGTAGCAATAACTTCAGATATCCACCAGTTTTCCATTGTGGGTTTTTCTTCATAGTCATAAATCAAGTACGTTTGACCTGGAAGCAAATTATTAAATTCTGGAATTTGTTGGGCTGGGATAATTGGAACCAATATTGTTTCTAATTCATCGGCATAGTAATCATTTTCATTTAATATATCATTTGACTTTATTTGTTCCCAAATATATTTATTTACGTCAAAGATTGGTAAAGATGTGTAATTCGCCATTATATTTCAGTAACTCCTTGTGCGTATTTTTCTGTAACAATTCTAATTGCTTCTTTTGCAGCAGATCTACTTGTTCCCCGATTTTTTAAAGATGTTGAAACAGCAGTTTCTAAATTTTGAAAAAGACCAGATGACTGTAGTGCTGCGTCTGCTTTTGTAGCATACCATCTTTCTGTAAATTTGGTAAATGATTGTGTTGTCTGTCTTCCACCAGGATTCATAATTTTAACAACAGTTCTTTTTGGCAAGAATACTGTCTCGTTATTTTTTTCGGAAAAGAATACAATTGCTTGTTTTGTTGTAAAAGTAGCTGGTTTTCCAGATTCCATAATTTCTGCTTTATTGTAAAAAATAGATCTTTTACTAATAAATCGATTTCTTCTTCCAGAAGATCTAGTTAATTTAGAATTAATTGGAACAGATTTTCGAGATTTATCAAAA
>Ga0214923_10007562_pt1 | contig 11820 bp, 8 predicted proteins | sample LL1510_MetaG_FD_177993 | JGI IMG/M metagenome (GOLD analysis project Ga0214923, IMG submission 177993) | Freshwater microbial communities from Lake Lanier, Atlanta, Georgia, United States - LL-1510 | ecosystem: Environmental > Aquatic > Freshwater > Lake | place: USA: Georgia | collected 2015-10-15 | reverse complement strand
CGGCGTCGACCGTACTCGTTAAAAAAACGAGTGTTGTGATTAGGCCTGTAAATATCCATTTCATACCACCGCGCATTCGCATTCTCCTGGTTGAACGCGCGCGAGTACGAGGTGATCTAGATCTAGTGCTTGCGTTTGCATTAGCGGGTGCAATCGCGGGTGCAGTCACAGATGCAGTACCTCGATGAAAAGCTAAATAAAGTGCCTTAAATTCCTCATCGTCTGTTTTATACCTTTTTTGTCGATTCTCTTTCACTTTCAATACCATTTCCAATACCTTACTCAATTTCTCCGATTTTTGCTGCTTACATACGCGGGTGAAATTACCGAGATTATTTAATAACTCCTGTTGAAGTTTATGTATTGCATGTTTCTGTTCGCGTATGATTTCAGCGGACGGCATATATAATAGCTAACTATTTCATTATAACCGCCACTCTTCATATTACCAGATGTATGATTTCAAAACCCCATCCATAAACGCACGTATAAATTCGGATTGATGCGATTGGATTTCGGGTTTTAACTGTTCTTCTAATAACCGTATAAAATCTATTTCCTTTGATATTGAAAATGCACCATTATTTACAAATGGGGACATATTTACGTTCATTATATATCCATAGAATATAAATATTAGTTTGTTTGTCTCTGTATTCAGCTTACCCAATTTTGCATAAATGTAGGCTTTTACAAAAAAGTCCTTTGAAACAATTTCATGTATATTATTCACGTATGGTATAATGACCGTATTGAGAACCCCCGGTTTGTAATTATTATGTAAGATTTTCATATAATTACCAGGACACGGGATAGTGATATCTCCGAATGGCATACGCGTTAATGGAAAGACGTCCGATTCTTCGAATTGAATTTGATGGAAAATGTAATCATACATATAAAATGTAGATACACTATCATATACTGGTCCCGAATATACGAGATATTTTCCTCCCTCCTTCACATCACATACAAAAATGTCACCTATACATCGCTGTCCCAAATATATTTTCATACCTGGAATCGTTTCAATGAATTCATATGTATCTATATTGGATAGGTTCTCTACGAGCATTGCATATCCTTTCATTGTGACTCCAAAATCACAGTCATCGTCCCATGGTAAAATCGTATTCCAACGAATAGTCCCGAGCAAAGTGCCTCCAACCGCCCAGTATTCACCCGGACAGAATTTATCTAGAATCCCCACTATGTTTAGTATATCCGACTGCAATTCATTCGCTTGATTTTGATTGAAATCTACTTTACAATTATCTTTGAATGAAATTTCATCCGGAATATTATATTTTTTCCTATTGATAGTAAACACACGCTGATCGCTAGAAATTACAGGCATATATATATATATATATATAATGCGTATCGGATATTTACCAGGTGTATTTGATTTGTTTCATGTCGGTCATAAGAATATAATAGATAAGGCCATACAACAATGTGACATATTAGTTATTGGAGTACATACGGATGAATTCGTTACGGAATACAAGCGACGTCCAGTCCAATCCGAGCAAGAACGCCTGAACGAAATCGCACAATTCTACGGTCGGACGAATATACATTATGAAATCGTCGGAAAATCCCATTTGGAAATAATAACTAAATATGCTGTAACGCACGTATTCCATGGTTCGGATTGGGAGTTGGAAAGCTACAAACGTCAAATCCGATATTACGAGGATAAGCTCAATGTAGAAATAATGATATTGCCTTATACAGAATCTATTTCTACGACTAAAATCATCATATTGTCGCAATCATATCGCACAGTAGATACTTTATTATTTGATTTGGATAAAACACTTGTACTAAATGGAGAACCTACGAGAGGAGCCGTTGAATGTATTCAGTACGTTCAGTCGAAACCGAATTTCACATACAATGTGATAACAAATAATAACAAGTACACACCGATGGAAATCGCGACCTCGTTACAAAATGCGAATATCCATATACCGGTTGAGTTGATACGAACTCCATTGGTTCTAATACGCGACTATCTGCGAGAAACTGGAGTAAAAAATGCATTTATATGGGGAACTCCGTCAGCAAAAGAATATTTGTGCGAGTTCTCTAGCTCATTGGAGAACGCGGACTTATTGGTTGTATTATATAATGATGCGTTCGATTACACCGAATTGACTGACCTGATAACAACTGCGATGTATAAACCCTATATTATTTCTAATATTGATTTGACGTATCCGGATAAACATCTTATAAAACCGGATACAGGAATAACGCAACAGATTTTACAATTGTGCACGGGTAATGTGCCATTGCGTGTTTTTGGCAAGCCGAATGTCGATATGTGTTGCGTCAGCGATGTTTCCAAATGCCTGATGATCGGCGATAGCCTACTGACCGACAGGAAACTAGCTGAAAATTTGGGGGCACAGTTTTATCATGTTACTGACGTACAGGATTTATTGTTATTATGCACGATTTTACGGATGAGCCAATATGATACATAGAGAACCTAGCAGAATAATATCCTTATAGTATAACAAAAGGATGAGGCGAACAAGAAAGAGGATGAAAATTAAATCAACTAAAAGTGGGTGCCGAACAAAAAAAGGTCGAAACTTTAGAAAAACAAGGCGGAAACGAGGGGGGATGCCGACACCCTTAGATAACGTACTCTATAAAGGACAAATAACAGTTGATTTTACAGACCCATCGGATTGGGGTTTTACGCATGATATGTATACACAAATAAATAAAAAATTATTAACACAAGCACAGGGAATAGTAAACAAACATATAGATGAATTTAAAAAAAGTGAAAAAACTTTTGTTGAAGAAGCAGTTGGGTTTATAGGCACAAATCAAAAACAAAAAATAAATGAAAATATACCAAAATATATAAGCCATATTAATTCGGTTCTAGATGCTACGAAATTGAGTATCAAAACTGAAATCGTGGAAACACTAAAGAATGACGTTGATGTAAAGTTACGTGTTAATATTTCTCAACTAGAAGCAGAAGCCAAACGTGATATAGATAGCATTGAGTATGCTGCAAAACAAAGGGAAAAACTGATAGACGATGAAAAAAAGGCAAGGGGGAAAGAAAATGAAAAAGCAAAGAAAGAGGCAGCAGCAAAGGCAAGGGCGGATGCAGATGCAAAGGCAAAGGCAGATGCAAAGGCAAAGGCAGATGCAGATGCAAAGGTAAAGGCAGATGCAGATGCAAAAAAAGCAGACGCTGATGCAAAGGCAAGGGCGGATGCAGATGCAAAGGTAAAAGCAGACGCAGATGCAAAAAAAGCAGCAAAGGCAGAGGCAGATGCAAAGGTAAAGGCAGCCGAAGAAGCAAAAAAAGCAAAAGAAAAAGAAGAGGAGGATGCAGCAAAAGCAAAGGCATATGCAGATAAAAAAAAAGCGAAAAAAGATGCAAAAAAGGCAGAAGCAGATGCAAAGGTAAAAGAAGAAGAAGCAAAAAAGGCAGAAGCAGATGCAAAGGCAGAAGCAGATGCAAAGGCAGAAGCAGATGCAAAGGCAGAAGCAGATGCAAAAGCCCAAATACCCATACTTCGCATGGATGATACAAACCAGATGGCATTTTGGGACCAGTTCTTTACATCTGACGAAATAGAGTATTTACGAACTTTCAAGGCGACCCGCGAAGATATCGGTAGTTTTTATATCCCCGACGACCCAAAAACTAAAACTACTAATATAATAATTGGATCTGCACTTGTTACTGCCGACCAAGCGATCGATATTAATAATACCCTATGTAAACTCATTTTCTTTTTTGGAAAATTGGCCCAAACATTTGATGAACGTAATTTTGAGTTCGAACTTATATGGAAAGGAACACGTGCCATTACATTAGATACTGGTTTTAAATTAGATACGATCGATCTTGATATAGATATTATTAACCGAGATAGAAGCGACGAATCGGAATCCGGTAGAAAGAAGCGAGAATATCTCGCCCGTCGTATAAGTGAATTTATTTTATATTTGTTTCCATCTAACCGATTGTCAGTATTATACCCAGGAGATGAAAGATTAAAGAATCCAGATATTGTAAAAGTATCGTATGTAGTCGATCTAATCAATAATGTGTATGTAGCTATATTGGATCTATGTTTCGATAAAAAATATAAATTTGAGAATAGCGAAGAACAAATAGCAGATAGAAACGAACTGTACGTTCAGACTAGAATAGAACAACACGGTCTACTGTATAAACACCAATCTATCGACTCTATAGAGAAAGAGAAACTATTGTATTTGGGAATATATACTCGTGAAAACAGACCCATTGATATTCAGAAAATACTGGCAGGCTTACATAAAATACAAATCGCACGCGATTCGCAAAAACTAAAAATGGGTACGAGAGAACTTACCAAGGAAGAGAAAATCAAACTTCAAGAACAACGCGCCGAAAAACAGAAAATAATAAACGAGCGCGCACTATCACGAAATAATCCGCTATAATTTGTTTTTTTCGTGGGTATAAATATCCATATATGTATATGAAAACTATTTTATTTGTCCGTGGGTTTGATACCAAGAAAGATCACACAGATGTGTATCAAGATCTGAGACTGTTTATGGAAAAAACATATAATCCCGTAAGCCCAAACGAGGAATACCAAGTTGTGTACATAGATTATGATCCTTCAGAATCTATAGCTGAGGTATATGACAGTATATGCCGGAATGCTCCTGGTTATGATATATTGATAGGTCACAGTTTAGGCGGCGGACTTTTGGCGAAATATGTAAGATTGAATTCCAATAAGATACCCAAAAGTACAAAAATAATCCTATTAATGCCGATTTTATATAGAAGCCATAAAGGTAATTTAGCATCCGCATTTTGTGATGTATATAAAATATTTGACCCACTATTGGTGTTTTCCAAAGGGTTGTTAATGCCCGCACAAGATCTTTTTGAAACAGGTAATATACTCAATAGTGATTTTTCCATGGTTTCATTCAAACAAACGCATGACCTATACAACGACCGAGATGCGGTCACAGTGGCTGACATATCACTTTTCACGGATAATAAAAATGTCACGTTGTTCTATGCGGAAGATGAACGAGTGAATACAATAGACAATTGGATTTTAGAACGAATACCAAGAGCACAGTTAATACGCGTGAAAGGGTTACATGAATGCTGGCGATCGATTCACAATGACACCGAAAACTTTTTTACTCGATTACGTGAGATCATCGTCTATCAAGACAAACCGTCATCTGGTAGTGGGCCTAATGTTGCGATATGTATCCGTTGCCGACTGAGAATAGATGACGATGCTTCTCAAAAAGGTGGTTAACTCGCTGTACGGATAATAGGCGTACCTATCAGCGGAAGACAATCACTTTGCTGTCCTATTCGGGGCACTGTTTACGTTTCCATGATAACAGAATGGGAACATCTTATATCATGGGAATGTATTGAGTAATATATATATATATATATATATATATGAATAACGACGAAAATGGAGTAACCCGAATTCTATTTGTTCGTGGATTTGCTACCGAGTTGACACTTGGTACATCAGGCAAGCCCATAGGCGTAGACGACTATTTATATTTAAAACTATTTCTAGAGACTATCCACCACGATCTGAATCCTAATAACGCGCCATGTGTGAAATACAAAGTCGACTATTTTAATTATGGACCGAAGCGAGATATAAATAAAGTATACCAAGATTTATGCCAACAAGTAAATGCGTATGATATATTGATAGGGCATAGTTTAGGCGGCGGCCTCTTGGCGAAATATAGAAAGGACAATGCTAAAAATAAAAAAATAATATTATTAATGCCGCTTCTGTTTAGAAATGATAGTTTTAATCTAATAAGCCAATTTTTACTCGGACCTTCGCTAGCATTGAATACGGACTTGATGTTTCCCAAAGCACTATTTTCTCCCGCACAATATGTATTCGAAGGAGGTAATCTACTCAATAGTGATTTTTCTATGATTTCATTCAAACAACCGTATGATTTTTATAAAGAATTTGATGATAGATTGAAATTAGAGTACTTAGAACTTTTCAAATGTAATGGAAACTTAACAATGTTCTATGCGAACGGTGAACTACTGAATACCATAGATGAAGATACTCTCAAACAAATAGAAACAACCGGTAATTTAATTCGCGTAGAAGGGTTACACGAATGCTGGCGATCGATTAATGTAAATACAAACGACTTTTTTACCAAATTGGAAAAAGTTCTCGCGAAACCAATAATTCCACTGTACGATCCGTATTTGGCCCAAGGCACAAGGCCAGAATAAATATAGACATTATGTATATGGTATCAAGAAAAACTATCTTATTCGTCCATGGGTTTGATACTGTCTCATCTAAAGAATATTTACTATTAGACTTATTATTATCAAAAACATATATTTTTACATATTTTGCCTATGGACCAAACGAGGACTTACTAGATGTATACCAACGATTATTAGATACAATCGATACTAACAAACCGGATATATTGATAGGTCATAATGTAGGCGGTGGACTTTTGGTGAAATACGTCAAGTCGGAAAAATACAAAAATGAGAAAACCTTATTACTAATGCCCTTCCTATGTAGGAATCCGAATCTCGATTTAGCATCCGAATTTCTCAAGTTATATCAGATTTTTGATCCGAAGTTAGTGTTTTCCAAAGATTGTTCTATGGTTTCATTCAAACAACCGTATGATATGTATATGGATAATGACATACAATTGAATGATGTTTTCGCATTTATGAAATACAACCCAAATGTAACCATATTTTATGCGGAGGACGAACGAATGAATATAATAGACGAAACTACTTTACAACGAATACTACCAAACTGTCGAGTAATAAAAGGTTATTGGCATTCGAATAACACCGACATGTTCGCTCGGTTACACAATCGTCTCACGTCTAAACTTAATTTTATGCGCGACATGGTGTTTTGTCTGATGAAATCACATAATATAGTTAGATCTAATCGGAGTTTTATGCGCGACCGGGTTGATATAGGTAGATAAGGTGGTACGGCATTATGGATTACCCATCTTATACAAATAATCTGTAAACGATGTGATCGCTGGAAAAATGCTCGATTTTTCAATATAAGGAATATCATTTTTATCACAATAAGCACGAACAACATGTTTTATTTTTCGTAAAGAACTATGAGGGATATTTGGAAATAGATGATGTTCTATTTGAATATCTAATCCAAAACAAATAAACCTCGTAATTGGATCATCGGTTTTGTAATTCATTGAACTAGAAACTTGGTTATATAAATAATCATTTTTGTTTTCCTTATTTATTTGAATGCATTCATATTGAATATGACTCACTTGTGCAACAAATGTGAAATTAAATCCCAGAATTGAGAAAAACAACAGCATTTTATATAACCCTAAAAAATAATAGATACAAAATACAATGAATTTATTGGAATTAAGCATCGAAAAATAACAGTTTTTTTGTGATACAACTCCGGCTATAAGCCAAATTATATATTGATATATATATTGAAATTTATAAATATATTGTATATATGGTTTATCCCAAAATTTTAATATATTCACATTTAATAATGTTATCGTACAATCTTGGTCGTATTCTGTATCTGTAAAACTGTGATGTAAATAATTATGATGATATTTCCAATGATTCATTGTCGCAAATGGATAGTACTTGGAAATTGCCAGGTTATATTTTTGATTTTTAAATCCAGTGTAATGGGATGTTTCGTGGTAAACTAATATAGTAAAACCTACTGTTGATATAGCCAATAACGCCATCCACCAATGCGATACATCCGCATAATAATAAAAACAATAAGCCCACATTCCCAAATATACTGAAAACATAAATCCGTTGTATGCTATTTCTTGACTAGACCAGTGTAAAGGGATTTTCTTTTCGTGGATTTCCGCATATACTAATTTTTTCAATTCACAATATCTGTCATATACATAATCGGTATCGTATTTTATGACAGTGTCGTTTGTAGAAGGAACTTCGTATTTCGGTAACATGGTGAATATTGTTTTTGGATTCTTATGATAAGAATAAATCATAGGAGTAATATTTGTATATGGTTCTAAATGCTGAAACATATCTTGTCCGCCAGGATGGATTTTCACGAATTCGGTCAAATCATATACTTTATCGTGTATTTTATACATACAATAGTAGTACTTTTTATTTTCTGGTAAAAAAATAAAATACAATTTCACGTTTTACAAAGACATCTCAATCCCAAACGTCATCTTCAAATAACATCGCATACAAACCTTCGTATCCATGAGCGCATCGTGTAGGTTTCCAGGTACGAAATCAAACAACGCGAAATGTAATTCCGACAACTTCGGCTGTTTCTTCCATCGCCCTCCCGTTCGCTCGTTCGTCGTATACAGATTACATATATCCTTTCCCTTCGCCATAGTACAGATAGTTTCAATGTCATTCACATCATTGAAAGTATCATTAAACATCAGCATGATGTTCGGAAGATGGGTGAGCTTACTAACGTTGCGAAGTGTCTCGATTTCCACCATTTTCCGATCAAATGCCAGATTATGCGCGACAACCCGGTCTACTGACATGTAAGCGCGATAGAAATCCTCTAGCACATACTCGATAGGAATCCCGCGCACGTTACAGATTTGCTTGGTAATACCGTGGATCTCAGTCGTCCTTTCGGGGATAACGGCATCCTCCGCAATCTTGACGTATTGATTGTATTCCTGTACGACCGTCTGTGTAGTTATATCATAAATTACGAAACTGAGCTGGAGAATCAGAGGATACTCACTCAGATGTGGAACCGGCTTTCCGTTGGTTCGGTCAACTTTCGGAGGAAACCCGGACGTCTCGGTATCAAACGCCATAATAAGGTTTCGGGGATTGGGATTTTGCATTTTGCTCTTTTTGTGTTGATAGTTTCAGTCCGAAATTTGCAATCAATTTTTCATTTTAACGAAGATGCGGCGCCTCGGCAATATTTCCATAGGTTTAGACAAAACGACATACGCATCTGTAATTGTTCGATGCAATCAAGACGAGCGATTCGAAGTAGATACGTGTATTATTTCTTTTCACAATATATATGGCGACCAAACGACATAGGTTGAAAAATAAAAAGAGGATCAATAAAAAAACTAGGAAGAATAAAAGGACGGTAAGAGGTGGAACTAAATTGATAGATAGAGCATCAGAATGGTTGATTCCAACTGGAGAAAATAAACAAGCGGCAGCAGCTAGTGCTGCTCTTCCTGCGGATCAAGCAGCACTAGCTGCTGCTGGTGATTTTTCTGATGACGATGGTGAGGGTGGTGAAGAGAATGATAATGATGATGATATAGATCCAGAACAAGATCCGGATTCAAAATCAGAATCAGGTGACGAAGATAAAAAAGACGATGCTGATACCGCACAACCATCGTCTGATCCTATTCAGGCACCGTCTGATTTGATTCAGGGTTTGAATGATACCAACGCTGGACTCGATAAAACAGAAACGAATGGTCCAGTTAAACGCCTTGTCGGATATACCAAAAGATTTACCGACCTTACTAAATCTACCAATGATGCAAAAAACGTGCAGGATATTGTTAGTGAAAAAGATGTTAAGGAATTATATGACTCAAATTTGAAAGATCGTAAAAACGTAGGACAATTATTGAATAAACGAGATTTTATAAAGCAACATCCGGCAATTCGAACAATACTTACAAACAACAAGGCAGCGTCCAATACATTTTATAAAGCAATAGAAGATAAAAGAGCTGAATTATCAGTCCCCACTGCCACTTCCGAACCCGACTCAAATCCAAATGCTCCTATCTCATCCATTCTCACCACCACTGCCACTCCTACTTCCACTCCTACTTCCACTCCTACTTCCACTTCTACTTCCACTCCTACTTCCACTGCCATTGAAACTAAGGCCGCAGTTACGAATGTATTAGCAATAAAGGTGAAAGACAAAGATCTAAAAAACATGTTAGAAAAATATGGAAAATATATGAATACAACTGGAGTAAGAGGCGGTGCCCCTAGTAAGGCCGAAATTAAAGATTTGATTGATGCAAGCGTACGGGATAATGGATTCATCCTCGGTATACCCAAAGACAACACTGCTGGGTACGAGCAGTTTGAATATGCGACTTACAAGGATTTCGAAAGTAAGTTAGACGAGTTTACTAAAACCTATCCTGATTCTGCAGAAGACATCAAAACTATAAAAACCAGATTCAAAGCAGATGAACTGAAATACAGAAACAAAATTAAGGAAAAATTTGATGATCTTGAGAATAATCCAAATGCCTTGATTCTCGACGATAAGGTGAAAATTTTAATGAGCGGACTAGGCGCTAGCAAGAAGCTAGAGAAGGATATTGTAAAGTTATTCAATCGAACCAAAGTTGTAGATAGATTAGGAATTGTAACTTATCCCTTCGAACATGCCGACAATAAGCCATTTAATAAACCCGAATATATTACACATTGTAAATTTATAGTTTTATTCGCAAAGATAAAAAATAAATATATTTTCCCCACTCTAATTAACGAACCGCAAGAACCAACATTCAAAGACCTCATTTCAATTGAAAGTGGATATTTACAAACCAAAGCAGATGAATGGGAAAAGAATAATTCCTCGTCACCGGTAATTAGCGCAATTGATTTAATAATAGCACCGCTAGATGTTGCGAACCATTTAAAAACGCAATTAGCTGATTACAAAAAGGTCGTTTGGGCGGAAGCAGCATTTACATCGACTGAATTTGATAATTTGGCGATGTATAGTCTAGTGGACGATCGCTTATTATATACAGTGTCCCATTTCGACGCAATTGAACCAAGATTGAAAGGTATACAATCAGGTGACGATACGGATAATCCGAATAAGTCACCCGACGTAAAAGCGGCCGCAACCATAGTATTAAAGGATTTATCGAAACGTGTATCAAATTCTCCGAACAAAGGTAGTATACTAAGCTCTATAAAAAATTTCACAAAGAAAAATCGTTCGGATGTCGATGAAGGTATATACAAAAAACTGGAAAATGTAACAAACCAAAATACAGAGATACAATTAGCAAAGACTAATCTCATCACTGTAGTGAAAAATGGAGATACACCTCAAATAGAAATCGATACCAAGAAGTTATTGGAAGCATTAAATTCTCGCAAAGATGCAATCACGCTCGTTATCAAGACTAATGAAAATAAGTTAAAGGGCAATATAGCAGAAACTGAGAAGTTGGGAATAAAAGATGAAAATCGCAAACTCGAAAAAGAAGTCCAAGAACTAAATGTGAATATTACAGAGGTCACGTCTATATTAAGCGATAAGGATAAGAACAAACGGTCCACTTTTCGAAATATATTAGGTTTAGATAAACTCACTTTACCCAAACCCAAAACAACTGTACCTGAATTATCCCCAGATACAACACCGAGACCTGATTTTGTCGATAGTGATCCGTGGGTTCTTGTAGATCCATATGAACGAAAGGATGATCGCGAAAAGAAATATGTCCGTATCGAAATAGAAGGAGAAAAGGTAACAATTAACGGCGAATTAATCACAACTACGGGTGAATGGAACGATGTGCGAAGATCTCTACTCGGACTCAAGCCACAAGAAGCTGTTAAACTCCAGTCGTTCAATGGAAAGATCGTATTTGATGTATATACAAACGGTAAGATGACAATCCGAATGAATAATGGTGCGACAAAGACTATCAATAACCAAGTCGAACTCGATGCATTTAAGGAGAAGGATATGAAAGCAAAAC
>Ga0214923_10007561_pt1 | contig 11822 bp, 9 predicted proteins | sample LL1510_MetaG_FD_177993 | JGI IMG/M metagenome (GOLD analysis project Ga0214923, IMG submission 177993) | Freshwater microbial communities from Lake Lanier, Atlanta, Georgia, United States - LL-1510 | ecosystem: Environmental > Aquatic > Freshwater > Lake | place: USA: Georgia | collected 2015-10-15 | reverse complement strand
CGCCATCGCGATAAGAATTTTATTTTTGTTTGGGAAGATTTTATCTACCTTGTTCATGACTATATCTCCGTCTCTAAAGTTCAGGTCAATGTGGTTCTGCCTACCGCGAATCCAGTATTATTGTAGCGATGGAGGCCGAATCTGGGAACTAGTTATCGTCTCTAAGTTTAGGTTTTCTTAAATTGGAAGTGAAATATTGGAGTGGGAGTGAGTTCAATAGTACCTAACAAAAGACTCGAACAGGTTTTCAACGGTGGAGTTTTTACAGAGGGTCCTGCTTCAGATCGACGTGGAAATATTTTATTTTCTGATTGCTCTGAGAATATCATCTATTCTTTCAATGAATCGTCAAGGATAACTTCTAAATGGAGCACAAATTCAGGCCATGCAAATGGCATGAATTTTGATCATAAAGGTAGATTAGTAGTTTGTTGTGATGGAAAAAAGTACGATTCTTCTGGCAAAGTCGGCGAACGTGCAGTGCGACGTTATGAGTTAGATGGTTCCATAACAACATTAGCCGATTTTTATTCCGGCAAGAAACTAAATAGCCCAAATGATTTATGCTTTGATTCCCGTGGTTCAATATATTTCACCGACCCTAGATATGGAGATAAAGAGGATTTAGAGCAAGACGTAATGGCTGTTTACAAAATTGATGAGCAGCACAATATTTTTAGGATTATCAGTGATTTAGAAACTCCAAATGGAATTTTGATTTCGAGAGATGATAAGAACCTCTATATCGTAGATCACAACCCTGAGCCAGGTGGTGCTAGGACTCTTGTGAAGTATCGAAACACAAGAAACGAAATCTGGGAGAAGGATTCCATCCTTCTCGATCTCGGAACAGAATATGGCATGGATGGAATGGTTCTAGATTCTGATGAGAATATCTATGTTACCGGGGGTTCTGGCGAAAGCGCCGGAGTTCATATCGTGAGTAATTCTGGGGTTTATCTTGATTTTATACCCACACCCGAGGTGCCCGGAAATTGCACTTTTGGCGGGAAAAAATTAGATATCCTCTACATATGTGCGACAACTTCGCTCTATAGAATTCACCTCAACACTCGAGGTTTTTTAGCCTGGATGTAGCTGGCGATAGCACCCTAACTTATTTTGGGAATTTGTATCAAAACTCTTTCACCTCGTAGGTACTGGACGCAAAGGTGAAAATCATGAAAGATTCACCCAGGTCAAGTGCTTTATGGATACTTTAAGGAGAGTTGATGAGCGAACTTAATTTTGCTTCCGCCACTTCGATAGCTCAAGGAATCTCAAATGGGGAATATTCGGCGTGCGAGATTACAGAATATTTTCTGAAGCAAATTATTGAATTAAATAGTCGCACAAATTCTTTTGTAACTATTACGGAAGAATATGCTCTCAAGCGCGCTAAAGAACTTGATAGCGCTCAGGCTCGAGGAGAGAAGCTAGGAGTTCTACATGGAGTGCCCGTAGCAATCAAGGATTTAGGAGATGCGTTAGAAGGCGTACGAAGCACATTTGGTTCCATCCCCATGAAAAATTTTGTAGCGACAGAAACCACTTCTTACGTTCAGAAACTTATCGATGCTGGAGCTGTAATCGTAGGAAAAACAAATTCTCCTGAATTTGGACATAAAGGAATTACAGATAACTATGTATCTGGAGCCACTAGCACCCCATTTGATCTCACCAGAAATTCAGGTGGTTCTTCAGGTGGCAGCGCCGCTGCGGTAGCAGATGGGCTCGTTCCAATTGCGCAAGGCAGTGATGGTGGAGGGTCAGTGCGGATTCCGGCAGCGTGGTGTGGAACTTACGCCATTAAACCTAGTTTTGGACGAATAGCAGAAGTCGCTCGACCAAATGCTTTTGCCCTCGACACTCCCTTTGTATCTATTGGGCCAATTTCGAGAACAGTAGATGATTCAGCTTTGATGTTGTCTGCAATGGCTGGCTTCCATCCGCGAGATCCATACAGCCTCCCTAACTCTGAAAAAGATCTGGCACTAATAGATTCGATAGAACCTCGGAAAATTCGGGTTGCCTTTACTCCTGATATGGGTGGCTTTCCTGTAGATGAAGAGATCATGAAAGTGGTTCGGAGGGCCGTAGAGACACTCCAAAGTGCTGGCGTGTCTATCGAAGAGGTCTCGTTGAAACTTCCTGCATCACCTTATGAACTTTCCCAGTTGTGGGTGCGGTTGATGGGATTACTTTATACCGATGCATTCGCTGGTTTTAGCAATATGGGTTACCAATTATTGTCAGAAGATAGGAATACCCTTACACCATATTTGGTGGAATCTTTAGAAAGAATTAAATTGAGAAGCGCAGTCCAAGTTCGAGAAGATCAAAGGCTTCGTACTCAAGTCTATGAGCTGATAGCTGATGTTTTTGACAGCTTCGACTTCTTACTTTCACCGACGTTAGCAATTAATCCTGTAACCAATTTGCCAGATGGGAAAACAACAGTACCTAAACACATTAATGGTGTTGAAATTGAACCATCAATTGGGTGGTGCCTAACTTACTTTTTAAATTTCACAGGCAATCCAGCTGCATCAGTTCCCGCTGGTTTTACGAATGAAGGGCTACCGGTAGGGCTCCAAATTGTCGGGAGGCGACATGATGATCGGGGCGTATTATCTCTAAGTAAGTTCTGGGAGCAGCTGCAACCTTGGATTAATACATATCCTTTGAATAGAAAGTGAGCAAGATTTTGCGGGTCGCGGTAATAGGGTTGGGATGGTTCGGTGAACTGCACTGTGAAACCATTCAGGGAATCTCGGATTTCGAATTGTATGGTATTTCGACTCGAAATCGGAGCCGATTAAATTACTTTGAGCAAAAGTATTCGTGTACCATAGTAAGTAATAATTATCGTGAGTTGATTGCAGATGAGAACATTGATCTCATAGTGATTTGTACGCCACCTGAGAGTCATGCTGAAATTGCCATCGCTGCTCTTGCAAATAACAAAAATGTTTTTATTGAAAAACCAATTTCTGACGATTTAGACAATGCAAAGTCTATTAAGATTGCAGCGGGTAAATCGGAGGGCAAACTTTTTGTGGGACATATCTTAAGAACTAACATCAGATATCAAGAAGCAAAAATTATGATAGACGATGGCGCAATAGGCGAGCTGCTCTCTGTATCAACACATCGCCAACTTCCTGCAAGTCGAACAGAGTCTTTGCTAGAAAATACAAGTCCCTTTATCAGCGACGCAACTCACGATATTAATCTTATATTGTGGTTTTCCCAAATAGAATCTGGCGAAATTTACGCTCAAACTTTGAGTAAAAGAAATCTAAAAAATCCTGATTTGGGGCATATAGTTATAAAATCAGATTCTGGGTTGTTAGCAAATGTTCAAATCAATTGGCATATGCCGGATAAAACGCCATATTTGGTTGATGAGTCATGTCAAATTGTTGGAACCAAAGGCAATATTCACATCGGTTCTCAAATTGATTCTATGCATCTAGTAAACGAGCAAGGCTTACATGTCCCTGATCTCTTCTACTGGCCGAAGAGAAAAACTGGACTTGTTGGCGCGCTTCGCGAAGAATATCACTCGATTTTCAATCACTTTAGAAATGGGCAAAATTCGGAATTGGCGAATGTTCAAGATGCGATTAATTCTCTAGCATTAGCTATTGCAGCCGAAAAAGCCTCAAGATATAGTGAAGTTGTAAGATTCTCACTGTAAAAGTAAGGAATCGAAAAACTAGAGTAAAGAAAGTTGGCTGTAATGCAAACAAGAGCGTTTGGAAAATCTGGTCAAATGGTCTCTTCAATTGGATTTGGAATGTGGCCAATTGGCGGAACCTTGAAAAAGGGGGACTACGGAGTAACGGATTTTGATGAAGCCATACTGTCTATACAACTTGCACTTGACGAGGGAATCACGTTATTCGATACCGCACCTGCATATGGCAATGGGCTTGCCGAAGAAATTTTAGGCAACGCTTTACAAGGTAGGCGTGAAAAAGCCTTTATCACGACCAAGTGCGGCATCTACTATGATTTTGACAAAGAAATTTGGATTAGGGATAGCTCGCGCGAGGCAATTGTCCGCTCCGCAGAACAAAGTTTAAAACGCTTGCGAACTGATGTAATCGATCTCCTATTGATCCATTGGCCAGATTCTGATACCGCACCAGAAAGTGCGATGGCTGGTCTTGAAGATCTTCAAAAATCTGGGAAAGTTCGATTTATTGGTGTCTCAAACTTTAACATCCAACAGCTCGATACCTACGAAAATTTTGGAATTCTAAATGCTCAGCAAGTGGGCTATAACATCTTCGATCGAAGGATTGAAAGTGAGATGATTCCCCGATGTCGAGAGAGCGGTATGGGAGTTATGGCGTATGGATCACTTTGCCACGGACTTCTAACTGGAACATGGAAAGAAGATATTAAGTTCAATGCGGAAGATTGGCGAAGTCAAGGGGATGTATTTGGGTTAAAATTATTTACCTCGGAAAATCTACCCGATAACGTGCGAGTTGCCAATAAGTTGCAAGATTTTGCAGCATCTATTGGATTGACTTTGCCTCAGCTCGCGTTGGCATGGGTGTTAAGTAATAAGGATGTTTCGGTCGCACTTGTAGGTATGGCAAGCTTACAAGAAGTTAGAGAAAATGTCGTTGCAGCCAGCAAGACTCTAAGCAGCGCAGATTTACATCAAATTTCTGACATTATGAAATCAGCAAAGGGAACAGTTGCAACCCATGAATACGATTTCAATAACCCGCAAAGAAAATGAAACTCGTTATTTCAGCCTTTTACCGAACCAAATGTCAGGCCTCGAACGACGAACTTATCTAATGCAAGGAAAATAATCATCGGGAGTAGCATGGCCGCTGTGGCACAAGCAGCAATTTGACCCCACTGCACTCCTGAACTCGTGAAGTATGAGAAGACGCCTATTTGGATGGTCGCAGATTCGGCATTTGCCAAAATAATCGGAAATAAGACGTTGTTCCATGCAAATACAAATGCAAACATCATAGTAACAATAACTCCGGGGCGGCAAAGCGGTAATGTAATTGCGCTAAGAATTTTTAATGTGCCAGCGCCATCAATTTGGGCTGCTTCTTCTATTTCTACTGGCAAGTCGTCAATAAAGCTCTTTAATAACCAGATTGAGAAAGGAATTGTTACAAGCTGAAGCACAAGTATGATTGAAAGTCGCGTGCCGGAGAGACCAATATTATTGATTAATATGAAGTAAGGAATCAAGAAAACAACTGCTGGTCCCATAAGTAACCCCAAATACCAGCCCATGATTGCGCTCTTACCTCTAATTGCATATCTCGACAACGCATAAGCGGCGAAAAAGGAGAGTGGCAAGTTAATCAAAATGGTGCCGAAAGAAATCAAAATACTATTAAAAAGCTGCGGAAGTGAGTCTCCCGGAGATACAAAGACATATTTCAATGAATCTAAGGTAGGTTTGAAGAAAAGGCTAGGTGGATTTTGAAAAGCTGTCTCTGGTGGCCTAATTGCTAAAGCAAAGAACCAGACTATCGGCCCAATAAAAAACACCATAATAGAGATCAAAAAAAGCGATATTCCAGTTTTCTTCAGAAGAACGTTCTTCATTAGAGTTTAGTTCCTTTCATGAAGAGTTTTGAATAAGCAAACACTATGACATTTAGAATCAACAAGATTATTATTGTCATGGCCGCAGCCACTCCAATGTTGAAGTTGATTAATCCTTCTCTAAAAAGACTGAAACTCAAAGTACGCGAATAATCTCCGGGTCCACCATTTGTAAGTACGTACACCAGGTCAAACGTGTTGAACAACCTCATGAGTTGCAATAAACCCACAACCACGATAACAGGCTTAATTGTTGGCAGTATCACAGATCGAACTATTCGGACAGGACTAGCTCCGTCAACTTTTGCAGCTTCGATAATTTCATGGGGAACACCAAGGATGGCTGCATAAAGCACGAGTGCAAAGAAGGGCGTCCACTGCCAAATATCTGGCAACATCAGGGCGGGTAGCACTGTTATCGGTGATCCTAGATACCCCGCATCCGGTTGAGGGAAATGAATTGTGTTGGCTAACCAAGGAATGAGACCAACTATGTCCCAGTACATAAACCGGAACATGAATCCAACAATTACTGGCGCAATGGTCACTGGCATTATTAGTAATGCACGAACAATATTCACATACTTTAGACGGGCGGAAAGAGCCAAAGCGATGATAAACCCTAAGCTCAATTCAATAATTAATCCACCGAATGAGATTATTAAGGTATTACGCAAGGAGGCAAAAAAAGGCGTGTACGCAAAAACATTTTTAAAATTATCTAAACCTATGTACTGGAGAGGAATGGGGCTAGTTTGTAGATTCCAATACCTAAATGCATTCTTGATTGAAAAATACAATGGGTAAGCAGTAAGTGCGAATAAAAAAATGAACGAAGGACCAATCATTATCCAAGGTGTCCATTTTTTTGACATCAGTCCCTTTCATTCCTTCCATACGATGATAATTCACAAATAGATATCGTGATTGCTTTTAAGAAACGGGATGAAAGTGCTTGCACTTCCATCCCGTTTTACGCTAACTAACTACGCCAAACTATCAATCAACTTCTTCGTATTTGCCAACGTGTCATCTGTGCTCTGTCCTTTGTAAGGAAGAAGCAAGTTTCCGCTTAGCAGGTTCTCGAATAGTGATTTGGTTTCTTTGAGAGTCTTCTTCGGGTCAGCCCCAAGGAGAATCTTGTTCAATTGAAGCCCGTAGACACCCTCTAGCGCAGGATAAATCTGCATTCCAGGGCGACTTACCTTTCCATTTCCTTGTTCTAGCATTTTCTCAAGTTTTGGAAGGTACGGGTAAAGCTTAATCAAATCTGGGTCACGAAGATTTGAGTAACGGCTGAAGTCTGAGAATTGAGCGCCATACTTCTTAACTTGACCCATCAATTTCTGTGCTTTAGCTGAGTTCACCCATTTAACGAGCGCCCAAGATTGATCTTTGCATTCTGCCGTTGAAGGAATCGAAAGCTGCCAGCCACCTGTGCTGATATTTGCATTCTTGCCCTTCATACTAGGTAGATCTGCAATTGCAAATTTACCAACAATTGGGGATGGCTTACCCGACATGTATCCCTTGTTGTTTACAAGGTAGAAGTATGGAGTCCACCAGTACATTTGTCCGATATCACCATCTGCAAAGCGCATACCGGCTGCAAACCAGTCAAAGGTAATAGCCTCCTTTGGAGAAAGTTTGTAGAGATCGCGATAAAAAGTAGCAGCTTCAACGTTGGCGGCTGAATCAACTGTAGGTGTGAAGTCCCAAGGAGCTTCTGGGAATTGCTTGAACCAGCGTGCCCCCATACCAGCCATCAACTGGGTGTACATATGAACGATTGGTACTGGTTGCTTTCCAACAATAACGGTGCCATACATCTTCTTGCCATTTACGGTCTTGCCGTTGATTTTCTTGGCATTAGCGAGATACTCATCCCAAGTCCAACCAGCCTTAGGCGTGGGAATTCCAAGGGACTTGTACACATCGGTGCGGTACATGACGCCTTGTGCATAAGGTGCTATTGGAAGGCCGACGAATTGTCCTCGCCACTCACTAATTGAGTAGAGAACTGATGGAACCATATCTTTAATGTCAATTGACTTGTCAGCTTTGATTCGATCATTGAGTGAGTCAATCCATCCATTGTCGTAGTATTGTCCAATCCAAATATTGTCAACTGTGACGACATCGAGATCTGACTTCTTTGTCACGAATGCTGTTGCGAGTCGCGATTGAAGAGTTTGGTTATCCAACGACTCAAGCTTGACCTTGATTCCAGTTTCTTTCGTGAATTCTGGGAGCACTTCTTCTAATGCGTACTGGAATGGATCTCCAACCGACATCAACTTCAATTCCTTGGTGGCGCAGTCAGCAGCATTTGCTGGTGTGGTTAGCCCCACTCCGGTGAATGTCAATGCCACACTCATAACGCCTGTGACGAAAATTGACATCCTCCGATTAGCGATACCCATGTATGGTTTAAACAATGTGGATCCTTTCTAATTGTCTTATGACTCGGGGAGTCACTCCGTGTGATGAGAAGTGACATCCCAATCCAATCGAAAAATCGAAGCGATTTCAATATTTTTGTAACAAAATTAGAAGAATTATCAAAAATAAAATCTGGACAAAAAGGACACTGGCTAGAGATAGTTCTGCACTACCACTGGAGATTTAGTGGCAATTGAGTCTAACGAAGCCTGCACCATCGCCACATTTACCAAGGATTCTTCGAAACTACACATTGGGGTAATTCCATCTAGAACACAATCGACAAAGTACCTCATCGGTGCATACATGAAGTGCGATAGTTTCCCCCACCTATCTCGTTGCCCCAATGGGAAAAATGGAAAAGACATTTTTGAATTTGTAGCAAAAGATAACCCAGCAAAATCGAAGTCAAAATCTATTTTTCCTTTATCGCCATATAAAGTGAACTGCGAATCAATTACGCTAGGAATCGAATTAGGAACAATCCAGGACGTTTCAAAGCAAACGTTGGTAGATGGGTATTCGACTAAGACTTGTAGGGAATCCCATGTATCAATACCTTTGCTTCGCAAATGACCTTCTTTGCCAAGGGCAAAAAGAGTGATTGGAATTTCGTCGAGCAGCCAATTCATCAAATCCATAATGTGAGTAAGCAAAAACCATTGTGGTCCCGAATTCCCAGCCCAAGATAGCCAAGACTCGGCGACCTCGATGGAATTGCTCAATCGAATGTACCCCATAGAAGCTTGCCCGATTTCTCCGCTATCAATGGCACCTTTGACCAATCCCCATTGAGGATTCCAGCGATTGTGAAAGTCAACCATAACAATGGAAGAACTTTTCTCCGCTAACCTACATAGTTTTTTTGCTTCATTTAAATTAGTAGTCAACGGTTTTTCCACAAAAACGTGCTTATTTTTAAGAAGTAGTTTTGATACAGGATCGAAATGTGCGAAATCAGGTGTTGCAACGCTTACAGCAGCCACATCGCTATTGATTACTTCTTGGTAGTCAGTAGTCCAATCACATTTGAATTTTTCTGCAATTTTTTTTGCTTTAATTTCATCTAAATCACATACAATCGTTACTTTACTGCGATGATAATCGTCGTAAACAAGAGGATGATTTGCTCCCCAAATTCCTAGGCCAATAACACCTATTGATAATTCATCTAACATGGCCACTCCCTGTCTTTTGTGCCGGGCTACTCAAAGGGAAAATGTAATAGTTTTGATTTCAGTCATTTCCATGAGTGTATAGATACCACCAATTCTCCCTCTGCCTGAATCGGTGCTAGACCCACCCCCAAATGGGATGTGAAGTTCCCAATAAGTACTTGAGTCATTGATATTTACTATGCCCGCTCGAGATTTTTCAGAAAATCTAATTGCAAACTGGAGATCCTCAGTCCACACTGCAGAAGTGAGACCATATTGAGGTGCCTGACAAATGGTCATAATTTCATCAGTGCTGTCAAATGGTGAGATTGGAATAATTGGTCCAAAAGTTTCCTCACGCATCACTTGCGCAGTAAGGGGCACTTCAGCAAGGACGGTAGGGGAGAAGAAAAGAGGATTTTCATTGATTTGGGCTCTTTTTCCTCCAAATTCCAATTTTGCTCCCTTTTGTAATGCATCTTCAATATGTTCCTCCATCTTTCGAAGCACATTTTCATTATGAAGTGGCCCCATTTGCGTCGTTTCAAGCATCGGATCACCTAAAGTGATATTTGCACATATATTTCTTATTTTTTCAACCAGAGAATCGTGTACGGACCGATGAACGAAGACCACTTCAGTGGCAGAGCATGTTTGCCCCGCATTTAAAAATGCTCCTGCGCATATACCTGCGGCTGCCTTATCTAGATTTGCATCGCTAAAAACTACCGTGGGCCCATTGCCCCCGAGTTCCATGAGCATTGGTTTACCAGCACCATTTTTTTCTATTATTTTTCCGACTCGAGTACTTCCAGTAAAACCAATTGCATCAACTCCTGGGTGGCTGACCACATAATCTCCAATCTTTTCGCCATGACCAGTTAGTAAATTCAAAGTTCCATTTGGTAGGCCTACGCTGGCAATCAATTCCACTAGCAAACACGCGATATAGCTAGTCGTTGGAGCTGGAATCCAAATAACTGAATTTCCAGTCGCTATTGCGGGAGCTAGGTACTCAACAGGGATGTTAAGAGGAAAATTCCATGGGGTGATTACCAAGTATGTGCCGCGAGCAACTCGCCTCGTAATGACTCTTTTGTTTACATCCGATGCATAAATGTTTTCACCATGTAAATGCCGAACATGTCCAGCTGCATCTCTAAAACCTTTGGCAGCAGCTTGAACTTCGGGGATAGCCTCTGAATAATAGGGCTTACCTTGTTCTTTAGTGATTGCCTCCGCCAATATTACGGAATTCGCTTCAATTACATTTGCGATAGATTCGCACCAATTTGCGCGTGTTTCTACAGATGCAGTTCGCAGAGTGGGATTCGCTGATTTACATGCTTTAACTGCCGCATCGACATCAGCCTTGCCTGATTCCTGAATTGATGAAATGATTGTGTTGTCGCACGGGTTATATGTCTCAAAAATTTCGCCTTCTTTGGCAGATTGCCATTTTCCGCCTATAAATAAAAGGGAAGTTTGGTTTATTTCCTGACCAGAATCTGACGAAGTGAGTTTTTTTGCCATGTCAGGATTCTACTGGATTGTCTCCGCGATGCGCCAGCATCATACTAATTTATTCTGCAGAACTTTCTTGAAGTTGAATCTTTTAGTTGTGAGTTAAAAATAAGTGTCGATCAGATCAACAATATTGTAGTTGCGATCGACGATAGCCAAAGTTCGCCACTTGTCAAAGGTAGTACACGGATGCGCTATTCCAAAAGAAATCAAGTCCCCTATGTTAACGCTTGACTCTTTACTTAGGTTCAAGTAAAGGTGTTGATCATTCATTGTATAAGTACTCATTCCAGTTGCTGGTTCTAAGAAATTACTTCCACTCCTCCGCATAAATTTAGGTACCGGCATTGAAAGATCAAAAGACGCATCACGCCGACCAATTCCAACGATTGCTCTGGTGGGTTCCGGTATAGAAAGCACCTCTCCCCACACATGTAGGGCGGGTTGGAAATGCGGCAAATCTATTTTCGGGTCGGTAATTCGGTCGTCTGGAGAACTGTCTCCATCGTCATGGGTTAAGTAGCAACCTGCTCGTAAAATTCTAATTATTGGTTTGCTAAGATAAACTGAAGAAAACTTATCTACTGCTCGGTCGAAGTAATTGCTTCCACCTGCCGAAAGTACAATGTCGGTTGTCTTAGCGAAGAAACCTAACGAATCTATTTCTTTAGCGGTGTCAACAATTAAATCGAGCAACAAATTCACTCCATCAAGTACAGTTCCATTTTCTGGAGGAAGCGCAATTCCTTCGAATCCAGAAATCCCCCGTAGACGTAAGTAATTTGATTTACTGACAGCAAGTGCAACTTTGATGGCGGTATCTTTAGATCTTGCCCCACCACGACCACCGAGAAATCCTATTTCTATGAGAACATCTATTGATTTTGCTGGTGTGAATTTTGCTACCGTGGATTCAAGCAATTGTACGCCACTAACAGAATCGACATAAACCATTAAATCAAAATTCTTATCTTTTTTAAGTGTTTCAACTATCCATTTGATAGCAGTTGAGTTGACTATTTCATTCGTTAAAATTATGCGATTTATGCCCATAGCGTAGAGAGTGCGCATTTGCCAATTACTTGTTGCGCTGAAGCC
>Ga0214923_10007560_pt1 | contig 11823 bp, 9 predicted proteins | sample LL1510_MetaG_FD_177993 | JGI IMG/M metagenome (GOLD analysis project Ga0214923, IMG submission 177993) | Freshwater microbial communities from Lake Lanier, Atlanta, Georgia, United States - LL-1510 | ecosystem: Environmental > Aquatic > Freshwater > Lake | place: USA: Georgia | collected 2015-10-15 | reverse complement strand
GTAAAAGTTGACCCGCCAGCACCTGAAGCATTGATGGTTAATGGACCATTTTGACAGACCGTATATGTTGAACCATTCGTATAAGATGTCGAACTAATTAAAAAATCAGGGGTAGGCGTTTGGATGGTAGCAGTCCCCATCCAATTTACTACGAAGCTGCCATTATTGGGAGTCCATTCATTGATTAAAAGATAGAAATGTTGACCTGCCGTTACATTTAAAGTGGAAACCCAACCGTCGCCGTTTACATCCTCAGATGCTTCGGAAGCGCCATTGCCTAAACCTGTATTTCCTGTGTGGCAGCATAAGAACAACGAACCGGAGCGCCTAAAGAACCACAATTATTTGCCTGATAAAGCGAAAAATCGTAGTCACACGTCGAAGGTGTCGGTGCAATTGTGAAGCCAAGTGAACCTCCCGTTGCAATTGTGAATTCATACCAATTTGAAAAGTTTTCACTAGTTACGCAACCATTACACCCATCTGAAATCAGTCCTGGCCCAGTACTTAAACCATTAAATGAATATCCATTGCTACAAATTCCAGTTGCATTCACGCAATCTGCGTTAGAAGTTGCACTTGGACCTGTTCCGGAAGAAGGAGTTACACAAGAAATGTTTCCAACCCATCCGGTATAATTGTATAATCCATCTGACCAAAATCGGAAAGTTAAACAACCACTTGGATGCGTAGAAGTAAATGTTTGACCTTGAAGTGAGGTTCCACATCCAGCGGCAAGCACAGTACTATTTTGAGTTGGTCCATTTAAGATTTGGAAATACTCATATGGACAATTTGTTCCACCTTCAACACAAAAAGTAGGAAAAGTAACTTTAATTACTTGCCCAGCTGTACTTGGACAAAAGGTTCTTAGTACACCATTAATACTATTTGAATAATTTCCTGTTGCCCCACTTGTCGTACAACTACCTCCATTACCTCCATTGTCATAATAGGTTCCAGAGCAGGTGTTTACCATACATGTTCCCGTGTATGTGCTTTGAAGTCCTGTAGTTGGATGTAAATACGTTTGAGCTTGAACAATAAATGAGCTGAATATGAACGTTATGGCTGAAAAAAACTGCTTATTTTTCATTGTTAAAGTAGTTTTTTACTGTTTGAAAATCTTCAGCCGACAAAACCATTCTTTTCGGTTTAATAAGACCAGTTTTATTTTCTAAACCAAGTAATTCATCTAATTGGTTGAACCATTCCTTAAAAGCAGCTTGTTTTTGAACATCAAAACGATAGTAATCGCTTCTGCGGAAAACAAAAACATCAGCATTCGTCGAATTTACCATTGCTAAATAACTCGATTGATTGGTACGAAGCCAATTCTCTAATTGTGTTTTGTACATCACTTTATCGCTACAACTTGTAAATGAACCACTAGGGAAACCAGCAGATTGAACATGATAAAAGATAAAGACAACATCGAAATCTTCTGCATCAAAGGATGTAGATTGTTCTTGTTGATTAATTTTTCCAGTTTGACAAAAGAAATTCAAACTAAAAAACAGAAAACTTAAAATAGAAAAGAGTTTCATAAAAGAATGAGGGAGCAAATTTAACGCTTAATTGATGAATTCAAAAATATTATTAATAGAATTGTACGAATGGTTAAATCGTATGAAAATAATGTGCATGTATATTACGAAATTGTGGCAAGACAGTTCCCTTTAGTTCAATTCTTTTTCAATTCATCTACTCTTTTTTGGCGCTGCATCGGGTTTTCTTTCGCTTGCTGTTGTTTGAAAAGCTGATACCTTGTCGGTTGAGCTTCTTGAGGCCAACTGTTGTTCCGCAAGTCTGTATCTGCTGTTTCTAAAAAAGGATCTAAGCGAATCGAACTTACCGCTTTATCGAATATAAAAACTTTTGAAACTTTGTCTTCATACATACGCCAGATTTCGGCTGGAACGCGCACCACTTCCTTGCTACCATCTGCAAAAGTAAATTCAAGAATTAATGGCATGACCAATCCACCAACATTCGAAAATGAAATTTCATAGAACTGTTTGTTTCCATTTAATAATTCTAAATCCTTTATATCTGTTTTAGAAATGAACTCTTCATACTCTTTTCGCTCTAGAGCATCTGTTGTATATAGATTTCGTTTAGCGTAAAAATCATCAATTGAAGCGTCTTTTTCATTTACTGTTTTATCTATTGAAGTTTTGTTTCTTTCATCGCCAATAAACTTATCTTTTGCAGCATCTTGTTCCTTTTTGAATGCCTTTTCAACTTCTGGATTCTGCGTGTTTAACTGAAACCATTTTACCTCATCAATCGAAATATCCACATTGTCCGTTCCATAAAACCAACCTCTCCAAAACCAATCTAAATCAACTGCTGAAGCATCTTCCATCGTTCTGAAAAAATCAGCTGGTGTTGGGTGTTTGAATTTCCAGCGTTCACAATATACTTTAAAAGCATAGTCAAAAAGTTCTCTTCCCATTATCGTCTCGCGAAGAATATTTAAAGCCGTTGCTGGTTTTCCATAAGCATTGTTTCCAAACTGAAAAATCGATTCAGAATTGGTCATAATAGGTGAAATTGTTTTTTTGTCACCCCGCATGTAATCCGCAATTAAATAGGCTGGTCCTCTACGAGATGGATAACCTCTTTCCCATTCTTGTTCGGTTAAATATTGAACAAACGTATTAAGTCCTTCATCCATCCATGTCCATTGACGCTCATCAGAATTGATAATCATCGGGAAGAAATTGTGTCCTACCTCGTGAATAATAACGCCCCACATTCCGTATTTTTCTTGCTCAGAATAGGTGCCGTCTGCTTCTGGTCTTCCTCCATTAAAACAAATCATCGGGTATTCCATTCCTATCCATTTTGAATGTACAGAAATCGCAACAGGATAAGGATAATCAATGGTGTATTTTGAATACGTCTTTATGGTGTGTGCCACCAATTTTGTTGAATAACGCTCCCAAAGCGGATTTCCTTCTTTTGGATAATAAGACATGCAAAGCACTTTGTTTTTTCCAACAGTAACACTTTGTGCATCCCAAATAAATTTTCGAGAAGAGGCAAAAGCAAAATCACGCACATTACTTGCTTTATAATGCCAAGTTTTCGTAGCTTTTTCTTTTGCATTTTCAGCTTTTATAGCCTCGTCTTGCGTGACAATAATCACCGGTGAATCTGCTTTTTTAGCTTGTTCCAATCGCTTTTTTTGTTCTGCAGATAGAATGGCGTCATAGTTTTGACAAACACCTGTCGCACCTACAATATGATCGGCCGGAACGGTGATTTGAACGTCATAATCGCCAAAAGGCAAGGTAAATTCACCACGTCCTAAAAATTGCTTGTTTTGCCAACCCGTAACATCGTTATAAACACACATGCGCGGGAAAAATTGTGCAATGGTGTAGAGGTAGTTTTGATCTTTTTCAAAATACTCATATCCCGAACGTCCACCCACAGCCATGCGGTCGTTGATATTGTACCACCATTTAACTTGAAACGTCACACTCGCTTTTGGCAAAAGTGGTTGATCCAAGTCAATTCGCAGCATCGTTTTATTGATGGAATACGTCATTTTTTGTCCACTTGCCGTTTTGATTTCGTCGATTTTAAAACCACCATCGTAATAAAATTGCTTTTTGCGGATGTCACCAAGGGATTTAAAATCTTCCATTTTCTCCACTTCGATAAGTTTTGAATCAGAGTTTACCGAAAACACATTCTGATCAAGTTGCAACCATAAATAATCCAATTGGTCTGGAGAATTATTTGTGTACGTAATTCTTTCCCAACCATACAATTTTTGAGTAGCATCATCAATTGATAACTTCATTACGTAATCCGCTTTTTGTTGGTAGTAATGATGTCCAGGAGCACCTGAAGCTGTACGGTATTCATTTGGTGTTGGTAATTCTTGATCTAGCTGAGCGAATTTCTTTTGCGCTTGAAGCGTCAATCCAAAAGCTGTTACGACGAAAAGGAGAAGGTGTTTCTTCATTCTTCTAATTTTATGGAAAGAGATTGTGGTTTGATAAATGAAAGTGTGTGTGATTTATCACGATAGATAAACGTTAATTTATTTTGTTGCTCTGGAAATAATTCCATCAAAAAATCAAATTGAGCAGACATATTTTTCATGCTATTAGTTTGAATAGGTGTAGACAAAAAACACATGAAAGAACCATCTTTATTGAATTGAATTCCTTCCAAATGAAATATGGTTGAACAAGTTTCAACTGCATTTGAAGTTGCACTCATGCAATCGTAATGAAAACTCAAATGTTTATTGATGTAATTTTCAATGATGTTCGTGTCTTTAGAAGTTAGGGTTGCTTTTCCCCATTTGCACGTGTAGCCGTATTCTTTTAAAATGGCAGCCTCAAAATCATGTGCTGTACCTGACAAACTTACTTCTAATCGTTGATTGAGTTCATTGTATTCTACTTCAGCAAATGCAAAATAAAAATTGTGCGCAAACAATTGCGGAAGCATAAATAATATAAAAACTATAAATAGAGCGCCTTTCACGATGTACGAAAATAAGAAATTATTGTCTTTGTGATTAATTTTTTACTTTTATGTGGTCTTTAAATGAGGAAAATACATTTCATTGTTGGTGTTGTATTAGTTGTAGGTCTAATTTCCTGCACAAATAAGAAATTCCCAGAGCCTTGTGATTGTGCTGAAATATTAAAGATAGATAATCCCGATTTGGAAAAAGCCTGCATGGATAAAACTAAAACCTTGAATCGTTGGCAATTAAAGCAATGGAATGAAGCCGTTCTATCTTGCAATCAGCCGAGCGAGAAATAAGTCAATTCTGTCATACATCTGATTGATAAATCCGTCTATGAGCAATTTGTATTAACTTTGCGTTATGTCAGATTTATTGTCGAAATTAGAAGCTATTCACTATCGTTTTGTAGAAGTCGGGAAAATGATTACAGATCCAGCGATTATTTCTAATATGGAACGTTATGTGAAACTAAATAAAGAATACCGTGATTTAGAGGCCTTGGACAAGGTATATTTTGAGTACAAAAACATTTTAGATAATTTAAAAAGCTCAAAAGAATTGTTAGAAATTGAGTCGGATCCTGAAATGCGGGAATTGGCTAAACTTGAAATTGACGAATTGGAAAACACGCGTCCTGTAATGGAGGAAAACATTAAGATGTTGTTGATTCCAAAAGATCCTGAGGACGATAAAAATGCCATCATTGAATTACGTGCCGGAACTGGTGGTGATGAAGCATGTATTTTTGTGGAAGATATTTTTCGCATGTACACTATGTATTTCAAGGAAATGGGGTGGCAATATGACATTCTTAATTCTTCTGAAGGAACCGTAAAAGGGTTGAAAGAAATTTCAATGGAAGTTTCGGGTGCTGGTATTTATGGTATGTTAAAATTCGAATCGGGAGTGCATCGTGTGCAACGTGTTCCGGAAACGGAATCTCAAGGGCGTGTGCATACTTCGGCAATTACGGTAGCAGTTTTACCTGAGGCTGAAGAAGTGGATTTTGAACTAGACATGAATGACGTCCGAAAAGATACGTTTCGCGCGTCAGGAGCCGGTGGTCAGCATATTAACAAAACGGAGTCTGCCATTCGATTGACTCACATTCCGACAGGTGTTGTTGTGGAATGTCAAGATGGTCGTTCACAACATAAAAACTTAGAAAAAGCAATCTCTGTATTGCGTTCCCGTTTATATCAAGCAGAATTAGACCGCGTACACAATGAACGTGCTGCTCAACGAAAAACCCTTGTTTCTACTGGTGACCGCTCTGCTAAAATCAGAACCTATAATTACCCACAAGGGCGTATCACAGACCATCGAATTAATAAAACCATGTATAACTTGAGTTCATTTATGAATGGGGATGTACAAGAAATGATAGATGCTTTAAAAATGGCCGAAAATGCTGAAAAATTAAAGGGTGAAGGAGCTTGATTTTTTTACTTTTTCAATTTTTTTAAAAAAAACCTAAATGTTTTTTATTAGTTACTCCTTTCCCTTTTATCCAAAAATTATACAAGTTGAAAGCACTTTTTCTTTGCTCATCACAATTAATTGATTGCAAAGGAGTCTTATTCTAAATTTGTCCAAAACACAATAGAAATGAAGCATTTTATACTTTTTGTTTATTTGTTCCTATTACATACCGCTTTTTCACAGCAAAAATTTACCATTAGTGGCACAATCAAAAATGCAGAAACGGGCGAAGAAATGATTGGTGCAAAAGTGCGATTGAAAGATCAAAACCTTGGAGCTGTTACAAATGAATACGGTTTTTACTCGCTAACATTAAAAGAAGGAAATTATGTTTTGCTCTATCAATATCCTGGTACAACAACGATTGAAAAAGCGATCAACCTTAATGCAAACCAGACCATTCATGTTGAAATGGTTTCGGAAGCAAAATCCAAAGAGTTGAAAGAAGTGGATGTTTCTGCTAAAAAAGCTGATGAAAATGTCAAGGAAGCGGTCATGGGTGTTGAAAAAATCAGCCCCAAAGAATTGGCTAAGTTACCAGTGATTTTTGGTGAAAAAGACATTATCAAAACGATGCAATTACTTCCAGGTGTTAAGAATGCAGGAGAAGGAGGAGCTGGATTCTATGTTCGCGGAGGAGGTGCCGACCAAAATTTGGTTTTGCTAGACGAAGCTCCTGTTTACAATGCTTCACATTTGTTAGGTTTCTTTTCCACTTTCAATTCCGACGCTATAAAAGAAGCAACTTTGTATAAAGGAAATCAACCAGCCAATTTTGGTGGCCGTTTATCTTCTGTTTTGGACATTCGCATGAATGACGGTAATAATAAAAAATGGAACGTGGGCGGTGGAATTGGGTTAATTGCTTCGCGTTTGAGCATTGAAGCCCCAATAATAAAAAACAAAGCATCCTTTTTGGTTACAGCACGAAGAACCTATGCTGATGTTTTCTTGAAAGCTACCAATAAATTTAAAGATAATACCTTGTATTTCTATGATCTAAATACAAAATTTAATTACCGCATTAACGACAAAAACAAATTATTCGCTTCGGGATATTTTGGTCGCGATGTGCTAGGTTTAGGCAAAGTTTTTGGCTTGGATTGGGGAAATGCAACAGGGACATTGCGATGGAATCACATTTTTAGTAGCAAACTTTTTTCAAATACATCGTTTATTTATAGCAACTATGGGTATAAATTTAAGATCAGTGGAGGAGACGTTGATTTTACAGTACGCTCTCAAATTCAAGATTTTAATTTAAAACAAGAATTTCAGTATTTCTTAAATGCCAAAAATAAATTGAAGTTTGGAGCCAATGTAATCCGTCATTCGATCACTCCTGGCCAAGTAGAAGCAAGTGAAGGAAGCGGTATCAATATCAAGAATTTCAAACCTACCAATACCATCGAATCTGCTTTGTACATCACCAATGAATGGTCGATTTCGGAACGTATTAACGTGAATTATGGTTTGCGTGGAACTGCCTTAACCGTACTTGGATCGGGCGATGAAATGTATACCTACAATGCGGACGGTTCAGTCGCTTCATCAACTGTTTACGACAAAGGAAAAATCTTAAAAACGTATTATAATATTGAGCCAAGAGCCTCCATATCTTGGGAGTTTTTGAAAGGGCAATCATTTAAAGCGGCTTATTCAAGAAATACACAAAATATTCATCAGGTTTCTAATTCAACTTCAGGTTCACCAACCGATGTTTGGTTGTCAACCAGTATGAACATCAAGCCAGAAATTGCCGATCAGTTTGCAGTTGGTTGGTTTAAGAATTTCTTAGATAATCAAATTGAAGTGAACATTGAAACGTATTACAAATATTTACACAATCAATTGGACTACAGAAATGGTGCGAATGAACAAGCCAATGAAAAACTGGAGGGAGAATTGTTGTTTGGTCATGGCAGGGCTTACGGTTTAGAGTTCATCATCAAGAAGAAAAAAGGCGATTTTACAGGTTGGATTGGGTATACCTTATCTAAAACAGAGCGCCAAATCAATGGTATCAATTTTAACAATTGGTACAATGCTAAACAAGATCGAACGCATGATTTGTCTGTCGTAGCAATGTATGATATCAATAAAAAGCTATCGATTTCGGCTTTATTCGTTTTCTATACTGGAAATGCGGTTACATTTCCTTCTGGAAAATACCAAATAGATGGCGAAACGTATTTCATTTACACCGATAGAAATGGTTCAAGAATGCCCAATTATCATCGTTTAGACCTTGCTTTGACTTGGTATAGAAAAAGTACGGATAAGTTTGAAAGCAGTTGGAATTTTTCCATTTATAATGTCTATGGAAGACAAAATGCGTATTCAATCGATTTCAGACCCAATGCAGATGATCCCAACAAAACTGAAGCAGTTCGAACTACTTTGTTTCGTTTTGTACCTGCAATCACATATAATTTTAAATTCAAATAAAATGAAACCAATCAATTGTATTTTATTTGCTGTGGCATCGTTGTTCATTTTTTCATGCGAGAAAGTCATTGATATTGACCTGAATACATCGGATCCAAAGGTTGTAATTGAAGCATACATTTCAGAGGGAGACTCAACCCAAGTAGTAACCATTACGCGAACTTTAAATTTTGATGAAACGGTTGCATTTCCTTCTGTTACGGATGCTATCGTAACAGTAAGCGACAATCAAGGCAACACGGCATCGTTTACTCATTTTGGAAATGGAGTCTATGCGTTGCAAAATTATCCAGGAATTCCAGGTAGAACCTACACAATTACCGTTTCTGTTGATGGGAAAACCTACACAGCTAATTCAACAATGCCCTATCCTGTTCTAATGAATGAAGTTCAAGTAAGTTTGGTTCCATTTGGACAAGATACGTTCAAATTAATTGTTCCTGTATACAATGATCCAGGAAATGTGCCAAATTATTATGCATTTCTTTTGTTTAAAAATGGGGAAAAACAAGGTCCATTTAGTTTGCAAGACGACCAATTCACTAATGGAAACACAAGCATGCAACCTCTTTTTATTGATCAGCTTGAATTAGGCGATACGATTAGAGTAGAAATGTTTGGGATTGAGAAAAAAGTATGGCAATATTTTAATCAATTATCGGTCAATACTTCCAATGGAACCACGCCTGCAAACCCAACTTCAAATTTTGAAGGCGGTTGCATGGGGGTATTTTCGGCACTAACAGCGAATACGAAAACGATTGTTTATCAGTAATTGTTTTTTTATGTCCTTTTGTCTTAACGCAAAAAGACGCACCTCGCAGAAGCATCGAATCTAAAAAGTTAAGGCCGAAAGTAGAATGTTGGTTTTTTTTACTCTTCGAATGGGTTTCTGGCGAATAAAATAGGTTTTATCGTTTTAATTATTCTGTATGGAATAGCATTTGCCATTGGATTCGTTTACTTTTGTAAGAACGTAAATTGAAACATGACCAAAAAAGAACTCATTGATCAAATCCGCATTAAACAATCTTTTTTATGTGTAGGTTTAGATCCTGATTTAGCGAAAATACCACCGCATTTATTGAAAACAGAAGATCCGATTTTTGAATTTAACAAAGCAATTATTGATACTACAAAAGATTATTGTGTTGCTTACAAACCCAATACTGCTTTTTTTGAATGTCATGGTGTGAAAGGTTGGCAATCGCTGGAAAAAACGATTAATTACATCCCTAAAGATTGTTTCATTATTGCTGATGCCAAACGTGGCGACATCGGAAATACTTCATTGTATTACGCCAAAACTTTTTTTGAATCCTTGCCTTGTGATGCGGTTACGGTTGCACCTTATATGGGTTCGGATAGCGTAAAACCTTTTTTAGGACATGAAAATAAGTGGGTGATTTTATTAGCCTTAACGAGTAATGAAGGTTCAAAAGATTTTCAATTTTTAGAAACAGAAAACGGAAAATTATACAAACAAGTGATTCAGCGTGCAAACGAATGGGGGACTAGTGAAAATTTAATGTTTGTGGTTGGTGCGACACGTTCCTCTGAAATTGCTGAAGTACGAAAGTTAGCACCTGATAATTTTTTCTTGGTTCCTGGTGTTGGGGCACAAGGTGGTTCGCTAGCTGATGTCGTGAAATACGGTGCGAACAAGGAATGTGGTTTGTTAGTAAATTCTTCTCGCGCCATAATTTATGCCGGAAATGGCGATGATTTTGCGCTTAATGCAAAAAAAGAAGCGCTGAAAATACAATCCGAAATGGCCTTGTATTGTCAGCGCTTTAAGTGGTAGACTAACGACTTATTTTGAAGCTAAGTCATTGTTTTGTTGCGTTTCAACACTTCCATAAGCATCACAGCTTGCTGTTCTTCCAGCTCCACAAGAAGCTAATACTAAGGTAGTTACTACAGCTGAAAGTAAAAGAGCAAATTTTGTTTTCATAATTAGTTGTTTTTTGTTGTTTGTGGTCTTTTTAACGCAGCTTTCAGTTTAAAAGTTACATTTTTAAGAAAAATAATTTCATTAAATTGCTCCGTTGTTGATAAAAAAGGAATTGTTGAAAAGGATGAATCACTTGTTTTTTGTGTTGTTATTACTTGTTATTCAAGTAGATAGCGTTCGTTCGCAACAGCAAATCATTATTTTTTCGAACTCAGAAAAATTACCTAAAAAAATTAAAAATGTTTGTAAACCAAAACGATACAATTCACCCAAAGAAGTAAAAAGTGCGCTCCAAGAAGTGTGGTTGAATTGTGTGGAAATGGGGTATTACTTAACGAACATTGCGATTCAAGACAACAAAGACACTGTTTTTGCTTCGATTACTTTAGGCGAAAAAATGGAGGAAATCGAAGTGGAGATTCCTGAAATGCGTTACAGCGAGTTGCGTGCCTACAATGTCAGTTTAAATTCACCCCTCAGTAATCGCCAATTCTTTCGACCGGCCGCTTTATCGCATTTTTGTACCAAAGTATTGCATGCATATTTGAATAATGGCTATCCTTTTGCTTCCGTCGGGTTCAAAAAAGTGGACCTTTCTGGTACATCTATCTCCTTGGAAATGGATATTTCGCCAGGAACTTATTATGAGTGGAAACAAATTATTGTAAAAGGTGATAGCTCTTTGTCCGTAAATATTGCTTCGAGTTTAACAGGCATCAAACGCGGAGATGCTTATTCCGAGGAAGATTTCAACTTTTGTGCTCAACGCCTTTCCCAAGTGAATTACATCAAATCACTTCGCAAACCAGAGGTTTTGTTTGAGAAAGACGGTGTTATTTTGTATTTGTATTTGCAAGGACAAAAAATCAGTTCTGTCCAAGGAGCTTTGGGATTGCAACCTAATCCCCTCACTCAAAAAGTAGGTTTGACTGGTGATTTTCAAATGAAATTGGTGAATGTGCTCAAAAAAGCGGAGCAATTCGATTTAAGTTGGCGCAGTATTCAACCTCAAACGCAATCACTGACCGTTAAATTCGTGTATCCGTATTTATTTCGATCACCCTTTGGCACGGATGTTCGCTTTAATTTGTATAAACGCGATTCTACTTTTTTGGATGTAAAATCCAATATTGGTGTTACGTATGCACTGAACGGTGGAAGCATTTTAAAAGCGTCTTATCAACTTACAGCTTCTTCTTTGTTAGGAGGCTCGGGCAATTCAACGCAATTTTCGCGTTTATCCAATGTAAAAACGAATGCATACGCAGTTTCCTATTATAAACGAAAACTGGATTATATTCCGAATCCCTCGAAGGGTACTTTTGTACAGGTAGAATTTTCTATTGGAACGCGAAACACGGTAAAGGATTCCTTGCGTGAAAAGTCATCGGTATGGCGATTGGGTATTCAATGGGATCGCTATTTTTCTTTAGCAGCG
>Ga0214923_10007559_pt1 | contig 11824 bp, 9 predicted proteins | sample LL1510_MetaG_FD_177993 | JGI IMG/M metagenome (GOLD analysis project Ga0214923, IMG submission 177993) | Freshwater microbial communities from Lake Lanier, Atlanta, Georgia, United States - LL-1510 | ecosystem: Environmental > Aquatic > Freshwater > Lake | place: USA: Georgia | collected 2015-10-15 | reverse complement strand
TCGTCGCCGCCGCCGCAGCCGCCGCCGCCGCCCGCAGCTTCGCCCGCGGCTTCACCTGCGAATTTACCGGCAACCGTGCGTCGAGTGCCCGCAGCTTCACCCGCGGCTTCACCTGCGAATTTACCGGCAACCGTGCGTCGAGTGCTCGCAGCTTCGCCTGAGGCTTCACCAGCACCGACAGTCGTCGCGGCCGGCGTTCCAGTGACTGTGCTAGCCGATTCAACGAGACCACTTGCGCGGTCAAGATACGTCCCGCTGAGCCACGCAGAGATTGAAGAGCGTGCGCGTCAGCGCCGCGAGAAGATGGCGGCGGACGCGACAGCGCTGGCGGCCGAACGCGAAGCAAAGCGCGCGGCAGAGAATGATGCCTTACGGCAGGCTCGGCGCGCACGAGAGCTGGAGCTCGCACATGCCAAAGATGCTGCGGAAGGGAAAGATCGCAACGATCCCGACTCAGCTACATCAACTGTGCGTTCTCGGCACGCAAGGACTGACATACAGTTGGCCGCGAAAAGGCGGGACCGGCTGGAACGTCAGGAGAAGTTTCGCGAAGTCCAGGCTGAGCGAGCAGCTGCGCCGGCATCAGGTGCGGCGGCGTCGCGGGCGGCGCGGTCAGCGCAATCAGCGGGTGGATGGGTCAACACGCTACCCGTGACGGACAGTACTGAGTTTCAGAAGCAGCTTCTACCCGCGAGCTTAATACGTGCCGGCACACGCCCGCTGCCCCCGGTGACGGATCTGCACCATATTGCTGTTGCCGCCGGGCTGACACCAACTCACGCGCAGTGGTGCCTTGCCAACTACCTTGGCGACACGCAGGAGAACGGACTCGGCCCGCGCCATTTGATGATGTGGCCGACAGGCGCCGGCAAGACGCTCGGAGCACTGCTTGCTGCTTTGCACGGCATCCGGACAGGGCGGCTGAGTGGTGCTGTCATTCTGGGCACGAAGCAGACGACTGAGAACTTTGTCGCCACGCTCGGAAAGCTCGTTGACGCTGGCATTGACCGCCGCACTGCCGACCTCATCACCATCAGCGCGCACGACACGTTCATCACGGCACACAAGGACATTGTGACCGACACGCAGCCCAAGTACGACGCCGCGCTGGCCGTGCTGAAGGCAGAGCTAAACAACAAGCTGCTTGTCGTTGACGAGGTGCACGAGTATCGGACCACCATTGTCACCAAGGGCTGCAAGGGGAAGGGAGCCTTGTCGATTGTGGAGGCGGCGGCCTGCGCCAAGGAGGTTCTTCTCATGACTGCAACGCCGGTCTGCAACAAGCCGGGCGACATGTGCAATCTGGCGAAGATCCTGCGCAACGACGCGAGCGTGCTGTCGCCCGGTGCGATGGAGCTGCTTGCGCCCCCCGAGGCAAGCGACAGCGACAAGATTGGCCCTTACCTGCGCCGCGCACTGGCCACCCGGTTGTTTTCCGGGCTCATCAGTACGGTGCGGGTGAATCTTGACGACTTTCCTACCATTCGCATCGTCGAGCATCCGATCACGCTGCGTCGCGCGGTGGAGGTTCGCATGGTCAACGCCGAGCTGGACGAGGCCGACGCGACGCTCATGGGCATCAGCAAGTCGAGTGCTTTCCACGTCAATTCGCGCACTGCGAGTAACGCAGTCAACCGCGGCCGCGCCGACGCCGATAGCGACGCAAAGGCAGATGGCGACGCGGAGGACGAGGGTGACGATGGCAAGCTCAGCGCCATTCGCAGTATCATGCAGAATCACCCTGGCCAGAAGACCATTATTCACTCTGCTTTTTTGCAAAACGGCGGCGGTCTTATCGCTCGCATGCTGGATGAGGAGGGAATTTCGTACGCCGTCGTCAATGGGAAAACCTCGCCCCGGGAGGTGGCCGCGGCGGTGGCCGCGTTCAACACGAGCGATGTACAAGTTATCATCGTGTCCAACGCCGGCTCGGTGGGGCTGGACTTTGTCGGGACGCGCGTGGTGATCGTGATGGAGCCAACGTGGCATCAGCCGGCAACGGACCAAATCATCGGCCGTGCTCGCCGGTTCCGCAGCCATCACCACCTGCCGCCCAGCGAGCGGAACGTCACGGTATACAAGCTGGTGGTGAGGCGCAATGCAGCGCTTGCCATGCAGGTGGGCGCATCGCTCGATTCGGGGGACCAACGCGTCGCCGCGCTTGCCGATAAGAAGTCTGCGCTAACCACAGCGTTTTTGCGAGAAATTAGACCCTGTTTTGTTACTCTTTAATCAATTACAATACATAGTGGTACATATTTGCCAGCCCAAGCACAGTCAGGTGTAAAAGTGATAGTACGCCTGTTACGGCGATCAGAAGCACCCCAGATATCCGAAACCAGTCGCCAGGCGTCCAGGCTGCCATCATGCGGTAGCGCTCGGCTTCTCGTGCCTGAACAACAGTGTTGATGACAGCACGAAATCGAGGATGCTGAAGCAACACGTGCAGGTGCGGGTGCTGTGCAATCTCGTCCCAGTTGGGCGCTTGTACATTCGGTGCTGGCTGATTTAGTGCCGGTTGATTCGGTGCTGGCTGATTCGGTGCCGGCTGATTCAGTGCCGGTTGATTCAGTGCCGGCCGATTCGGCCGACTCGGTGTGTGAAAATGCTCGCTGGCCTTCTCCCACCGGTCGACGGCGCCCACATAACAGTACATTCGGCACGACGCGCATAGTATAGGCATGGATGAGTTGGCCTGCTTCTCTGCCTGAAGGCGAAGACATTTGCGATGAAACACCATGGACTTGCATGTGGGGCAATGTCGCGAAGCTCGGCCATCAAACCGGCGGCATATAAGACACATCTCTGCGGTAGTGATGTTATTTTTTTAAGTTTTAAAAAGAGTCTACTGCACTCAGTGCGGCTTGCGTACACGGCCGACCCGCGGCAGCGCGCCAGAACATCTCAAATTGCGCAATGGCGCCAGCGGGCTCGAACAGGCTTCCTGGACCACTCAGGAAATGGGCCATGACCGCCGCGATCCACCTGCGCGCCTCGACGGTAAGATCGCTGTACAAACGGGCGCTGAGAATGTTGTTTGTTTCGTCGCTCCACTCTCTCGGGAGCGACTGCAGCGGACCGGACGAGTGAAACGCAATGCGAGCCAGGTCGTGCACGGCACGCGGATACATATCATAGCCGCGGACGCAGTATACGGCCGCCACACGCTCACCCACCTGCTCACAAACACGGTGTCGTTGCACACTGACTGTGTAGGGCGTAAACAGAAACAGCACGTTGCCGTAATTGTCAAGTTGCATGTCTACAATCACTTTTGCGGCCGACTCTCGGACGCACTGTTCGTCAACATACACAACACACCTGCGCCTCACAACCCCCAGCACCACGCGCGCGGGAAACGGATCGCTGAGCGCAAGCTCGGCCATGTTTGCCGCATCGACGTAGCGTGTGTCGTTTGGTAGCTCGCTGCTAGCCTCGTGGCGGCTCGCGGCCTCGGCATTCTGGTGGCTCGTGGTCTCGGCATCGTGGTGGCTCGGCCCAGTAGACATTTTTTCCTGTCATGTGCTAATCAATTGTTTCCGAAAGGGGCATTTCCGACAGCAACATGGATCCCCACGCTTCTGACAACCGCGACGATCGCACCGACTGCACCGCCAGCAACGCTGCCAGCAACAACGTGGCGATGATGGAACTGCTCCTGGCGGATCTGACCGTGTCTGACGAAAACGCTCGTGCCGTGACGTCGCAAGAAGACCCCGCGCTTGAGCAGTTGGCCATTACCATCAAGGCCGAGGGCCTGATCAACCCGCTCACCGTCGTGAAGGGGGTCAACGGGTACGAGGTGGTGGCCGGCTTCCGTCGTCTGCGAGCTCTGCGCTTGCTGGAGGCGCGAGAGCCCGGGTCCTGGGCTCGCGTGCGGTGCTCGGTCATGGCTCCGGGAACAAATGCCTTTGCAGTCTCGGTGGCCGAGAACATGCACCGGGCCGAGATGCTCCAGCGTGAAAAGTGCGATGCCGCGCGCCGCCTCGTCGCGCAGGGTGGCTACGAACTGGCAGCCGCCGTCATGCAGCTGAGCGTGCGCACAGCGCAGCGGTACTGGCGCGTGTCACACTTGCCGGCCGAGCAGCTCATGCGACTTGATGCTCCGGACGATACTCGGCTTTCCATGAAGGATGCCGACGCGCTTGCCATTCGGCTTGCTGCCGCTGCCACCGCCGCTGCTGCTGCTGCCGCAGACGCCGCAGACGGCATCACGAACAGCTCCAGCGCGCCCAGCACCTCTGGCAACTCCAGCACAGCAGTTGCGGCTGCGGCTGCGGCTGCGGCTGCGGCGGGGGCGGTCGAGACTGCAGCAGCGGCCGAGACTGCGGCGAAATCTAGCGCGACCGGCAACACCAGCAAGACTGAAAAGGCGCCGCGCCCGCGGCGCCAAGGCCTGGACATGAACAGGCCCTGGACCATGTCGCCTGAAGGCGAGCGTGTTCCCATACCCGAGGCGCTGTATGCGGCAGTGTATCGGAAGATTCTTGAGTTTAATGCCGAACACTAGTAAAGGTCCGGTTTTTTTTAAAAAAATGTTGACCGTCGGGGCACTTTTTTTTGACTGGCCAGCTTCTTCCACCGTCGGTCATATTTTGTTGACGCTTTTTGGTCATCAATTTTTCGAGACCATCATTTGTTCAACATGTCGCCCTACATTCTGGACGTCGGCGATTTCGTTCGGAATACGCGCATGTCGTCCGACGGCTCTGTCTTGGTCGTGACTACTGTAAGTGGCGCGGTTCAGGTATGGAATTTACGCACTCGATGTTGTATTAGCTGCTCGCTCGCGTGCGACAGCGGAGCGCGAGACTGTATGGTTTCTCCCGACGGGCTGGTGGCTGTCACACTACTGGATGGCTGCCGGCAGGTGAAGGTGACCTACATTGTGTCGGGCCGGACGTGTCTGCAAAACCACACCAGGCAGCCGGAGGTGTGCGCCTTTTCGAACGACAGTCGCAGACTGGTTGTGGGCGACAGCGGCGGCCGAATCACGCAGTACGCAACGTCCATGGAGTGCCGCATTTGGGAGACACGGCTGAAGATGGATAGTATTACGTCCTGCATCTACCAACAGGACGTGATCGCGGTATCCTCCGACGTCGGTGCTCTGCACCTGTTGTCTGGCCTCACGGGCGATGTGCTGATGACGGCCAGTCGCGTGCACTGTTATGCAGTTTCGGCCGACGAACGCTTCCTGTACCGAGTGGGCACCGGCTGGATGCGAGGCCATAACGTTCAGGTCAACGCTATCGACGCCATCGGCACTGGGTTGCAAAGCGGATGGACGGAAACGTCGTGTGTCGATGGCTGCGTGATAAACGCGTCCTTTTTCATCACATATGGTGATTATGTCATTGTGCGTGACGTTAACACCTTGAAAATACTTGGAACGCTGAAGCTTGCGGAGCGGCTGTCTGAATGCACTGTGCACGGTACCATGCTGATCGGCCACGCTTGCCACGGCGACCGCGCGTACGTCTGGTGCATGTCGGCGCTTCCGGCGTGGCGAGTCGTGTGGACGAACCGGGATAAAGCGATGGTGCCGCAGTTGAGGCCGACACACATGGGTCGGCAGGTTTACTTCGACGGCCTGGTGATTGCCGCGCCGAGCGGATATGTACTGTACCGGGCCAGCATGCGCGCGGAAAAGCTGTTGGTGTTGGCTGCTGCCGCGAAGCGACGGCAAGGACGGCTAGCAGTGCCACCCGAGTGCATGGCTACACTGCACGACTAGTCTAGCACTTGGCCCAGTACGGAGAGGTAGTTCCGTTGGCGTTTTGCCGCATCCGCATGCACTTGACAGTGCCATCGGCGTACACGGTGCGGTCGCCCTCCCTAGCGCCCATCATGTACGCGGCCCGCGCGCTCGCGCGAAGCACACCCTTTGCGGTTCGCTTCAGTAGCTTCACCGGTCTCGGTGCACGTTGCGCGCGTTGCGCGCGTTGCGCGCTCGTGGTCTTACGCCGTGCGGTCTTGCGCCGTGAGCTTGCGGTCTTGCGCCGTGAGCTTGCGGTCTTGCGCCGTGAGCTTTCGGTCTTCCCAGCTGTCGTACGCCGTGAGCTTGCCGTTTTGCGCCTGGTTGCCGTCTTGCGCTGCTTGCGCTGCTGGCTCTGGGCGGACTCGCGCTTGGTAGCCACGCGTTGGGGCATCTTTAGTTGTAAGAGAGGTACATAAAATATATGTGACTTGACGTACATGTTGCAAGTGCATGTCTGGTCTTATCTGGACGTTAACGTCGGGACCGTGGGAAATAGCACCGATATGGAGGAGATTTCAGCTAGATCCGTCAGTTCCGCCAGCCACGGAGGTTGCAGAGGACACGCCTCTACTGTTTGACGGCGAACCAACCGCGCGCTTGCCATCGCAGCAATCCGAAAACGATACAGTAGTTAGCAGTCTCCCACCGTGCTGAGGTGCGTTTAAAATTCCGTCACTTTCACATGGCGCAGCTTGCGGACACCGGCACCTTTGCCGCTGACGGCACGGGGTGCTGTCATGATGGCGAGCCGCCAGCGAAGCGAGTTGCCTCGGACCAACCGACTGACCAACCGACTGGCCAATCGACTAATCAACCAACTGACCAACCGACTGACCAACCGACTGGCCAGCCGACTGACCAACCGACTGACCAACCGACTGACCAGCCGACTGGCAGCGCCAGCAGCACGGGTGTCGACAGCGTGGACAGCAGCGACACCGGTGCCGGCGGTGCCTTGTACGTGATTCGCAACGGTGACACGGCGCTCTACAAGATCGGGTTTACCCGCGGCACGGCTGCGGTCCGTATCAAGGGCATGCAGACCGGCAATCCGGCCACGCTGACTGAAGTGGCGCGCTTTGCGATTGCTGGCAGCACGCCGGCGCGATGCGAGCGCTTTGTTCACGCCCGGTTTCACAGCAACCGCGTGCTGCGCGAGGGTGGGACCGAGTGGTTTGAGTTTGCGGCAGGCCTCCCGGTGAGCCTGATTAGCCGCGCAGTTGCCGAGTACAACGCGGATGTGAAGCTTGCGGTCGACGCCGACGCCGCTGCCGCCGACGTTCAGGACGGGTTCAGCGCCGTGTGTGCAGACGACCACATCAAGAATCTGCTGGACCAATACGCGGAGCTGGCTGCCAATGACGTTCTTGCGTCTGTCCAGATGGACCGCATCAAGCAGAAGCTGCGTATCTACATGCGAAGCGCGTCTGTGATTTTGGTGGGCGGTGTGCCCGTTGTGCGCTGGAAGGAGCAGACGGCGAACCGATTTGCACTGGACGAGTTCAAGGCAGCGCACCCTGATCTGTACGCCAAGTTTCTGCGCCCGTCCACCACGCGACCCATGACATTTGCGCGCAACTAGCGTCATAACAATTTAATCAATTACACGGTTTACCCATGATTCGCCTGACCGCAGCACAGGAACAATCTCTTGAACCTTTGGTGGCAAGAGCTCGGGAACTCAAGGCGCGAGACCCCAATTCCAGAGCGTATCGAGTCGTGTTTCAGCAGCTGGTGGATGCGACGTTCGGATTTCATGTGCAAAACATGCACGTGGCCCAACTGGCAGCAATTGCCGAGGCATCCAACGGCTCTACGGGTGAAGAAGCTATTTTGACAATGGGTGCGTGCGAGCCACACGATGAGCAGAAGGGGCGCGAGCATGCAGATGCCGTGTAGGTGTTATTTGCGTAACTTCATCACTGCAACCTTGCCATCGCTAATAAACTCGTAGGCCGCAGCACAGCGATCGCCGCGCCAGAAGCTGATCAGTACACGCGTCTCGCTGAGATATAGAACGGGTACGCGTTCTATCTTGAGCTCCGTGTCGGTAGTACTTATCCGCGAGCATCGGGCCAGCTCGGACCAGGCGTAGGCACGCAGCGACTCGACATCACCCGCAGGAAATGCTTTAAAGGCCGCAACGATGTGATCTGGAATGCTCATTGCGCGTGAACAGGCGCGTGAACAGGCGTGCGTAGGGGAGTGTGATTATAATAACGTCACTATACGCTGCGCAATGCCGGCATGCTGCTTTTCGCGCGACGAGTCTGTCGTGTTTTGCAGCGACCAGACGGGAAAGATGACACTGACGGCCGTAAAGGAACGATGTGTTATTGTCCAGATTGGGCGCGGCTATATCAAGACTGCCATGTTCTCGCCGACCGACAGCTATCTGTTGGTGGCGATACCCCACACCATTTTGATCTTCTCCATGCTTGATCTTGCGAAGGTCAGTGAACTTTCGTCAATGATCGGCGTGGCGGGCAGCTACGCATTTTCGCACGACAGCTCACTTCTGGTGGCGACGGCGTTGGACTGTACCGCGCGCGTTTACACGCTTCCTGCATGCGAGCTCAAGTTTTCGCTCACGGCGGTCGAACCAATGTGTGTGGCCACGTCACCGAACAGTCTGTTTGCCGTGACCGCCGTCGGGGAGAACGCAGCGGCCGTGTGGAGCCTGAAGAACGGCAAACGAATCGCCCTGCTGTCTGGGCACTCTGCGGCTGTCGGAACAGTTTTATTTGACACACGATATCTGGTGACGGCCTCTCCATACGAGACAATCGTATGGCGACGTAGCGATGGCGCGAGACGGAGCCCGACGTTTGCTCTTGTGCACAGGATTGATCATCCAAGTCGCGGACCGGCGCTACATACGGCGCTGCCCACGGTGGTACTATCACATTCCATACTGGCGCATGAATATATGAACAGTGTGTGTCTCTGGCAGCTAGACGGTGAAGTGCGTATCACGTCAGCGCGCACATTTGGCGGGCATGTTACCATCCGCGACATTTCACCGACACACGGCGTGGTGTGTGTGTGACATATGGTGATGCGATGGAGATGTGGTATATGCGCCCCGACTGTCCGATGTGGCACTACGACCGTATTTGGTATAGCTCCGCCTTTCTGTTTCTGTCGGATGGCGAGCGGATTGCGCAAGTTACTCGCAGTGGTGTGTGTGTTACCGACGCCTGCTCACTTGAGTCCAGCGTGATGCTTCTCTGTGCTGCGAGCTACCGGCGCTGCCAGCGGCACCGGCGGCACCAGCCGCATCACGCTGTGGGACTACCGCCTAAGGTATGGAAGTTGCTTGCAAAAGCAATAGTTGATTAACTATTATGAAAATACAAGCTGTGATTTTATTCAATAGTGATTGCCTGCGCGGGAAGGACAAACATTTGATTAAACTGAGCCACAGCAGCAGGCGTCGTGTCTCGCTCATGAAGTTGCGCCTCGGCCCAACTCAGCCGAAGTCCACCGCGCGCGGAAATGGCCACGGCAATTATGGCGACCTGGCCGGAACCCACGGCGTGAGAGATGTCATAGGTGGTGTCAGCACCGTCGGTCGCCATGGCCAACAGGTGAGTTCCGCGGTCCATGCGTTGCCCATACATCGTAGGCTGCACGAAACGAAAAAAGTTTGCATCTTTCACATATGCACGGATCCCTGTCTGGGTGTTGCATGAAACGGTCAGCGAGTCGTGTCCCGATGGTTGTTGGTTAATGTACCGCCAGACAAACGCAAAGAATCGGTGCCTGCCGGCGGGAACCTGCACAGTGATGGGGCGTGCAGAGTCAACGACCGCCATGACCCCGTTGAACGTCTCTGCGCTATCGTCCTCGCCGTCGTTTGTGTCCTCATCTGCTGCCGCGTGTTGGGGTTCATCAGCCTCGATGTGGCGCCCGCTGTCAATCTCATCGCGATGATGCCGGCTGTCGTATCCACAGTCCACCTCAATGTCAGAGTCGTCCGGGCCATCCGAGTCATCCGAATCGTCCGAGTGGTCAATTTGAATGATACCGTCGGGGGGAAGCCGTCGGGGTTGATCAACCTCGTCCATCAGATAAACCCTGCTGTCCAACGCGAGATGTGGAAATGACGATATAATATTTTTTTAAAAAACCCATTATGTCATCCATTTTGCTACGCGCAACGGTCAAGGAAACATGGCTGGTAACCCGCCGGCTACCAAGGCCGTCACGAGGGCCGTCAGTCGCAAACTGATGGAACACATTATCCGGCGAAGCAAGTCAAAACAATGGCTTCTTGCGCAGATGGAGTGGGAGCTTGACGACATTGTTGACGCGCAGGAGGAATATTCACGCGGATTTCATGCGCAATGTCCGTGTGGACATCGAGTGCGGTATATGTGCCATATTCGCAACATACACACTGGAAAGGTTGCAGATGTTGGTAGTACGTGCATTAGCCATTTTACGGAGCACGGTATTCTTAGGACAGCAGCAAGACAGGCGCGTGAGAGCCTGAGACGTGGGTCATGCACGGAATGCGGCCTCTCGACAACTGTCAAGGCCGGTATTAGGTTTGGTGATGGCGTTTTTGTGTGTGCAGCCTGCAAGCGATTTATCCGCTGGAATGGTTACACGAGGAGTGATGCTGTCCATACACTAGCGCTTTGGGGATGGGATGTGATTGCAAAGACTCGCATATCGACCTGCAGGAGATGCGCTGCTATTTTCCGCGTATCGGGTGATGTAATTCCTCCTAATTGCGAGAAGTGCGTGCTGCGATCAAGTTCCATCGAGATATTAAGCACCGCTGACCTATTTAGCACTGACGACTCGCCGAGCGCCGTCGAATTATCTGTCACTATTGATGTTTTGAGCATCATTGACCCACCTGTTGTTGATGGCAAGAGCACCAGTGACAAGAATACCAGCGACGAGAGCGCCGATAACGAAGGTACCGGTGACGAGAGCGCTGATAACGAAGGTACCGGTGACGAGAGCGCTGATAACGAAGGTACCGGTGACGAGAGCGCCGATGACAAAAGTGTAGGTGACGAGAGCGCCGATGACGAAAGTGCTGGCGACGAGAGCGCTGATGATGAAACTTCCAGCGGCGCGGGTAATGAAGGCAGTGGATCATTGAGACTTTTGAGCGCAATCACGCCAGAACGAGTCAACCAGCTTATGCGCAAAGCCCGTGGGGGATTTAGTCTTTATCCGAACTTTCCGGCCGATAGGAAGCGATATCATGAGTTCCAGCGGGAGCTTCGCGCTATAGATAATGCCATGCGTGAAGCTGAAGAGACAGCCCGTGAGGCAGCTGCTCTTCAGGTAGCCATCCAAGAGGCTCGCGACGTAGCCAGGCAAGAAGCACATGAGGCAGCCGTACAAGACGCCCGCGATGTAGCCATGCATGCTCTCTTAGCAAGCCCCGCTCCGCCGAGTCCCGCATCGCCACGACACAATTGTGAAGCCTGCGCCTGGAACTTCAGATGTATGCCCAACGAAGATAAAACAATATGCGCTGACTGCCGGCGACGAAGTTATAAAGTGCAGTTTGATTGCCCGCAGGTTTGTGACTCGCGTGCCGGCACACAGTCGAGCGCCGCGTACGAGCCACCGGCAAAGCGGGTGATGTTGTCTGCTGGGGCGTCGAAGGACACGCCCATGGACACTGAGCGTGAAAACTTTTCATGCAATCATGAGGGTATCTGGGTTTTTGCGGCAAGATATTCATCTCCTTGTGCCACGTGCAGGAATAGCATGGTGCCACACCGTAGCTTGATGACCAAGGATGGAGACAGATACAAGTGCGTAAAGTGCTTTTTGGGCGCCACATCGAAACACATTTATGATTGCTGGAAAAAACGCCACCCGCAGTGACTTGTTTGTGAAATGTCATCAAAATATAGATCATATGTGTTGACTGTGGATGTTTGGGGCAGGCCATGATACTTTACGACAAAATTAGGGTTACGTCACAAAAAAAGATGACAATAGCTTAGCAAGGCAGCCGACCTAGCCCCCATGGGGGCTACATGTGGGGTGCGTGCACCCCAGGTCGGCTGCCTTGCTAAGCTATTG
>Ga0214923_10007558_pt1 | contig 11824 bp, 10 predicted proteins | sample LL1510_MetaG_FD_177993 | JGI IMG/M metagenome (GOLD analysis project Ga0214923, IMG submission 177993) | Freshwater microbial communities from Lake Lanier, Atlanta, Georgia, United States - LL-1510 | ecosystem: Environmental > Aquatic > Freshwater > Lake | place: USA: Georgia | collected... | reverse complement strand
CGTCCACCCACCCGCGCCCGAGGTGCGCAAAGCCCGAGAGCGCATCGTAATCGGGTTCCTCGTCCCGGTCAGGCCAGTTCGTTCCGTGGTTGCCAAAACTGCCAATGTTGGATGGGAAATGGTCCATTAGTGCCATGCGGTTCTCCCCGGCAGGTTGCATGCCGGCAAACAGTCCGGAATGCGTGCCATACGGTCAGGTATGGCATCCACCTGCCTGTGACACGCCCGTCGGGGACCATTCGTGAGCGGGAATACCCCAGTCAGAGGGGCGAGATGCGGTACTGGATGAGACCCGTGGTCCGCGCGACGGTGTCGTAGAGCGCGCGCGCCGTGGCATTGTCCTCGTTGGTCAGCCAGATGACCCGGTTGGCATCGCGGTCACGGGCGAAATCCACCACTGCCCGGATCAGCGCGCGCCCGGCACCTGCCCCGCGACACGCCGGATCAACATACAGGTCCTGCAGGTAGCAATAGTCGGTGGGCGTCCATGTCGATGGGTGGAAGAGGCAGTGGACCATGCCGGAGACGGTTCCGCCGACTTCCGCGACGAACCCATGCAATCTTTCGCCAACACAGAGGCGATCAAAGGTGTGGCGCGCAGCTGCCTCGGGCATCGCCGTCCCGTAGAACGCCAGGTAACCATTCCAGAGGGGAAGCCATGCCTCGTAGTCACCGGATTGGATCGGCCGGATCACGATGGCAGAGGTTGGTGGCGTGGTGGTGATGGTCATGCGGGAATGGTGCCGGATGCGCCCGTTCCCCGCAGGCCAATGGACGTGCCGGACCCTTCCGTGGCGATCCTCCACAACCGGCACTTGCATCCCGGTGGATTCACCCGTAGCGTTTGGGCATCGGGAAATGCCAGGCCAAGGGATCGCCGGGGTGGAGATGGCGGAGATGCACGAACTCGGGACCGACACCGCGCCCCGTCGCGCCGAACCTTCGCAACGCTTTGGCCGGCGCCGCGGGATCCTCGCCACCGCGATGGCCGGGATTTCAACGGCGCTTTCAGGCATCCGTGTGGCATTGGCCGATGACGGGTCGGTATCGCCCGATGCCGGGACTGCCCCGCCGGGTGATCTGCCGGCCACGGCCGCCTCGACCGCGGTGGTCGGTAGTGTCGATCCCGGTGCGATGGTGCGCGTATCCCGGCCAGTCATGCCGGCGGGACCGCGGCGCGTTGGTATCCAGGCGGGACATTGGCGGATGGCCGACATCCCGGATGAACTTCGTCGCCTCGCCGGACAGACCGGGACAAGTGCCGGTGGGGTTGCGGAGTGGCAGGTGAACCTGGATATCGCGAACCGGGTGGCATCACTGCTGCGCGATGACGGCATTGCAATCGATGTCATTCCGGCGACCGTGCCGGAGGGGTACCTCGCTGACGTCTTTCTCTCACTTCATGCCGATGGCGACCTGTCCGGCACACGGCGTGGGTTCAAGGCCGCCCACGGCACGCGCCGGGGTCCGTACGAACCCCAACTCGTGCGCGCAATCGTGGAGGAATACGGCCGCGTCACGGGTCTGCCATCCAATGGTGAAGTGTCGCGCAACATGACGGGGTACTACGCCTTCGGGTGGAGTCGGTTGCGGTCGAGTGTGGCACCGCACACACCGGCGGCGATCCTGGAAATGGGCTATCTGACGCACCCGGACGACCGCGCCGTGCTTACTGGTCAGGCGGAACGGGTGGCGGGCGGCATCGCAAGGGGCATCAGACGCTTCCTCGAGGAAGTGCCCGCAGGTGTCGCATTCGCGGAGGACCTGCTTGTTCCACCCGCACCTGCATGGGGACGAAGGCCCGCGTGGTAGATGGGGGACGGGAAACGGTGCGGGATCTCTCCTGATACGGGAGACGGATCAATCCGGGTCCACCGCCCCAAGGGCCCTGCACGCGCGGGTCCAAGCGCGGACAGGCCGGGGAACCACCAAGGGTGCCTTGGCTTGCCAGATCTGGTGTCAACCCTTCACGCGGTCGCTGGCCACCACCCGAGGGCCCCCTTCGTGAGGACCGAGAAGGCCAGGGATGCTTCCGTGCGGATGGTCAGTGGGTCATCGTTCGCACCCATTCTGGTCAGGATTGTCGTGAGCTGGGTGTCCAGATAGCCCGTGGCGAGGTCGTCGCTTACCTCGGGGTTGATCTCTCCCCGGGCGCGGGCGCGACGTATCCAATCGGCAAAGGCACCAAGCAACTTCCCGCGCACCTGTTCGATCCGCGCCTGGGTCCTGGGGCCGATCACCGTCACCGCGGAACGCATCTTGGTGAGCAGGCACCCGACCGGTGCATCCCCCACTTCGGTGAACGCCCAGACGAGATCCTTCAGGACCTCGGCAAATGGCCGGTCCTGCGCAAGGATTTCCAGGATGGCCTCGGTCTGAGTCTCTTCATACCGCTGGAGAACCGCACTGGTCAGACCATCCTCACTGCCGTACGCACGGTAGAGGCCAGGCTTGGAGACACCCGCACGACGGCATACCTCGTTCACGGACATGCCGTACATGCCCTCCCGCCAGTAGCCCTCGAAGGCGACATCCAGCGCATGATCGCCGGCAAATGTCCTGGGCCTTCCGCGGGTCTTCCTGGGCGTGGTCTCCGTCATTTCCGTGCCATTCCGTACGTGCTGGAGTATGGGGGAGGGGATCCGGTGCGAACACCTCACCCCACGACTGATCCTGTGGGCCAATCCCCGGGGCAACCAACGCACGGATTCGTGCGCACCCACTGGTGTCGGGACACGGCCCGTCAAATCATGGTAGCAGTGGTTTCAACACCTGGAGCATCGATGTTGCAAAGCACGCCGCCACTTGAACTACCGGTTTGAACCGTGCGGTAACCATCCCTGTGAATGTGGTGCCAGTGAGGTACCTGGAAAAGGGAATGCGGTCCTGCGTCCGTGGCCCTCGACCCTCTCGAGCAAATCGACGAAGATCAGGTTTAACTCCGCCGGGCATACAGGCCACGATCGAACGGAATGCGTCGGGGTTCCTCACCACGCAGCATGAGACACGTGATCGACCTGCCTAACAAAGCGGGGCTGGAGCATTGGCGCGTGGTTGCCATCACCTTAGGTTCGACGAGGAGGATTTCGCGGATGAGCGCAATCCCCGCGACGTGACTACCCGATCCCGAGGTATTCCAGAAGCCGGTCGGCGTGCAAGGGGTGGCGGTCGGCCGGGACGATCCCTTCGAGGGCATGCGTTTCGCGGAATCCGCCCCCGCAGGCGAGGACGACGACCCGGTCGGGCGGGGCGATGGTGCCCTGGGCGACCAGTTTCGCCACCCCGGCAAGGCCGGTGCTGGTCGATGGTTCGCCGTACAGAACTTCGATGGAGGCCAGTTGGCGTTGCGCGACGAGGGCCGCGGCGGGTAAGGTTTCGCCTATGCTACGCGTGCAAGGCAAAGCCGGTGGTGCCACTGTCCGGCGAAAGGTTGCAACACCGGCGCGTGCGCCGAAACCCGGGACGGTCGCCATCCTCGATGGCGCTGCCCTCTTCGAGGCGTGCGTGACCCGCCTTGTCGCAACGCGTGGCATGGTCACCGGGCCCGTCCGACGCGAACTCGTTGAGGCGCTTCATGCGATGCCGTCGATGCGCGCCATGGCAGACCCGCTTGCTGCCGATGCGGATGGGCGTCGCCTTGCGACAGCGTTCCGCGAGATGGCCGCCAAACGCAAGTACGGCCCGGAGTCGGTGCGCCGGTTCGCGGTCCTTGGCACGTGGGCAACGACGCTTGACCGGGCACGCAGTCTGGCGACCGGACCGGTTCCAGACGCCAATGCCTACCGGCAAGGTGTGGTGTCGGCCGTGGCGCGGTTCCTCACCGGGTCGGGTCGACACGCGACGCCGATGGCCGAGGTGCAGGCGTGCGTGTCGCACCTCCTTGATCCAGGCGGCACCTATTTCGACTGGAAGTCGACGCCGATAGCGGCGGTGGTTGGCGCGTCGAAGGGAAACGCCAATGCAAGTGCCTCGGCGGTCGCTGCGGTTCACGATGCCGACCGGGCGTCGCCGGTCGAGATTGGGCCTCCAGACACCGACACCGAACCGGCGCGGGTCGATATTCGCCTCGATGGAGCCTTGGTAGACGAACCAAATGCGCCCAAGCCCGGCGATGATTTTCCCCCGGCATGGGACGGCAACGCATCGCCGAACGAACCCGATCGGGCCTCGGCGCTGCCAGACGTGTCGGAGGTAACTGCGGACCCCGTGACGCACACCGGGGACGACGCGCCCCCTGCCCGTTCGGTACCGACTCCGGCGGTCACGGCAACATCGACCCACGTGGTTGTCGCCGCGGCCTTGGCCTCGCGCGGGCACTTCGCCGACGCCATCGATGCCCTCCGGGATGCAGGGCCGCTCGACCCGATCATCGGCGGCCTGCTTGGAGCACTCGACGCCCGTCTGCACTTCGATATCTCCACGGCGCGCGCCCGCCTGCGGCGCATCGTCGGGCCAGTTGCGTCGTCGCCTCTGCGCGACGAGGTGCGCCTGCTTGGTGACCAACTCGACGCACTCGGTGGGCACAGCATCCTTGAGGCGACGCCGGCGTGCCTCGCGGAGCTGTTCTGGAACGCCGACCTTGCGCGTCGCCAACGACGCCTTGTCGACTTCCTCGGACGGGTGGCAAGCCTGCAAGAGATCGCGGTGCGGTGGGTGGTCGAGGACTACGTTGGCGTGTCGCTACGGACAAAGTCGGCGAACGCCGACCTGAATGCCATCCTCAAGCAACCGGACCATTCACGGCTGCAGAGCATGGTCCACGGACGACTCTTGTGGCGAACAGAGAAGCGGTCGTCCAAGATGCCGTTTCTCACTGGGCGGGCAGGTCTCAGTGCGGTCTTCGAAGGAATCCTCGTCATCCTGGCCGATGCCGTGAAACTGGCCCCAGATGCCGATGCGCGCCTTGAAGCGGAAATGCGCCTCGCGAACCTTGAGGGGGCGTGGGAAGACGCGTCGCACCTCGACGGCGTGAAGGAGTTGCGTAACCGCACGATTGTCGGCCACGACATGACGCGGGTCAACGCCGCCGAGATCGACGCCGCCCACCTCCGTACCTACCGCGACCGCCCGGCCGGACACGTGGGCGTGGAGGGGGTGATCGAGACGTGCCGCTTGCTTTTGCTGCACCTCGGGATCGAGGTCGGCGACGTGAACCCATTGGCGGAGTGGGGTACGCGACTCGCCGGCATCGTCGGGCGGTAGCCTCCCTCATCTGCACCGAAGCGTCATCTGGAACCCGTGCAGAGTGCACCAACAAATTAGCTATGATGATGTGTCATCTACCAGATCGCCAAGGTTGGTTGCCGGATGTGACGGCTCCCGCAGGCCGGGATTCCTACCGATTGGTGATTCCGCTTTGGGCGTGGTCGTGACGGGAGTTTCCGGATGAGTTCGCAACAGCCAGACATGGTGACGTACGAGGGTGAGGCGTACGAAGTGATCGGTCTCGACGGCGACGGGCTATTCGATCCGAGGGCGCTTGGCATCCAGACGGTGGCGCCTCACACGGCCTGTTGGCGAGGGTTCATCGCCGGGTACGAAGTGCGGGCGCGGCGGTTGCACCTGCAGTCACTTGCGTTGTGGTCGGACCGTCCGTTGCCTCCCGTGTTCGGGGTTGCGCCCTCGGGCTCAGCTGCGGACGACGACGTGGTGCGCCACCCGTTCGACCCAAGCCCCGGCGGGCAGGTCCGGGGCGAGTACACCTTTGACGACGCGCCAATCTCGTTCACCGGTGCCCTGTTGGTGGCGCGTGAGTATGTGGGGCGCGGCTACTCGACGACGGGCGGTGACCCGCCGTGGTCGTACTCCACGGTGCACGACCTGACCTTCGAGGACGGGTGGTTGGTGGACTCGATTGATCGGTCGGCGGAGATGGCCTCTGCGCGTGCCCTCGCCTCGCGGGAGGGTGACGACCAAGAGCCGGTTCGCAGCGGTGGCGCGACGCATCCTGTCGTCCTCGACCGTGCGACACGTGGACGACGCCCCGCCCCGCCGACGCCGGGGAAAGGTCGGGGCAAGAAGGGGTAGCGCCGGTTCGGCGGGGATGGTTTTGCTAGGGACAGCGACGCCCCAATGGGTGTTGCTGGCGTGACGAACAGCAGGCCGGCGAGGGCGCCGGCACTTCCGGTGGGTGACGTCGCCCGTGACGGACGGCTCGACCCAAGTGCCGGGAAGGGCGCAGGGACTGAGGGGTTGCCTCCCGGTCAATGGGGGTCAATGCGGTATTGGACCAGGCAGGTGCGGCGCGCGACGGCGTCGTAGAGGGACCGGGCGGCAACGTTGTCCTCGTTGGTGAGCCAGATGACGCGGTTGGCGCCCCGGTCACGGGCGAAGTCGACGACCGTCGCGATCAGGGCGCGACCGACGCCGCCGCGCCGGGACGAGGCATCGACAAAGAGGTCCTGCAGGTAGCAGTAGTCGGTGGGCGTCCACGTCGACGGGTGGAAGAGGCAGTGGACGAAGCCGGAGACCCGGCCGCCGACCTCGGCGACGAACCCGTGCAGGGCCTCACCCGCGCAGAGGCGGTCGAAGGTTCGGCGTACCTGCGCATCGGGCATTGCCTCATCGTAGTGCGCGAGGTACCCCGACCAGAGCCGGGCCCATTCGGCTTGGTCGGCGGGATGCAACCGGCGGACGGTGACAGGGGGTGCGTGGTTGGTGGTGGCGGTCATGCGGGAATCGTGCCCGATGTGCCCAGCGACCAGTCGGGCAGGAGCGCGATCCCCGCGACGTGACTACCCGATCCCGAGGTATTCCAGAAGCCGGTCGGCGTGCAAGGGATGGCGGTCGACCGGGACGATCCCTTCAAGGGCATGCGTCTCGCGGAATCCGCCCCCGCAGGCGAGGACGACGACCCGGTCGGTCGGGGCGATGGTGCCCTGGGCGACCAGTTTCGCCACCCCGGCAAGGCCGGTGCCGGTGGATGGTTCGCCGTAGAGCCCTTCGATGGAGGCCAGTTGGCGTTGCGCGACGAGGGCCTCGGCATCCGAGATGCTGACCGCAACACCTCCCGATGCGCGCAGGGCCGCCAGGGCATCGACCGCATCCGGCGGCACGCCGTGCTGCAACTTCGCTTGCAGGGTCGGGGTCTCCTCGGAGATGCCGAGGGCGTAGAGGTCTTCCATTGTATGGAGGCCCTGCGCGAGTGCGATCTCAAAGGCGTTGTAGGCGTCCGGTTGCACGGCGACGAGCCGGGGCAAGCGTCCGCCGAGGCGGTCAAGTGCGCCAAGGGCGTGCAACTGTTCGTACGCCCGCCAGATCCCCGCAAGCGTGCCACCGCCACCGACGGGGATGACGATCCAGTCGGCACCGCCGGCGTCAGCGATCTGGGCGGCAATCTCGAAGCCGAGGGTGCGCGCGCCTTCGGCCTGGAAGGGGTTCCCGCGCCGGTAGGTGCTGGTGAAGTAGAGGGGGTGTTCGGTGGCGAGGCGGTCGATGAGGTGCAGGGCATCGTCGAAGGTGCCGGGCGCCTCGTGGATGCGCGCGCCGAAGAGGGCGGCTGGCAACAGCCGCGCGTCGGGAGTGCCCTTGGGGGCGACAAGGGCGCACTTCATGCCGGCACGGGCGGCGTAGGCGGCGGTCGAGAGGCCAGTGCTTCCCGCGGAGAGGATGACGCAGGCGTCGAAGCCGAGTTCGCGCCCGCGGGTGATCGCCACCGAGAGGGCCCGGTCCTTGTGCGACCCGGTGGGGTTGCGGGTCTCATCCTTGATCCAGAGTTGGCACCCCCACTCTCCACGCGCCGGGATGAGCGGCGTGCCACCCTCGTCGAGAGTGACGGCGTGCGCTGGGTCATCGACCGGAAGGACGTCGCCGTACCCCCACATCGACCGTGGCGCATGCCGGTAGCGGTCGGTGGCGGTGTCTCGGTAGGTGATTGCGAGTGCGCCATCGCAGTGCGGGCACCGTGGGGAGTACGGGCGCGCCGGGGCGACCTGATGGCAGTCGTCACAGGTGAGATCAAAGGTGGGGGAGGCAATCATGGTGCCGCCATGATGGCACGCACATGGCCTCAGGGCAATGTGTCGCGCATCAGCGACACTGCCAAGGGGGCGACAGGCATTCACCGGAGCGGGTGAACCCACGCCTCGGCGTCACCCCCGTGGCGCTGGACGTTGTGGAACTGTGGCAAGTGAACCATCCGGACGGGATCCGGTACGAGAAGTCTCGCCAGCGACTTTGACCGTACCTGCGATTCGCTTGGGACTGATGGTCCTGCCAATGCTTTTGGGCATCACCGGCGCAATCATCCAGGCATTGGCGGTGCGCATGGTCGTCGACCCATTGTCCTTGGTTGCCCTCGGCATCCTCGGAACTTTCGGTGTCCACACTTGGTTGCGTACCGGGTCCGCCACCTGGGTACTCCGTGTCGCGTGGACGTGGGCAGTGGTGACTATCGGGTGGGTGCTGGCGAACCGCATCGCCTCAGTGCCAACGGGTGCATTCCGCCCCGGTGAACTCGTTGTGTCTGCTGACCTGATTGTCGGTGGCGCCCTCGCATGGATCAGGTGGGGTGATGCAGTCCGCACTGCGTGGCGGCGGTACCACGAGGAGGTCGGCAATCCGGACAAGCTTGGCAATGCCTGGGGCGACCGGGTCAACCAACGGGTCCTGATCACCGTGGCGTCAGCCTTGCGCCTGATGTTCCTTTTCCGGGTGCCAGTCTTCGTCATCGGCGACAGCGGCGTCTACATCAAGACCGCGATGACGTTCACCTCATGGGGTAGTTTCGCGCCACTCGATGGCTTCTACCCACCGGCGTATCCGGTTTTCGTGGCAGTGATCCAGATGGTTCTGGGTCCGGACTTCCTGGGTGTCGCCGCCGTGCAACACGCCCTTGGAATAGTGACCGTTCTCGCAACCTATGGCATGGCGCGGATGGCGCTTCCTCCACCATGGGCAATGGTTCCGGCGTTGGCAATGGCCGTGAACGGATATATCTTGATCCTCGAACACGGCATCTACACCGAGGCACTGTTCATTCCCCTGGTGACCGTTGGTGCGTGGTTGACCCTCCGCCTGGTACGGGGAGGAGGCTTGGGCACCTCGATTGCCACCGGGGTGGTGATTGCAGTTGCGTCATTGACACGCCTGGTACTGCAACCGTTCCTTGGCGCGGTGATGCTGCTGGCCATCGCTTCGGGTGGATGGCCGGTACGCCGGGTGGCAGTCTTCCGGGCGATTGCAGTTGGGGCATCTTTCGTGGTGGTGGTCACGCCGTGGGCAATCCACAACCAGGTCGTCCACGGCTACCTCGGCCTGAGCAATGGCATTGGCGTCAGCGCACTGTTGCCCCGCCTGTGGGAAGAGGAAGCGACGTACACGTGGGAGAACCAGTCCCACCCGGACCCGGATGTGCGGGCCGTGCTGCGCGGGATGCAGGAACAGCGCGACCGTGGTGCCTCGTACTGGCAGGCGTGGATGCGGGCGCGGCGCGACTTCCCCGACCGCAACACCTCGACACTGGTGGCAGCGGCGGCAACCGACGTGATCTGGCGCCATGCGGGCCTGTTCACCGAACGCACGTGGTTCCGCATGCAAAGGATGTGGCGCGGTGGTTTCGGCGCCGAACAGGTGAACGACCTCTTCGGCGAACAGGTGAAGCTTGGCATCCGGTCACCGATCTTCCTGGTGCGCGATGACGGTGATAGCGCGGAGGCAATCGAACAGGCCGGGGCCGAGGCAACGGGACTTTCGCGGATCTTCCGGCCCGACGACGTTCCACCCGGACTGACCCTCGTGCTGACGGTCGTGGCCACGGTTGCATCCTTGGCGGTGAGACGGCTGCGTCCGGCCTTGGTGCCAATCGGCCTCGGTCTGGGCCTCCTGTTCCTCGCCGTGCTGCTGAACTCCGACCGCGCCCGCTACCGGCATCCCGCTGAACCATTCCTGATGGTGACCTACACGGTCGGCGCATACGCGCTCTGGCAGGCCGCCCGATGGATCATGTCGAGACGCACCCCCCAGCATCAGGGTGAAGCCATTCCGTCCGCCCCGGCTGATTGACATGAACCACGCATGCGCGTAGCGTGACCGCATGGACACAGTCACGGCATCGACATCCGGCGCAACACACCCAACGGCCTCGCCGGGGACACCCGGTCTCTATGCACGATTAGGCGTGCGCCGGGTCATCAACGCTGCGGGAACCCTGACGCGACTCGGTGGATCGCGCATGGCGCCGGAAGTGCTGGCCGCCATGGCCGAGGCATCGCGGGCATACGTCCGCATGGAGGACCTGCAAGTTGCCGCCGGTGCCGTCATCGCCCGGGTCACCGGCGCCGAGGCCGGTTACGTCACGAGTGGTGCGGCAGCGGGACTGCTGCTTGGCACGGCGGCGTGCGTCGCCGGGGACGATGCGACCCTCATGGAGACGATGCCCGACCTGTCTGCGGTGACACGCAACGAGGTGATCGTCCAACGCGCGCACCGCAACAGTTACGACCATGCCGTCCGCGGAACGGGTGTCCGCCTCATCGAGATCGGCGGGGTCGGCCACCCGACGCCGGTCCCAACACGCCCATTCGACCTCGACCGCGCCATCGGCCCACGCACCGCCGCCGTCCTGTGGGTAGAGATGGGCGATCCCGAGACACTTGGCGTGCTTTCGCTGCCCGAGACAACGGCCATCGCGGCGCGCCACGGCGTTCCCGTGATCGTGGACGCAGCGGCCTCACTGCCGCCGGTGTCAAACCTGCGCCGCTTCATCGAAGAGGGGGCGTCGCTGGTCTGCTTTTCCGGCGGGAAGGCAATCGGGGGACCGCAGGCATCCGGCATTCTGGCCGGGCGGGCCGACCTGATCCGATCCGTCGCACTGCAACACCAGGACATGGACGTGCATCCCGAGACGTGGACGTGGCGACACCTGATCGCCGACGGCACTGTGGACGGACCCCCGCTGCAGGGCATCGGGCGCGCGTGCAAGGTCGGACGCGAGGAGATTGCCGGGTTGCTGGTCGCCCTCGAACGCTTCGTCGCCCGCGATCACGAAACCGAATTCCGGTCGCGACAGGCGATGGCATCGAAGATCGCGGAGGGCCTGACGCACATCCTGGCGTCAACCGGCGCGGTGTCGATACATCTGGACGATGGTGTGCGGAACCACCGGCCATCGGTCACGGTGGCAATTGACGGCCCGGATGCCCGCGCGCGCATCATCGCGGCGGTCAACCGACTAGGTGACACCGACCCCATCGTGGCCGTCGGGCAAGGAGGCCTGGACCGCGGACGCTTCTCACTCTCACCGGCGTGCCTGGACGAGACGGACGTACCCGACCTCGTGCAGTTGGTCGCCGGGGCTTTGAACCGTCCGTGACCGTCACTCCCCTCACCCGCGCATCCCTGCCAACCCCCTACTCCCCCGATGCGACGGGAGAAGGGAGACGAACCCCCATCGCGGTTCGTCCTCTGGGCGCCTCGACTACCCCCTCTTGGCAGGGAGGATCTTCACGTCGGGAAGGGTGCGAAGGAACGCCTCGGGACCGTGCGGCGCATACGTCGCGATGATGACCAGTTCGTCGGCACCGAGGTTGATCGTCTCATGGAACCACCCGATCGGGATGTGAACCATGTCGCCCGCCCCGATCTCGCGGAACTCCTGATTCCCATCGGCACCCTCCACCAACTGGCGACCATGCCCACTCACCACATACAGGGTCTCTTCCACACCCGGATGGTTGTGGCGCGTATGTCCCTTGCCCGGTTGCAGGCGCACCACTCCCTGGCTGTACCGCTGCGCATCGGTCACGCGCGGTTCCGACAACCAGTGCAGGGTGCCCCAGTCAAAGACCATCGTCTCCACATCATCTGCCTGGACGAAGCGCGCACC
>Ga0214923_10007557_pt1 | contig 11825 bp, 10 predicted proteins | sample LL1510_MetaG_FD_177993 | JGI IMG/M metagenome (GOLD analysis project Ga0214923, IMG submission 177993) | Freshwater microbial communities from Lake Lanier, Atlanta, Georgia, United States - LL-1510 | ecosystem: Environmental > Aquatic > Freshwater > Lake | place: USA: Georgia | collected... | reverse complement strand
CAAAATCCCTGCCACAGACCAGAAATGCGACCTCAGCACCGCTTTGTAATTCGCCGGCAACAAGATTTTTTAGATTGCAGTCACGGTAAGATTCGAATACGAGGAAAGGGAAGTAAGTGCCAATAATCTTGCGAATTCTTCTCTATCTTGTTGAACAACTCTCAAATATTCCAAAGCAGGTAAAAAATTGGATATTGGTAAGGGTTTTTCACAAAGATCGCAAGTACAAGATAATTAAATCTTTGCCCAAAAGTAATCAGGATCAACTAGCGATTTTCGCAATTTATCCAGGCACCACGCCTCTAGATTCAGTTCTTCGCATTGTGGAGTCACTTCAAAAGCAACGATATTCAGTTTTAGCGGTTATCAATAAAAACAGAGATTCTGCTCCCTTCATAAGCGCTTTAGAAGAAGAACAATGCGGAATCATGGTTCGCGAAAACATCGGTGCTGATTTTGGTGCCTATCTGACCGGGATCAGGTATCTAAAAAAAATCGGCTTGTATTCAAACCTTAAATTTCTAGTGTTGGTTAACGATTCTATCTTTGTAACTCCCAAATCTCAGCAGAGTATCTCTAAAATTTCTGATCCAACATCTGAATTTAATTGCATATACGTCCACCACCAAGGAATTTCACATGCAGGCTCGATGTTTTTAAAATTTGATCACAAAATCCTATCTTCAAATGAGTTTATTCAATTCTGGAATCGTTATTTCCCATATTCAAGTAAAAGGAGAATAATTCTTCGTGGGGAACATGCGCTTAGCAAAGCGGTGGGTATTCATCAATTTAATCCAATTGTTAACTTAGATTCCATCAATTCAATTAAAAGTTATAGTTTACTAAATTCAGAATTGATACAACTTTTAATTTGGAGTAGAAAAAGTTCAAATTTGACGTACTTCTATCTTTCTAAATCAATTGACGTGTCGAATTGGAAGGAAGTCTATTCGTACACACTTTCGAATTTACAAGTCAGTAACGCTTTAGGTTTGAATATGTCTCGCGTTTTAAACGTTCCGCTAAAGATGGATCTAATGAAATTAGGGCTTGTAAGCGCCAATGATTACTTAGTCTTTGCTCGCGAGAACGGATGCACAAGTGATGAAGTTCTTGAATTACAGAACATTTTGAATTCCAAAGGTGGCTTCTTGACTGACTCGCTCGTGAAGAGAACCTTGAAGATCTATTCATTCCCCGGACCAAAACCCTCCTCTATGATTCCAAGTAGACTCTATGACGAGTACTAACCTCCTCAACCAGCCGAAGCCATGCTTTGCCTAAAAGTGAATGAAAATAAGCGTTGAATTATCATCTTGGTGGTAAAAAGCACCCCTTTTCATAGGGTTAGATTTACCCATGCGCTTAGACCATGTCTCATATGTAACTTCCCATGATCAACTAGCCGACACCGTTCAACGTCTTGGCGCTCGCCTCGGCAGCACATTTGTTGATGGCGGAATTCATCCACGCTTTGGCACACGCAACTTCACACTTCCACTACAAAATGGTCACTACCTAGAAGTTGTTTGCCCACTAGATCATCCTTCATCCGACTCAACTCCATTTGGTAAAGCTGTTTCACAACGCGCTGCCGAAGGTGGCGGTTGGCTAACTTGGGTGGTTGCAGTCGATGACGTTTCTAAGATTGAAAAGCGTTTAGGTCGTGCAGCTGTTGATGGTCACCGCACAAAGCCTGATGGAAAAGATTTAGCATGGAAACAAATTGGCGTTCTTGGAACACTAGAAGACAAGCAACTCCCATTCTTTATTGAGTGGTTATCACTTGATCACCCATCAACAGATGGAAAAGCAATTGCAAAGATTGTTAAAGTTGAAATTGCTGGAGACGAATCACGAATTGAAGAGTGGCTTGGTTCAGAACTTCGAGCAGCGATTGGCCCAGAGGTCGAAGTTGAGTGGGTTGTAGAGTCAGTAAATGATGGAGAATCTGGAATCGTTGCTGTGCACGTCATGACACCTAGCGGTGTCGTGAGGTTAGATTAATCTAGGTCACAAAAAACATGATGCAAAAAAGCTTAACTGAAGAAAGTGCATACACAAAAAGATTAATCTCGTTGAGTAAAAATCAATTAAAAAGAATATTTCAAGTTCAGCTCCCGTATAAAATCAGAATCAAAAAAATAATTTCTGGCAGCACACTCGATATCGGATGTGGAATCGGACGAATACTCAAATGGTTACCAAAAAATTCTATAGGGGTAGATCACAATGCCGATTCTGTTCAGTACTGTAAAGATAATGGATTGGATGCGTGGACCGCTCAAGACTTTGACGTTTTATTCGATTCAACAGAGAAATTCGACTATCTCTTATTCGCCCATGTTCTAGAACACCTAAAAAATGAGGAACAAACAATATTGGTTAAAAATTACCTAAAATTTTTGGCTCCGAAAGGAAAGGTTGTGATTATCACACCGCAAATTAAAGGTTACAAAAGCGATTCAACGCACTTAACTTTCACGGATGATGTCCGGATAGAAAGAATTCTGCAGGATAATGGATTAGAAGTAATCTCAAATAAATCTTTTCCTTTTCCAAAATTTTTTGGAAGATATTTTAAATACAATGAGTTTCAAATTATTGCGCAATACATTTCTGAGTAATTACGCTAATAAGAATCTAATTCTAATCTCTCAGATAATTCGGATCGGAATCTTCTTGATGAATCATATTTGATTATCTTTGATTTAAAAATGTCATACTCAGAAAAAGTTTTCTTAACAACCCAAGCGGGCAATCTAGAATCTTTTATAATGCTTGGAATTCCTTTGACATCGCAAAGGATATCATCGCAATATTTCATCAAATCTTCTGATCTAGAATTTCGAGGGAAATTAAAAGTTAAACAAGTTCCTGTTCCAACAAATCGGAGGTATTTCTTATCGCCAATAAATGGCTTCGTTGAAACTAAAGGCACAGGGATTGCCAAATGTCGAGCTTTAGCGTGAACCAGGTTCAACACATAAGCGAGATGAGAGTCATCGATTATCATTGAATATTCATGAAAACCATTGGATCCATATAAGTTGTAATAAAAAAGCGATTTTGTCGACAGAAAATAACCCCGTGCAGCGGTTGTGTAGGAGGAAGAAAAAGTAAAACCATAAGTTTTAATGTAAATTTGATTAATTAGAGCCGTCGTTTGGGCATTCCAGAGATTTACCGGTACCCGTAGGAGATTTGATGCGCTAGCAAAGTGATTTACCACAGAGCTTAGACTCTGTTTCGTGGCGACATAATTAGTTGAAAATATAACTCCGGAAAGATTCTTATTTTTACTGTTGTATCGCAACCAAGAATGAGTTTCTTCATTCAGTTTTGCCGATTCATTCATGACTTCAAAGTAATTTTTTAATGAATAAATTTGCCTCGCCGTATTTAACCTTGCAACTGAATTGATCCTTCTGATATCGAGTACTGCGGAAACTATATGACCCGTTAAGCCAAACCCGCCTATAGTTAGTTCGAATATTTCAGGATGATCTAAGGGAGATGTTTCAAAAGAGCCTCTATCCGGGTGAAAAAGTTTCAAGGACCTTATCTGAGAAGAGAAGGATCCAAATTTGTATTGGTTTGTACCATGGGTTTCTGCGGCTATGGCCCCTCCCACCGTAACTAAACCATGACCAGGTTGACACCTGATTTGGAATCCTTTTGGAAAAAGGTAATCGTCGAGTTCTCTTAAAGTAATTCCTGCCTCAACTTCCACTGTTAGCTCCGACAGATTAAGTTCAAGGATTCGTTTGTTATCCTTAGAATTAAGCGATATTGATTGCGAACCAAAGCTCGCAGCGGCTAAGGACTGACAACTACCCTGAGAAATTAAATATTTAGTATTGCTGTTCGAAAAATGTTTAAAACCTACTAAACCTGCTTCAATTTTTACGCCTTTATCAAAAGAGATTTGCTTTCTATTTTGGAACATGTTTTATTCTAACAAAATGAAATATAATAGTAAACTTTTTGACCAATCTAAAGATTTCAGCAGCTCGGATTGCCAATGCCGCATGTGCCATAAGGTAGGCAGTTAACCAACCTTTCTCCCTTGCCAAATTTGCGATTTCAGTAACAACAGCTTTTTCTTCCAAATATCTTCTTTTGGTTGAACCAGAAATTCCAGAATAACTCAATGTAGACCTCCGATATTGAAAAAAAATACTCCCACTAAAAATTGATAAGGAATTTTCATTTAGTAGTAGTCGACAGATTAAATCTAGATCCAAAGCAACGCCAGCCTCTTCAGAAAAACTAAGGTTTGATATTTTCTCAAAATTAAAAACAAGCGCAGGAAAATACAAAAAATTACCAATCAATAATTTAACCAATGCTCTCTGCCCACTAATTATCTGTGGAGAGTATTTAGCTGCCCGAGGGGTCAAATATTGTTTAATACGATCCATGACCGGCCTAGAAATTTTGGAGTTTAAGTCAATCACTTCGACTCCAAGTGCAAAAACCGCACATTCACGATTTTTATGCCAATTAGATACAAGTTGTCTATAAAATCCAGGAAGGATTCTGTCATCATGGCCCATTATTTGAAGTAGGTCTCCTCTACACAGGGAAATACTTTGGTTGAAGACCCCAGCCAAACCGTATCTTCTTTGATTGTGTATCAACTCGAGATTCAAAAATTGAGAAGCATCAGATTCGGAAAAGAAGCTAAATTGAGAGCAGTCATCAATCACTGTTACTAAGATTGTTCCATTGGCTATTTCTGAAGCATGTGAAACATAGATGCTTTCGAGAGCCTCAAGTAGCCAACTTCGGGAATCTATTGTAGGAATAACGATATGAAGTATTGGCATGCGCAGAGTCATAACCAAATTAGACCATAAAATTTGGGTCGTTAGGAGTGAATCAATACAGAACAATTCAAAATAACTCTCTGGTGTAAGATTTATCTATGACAAATCAGCAAAACTTAAAAATGATAGCAGTAACCCCTTGTTTAAGAGTTAAAAATCGAATTACAGTAGTATTGCGAAAGCTGGTGTTACGATGTTTCATAACGCAAGAATAGGATTAGTCATACCTTGCTATAAAGTAAAAAATCAACTCTCTGAAGTTATCTCTTCAATCCCAGAGTGGGTTGACGGCATTTATCTTATTGATGATGCGTGTCCAGAAAAATCTGTTCAATATGTAATGAATTCTGTGTCTGATTCGCGAATCAAAGTAGTTTATTTGGAGAAGAATGGTGGGGTTGGATACGCCGTTAAACAAGGCTACTTAATGGCCGTAGAAGGTAATCAAGATTTAATTGTGAGAATTGACGGGGATGGTCAGATGGATCTCAATCACCTCGCAGATCTACTTATGCCCCTCATAAAGGGAGAAGCCGACTTTTCAAAAGGGAATAGATTTTTTTATGTTGAGGATATTTCAAAAATGCCCAAGCGTAGAATAGTTGGAAACATCGTGCTCTCCTTTATGTCAAAATTCTCGACTGGCTATTGGGATATTTTTGATCCCAATAACGGCTATAACGCAATAACAAGTAGAGCTTTAAAGCAACTACCGCTTGACAAAATTGACAATAGATATTTCTTCGAATCAGACCAATTATTCAGATTAGGCTTGAATAGAGTAAAGATCGTTGATGTTCCGATACCCGCGAAATACGGTACAGAGGTTTCCAACCTAAATATCTTTGTGAGTGTTTTTGAATTTACTTTCAAGCACATTCGGAACTCCTTGAAACGTATTTTCTATAACTACTTTTTAAGGGAATTTAACTTAGGATCGCTAGAATTTATACTTGGTACATTATTGCTTAATTTTGGACTACTTTTGGGCTCAATCTCTTGGATAATCGGTATGGGTACAGGCGCCCCAACCCCAGTAAGTAGATTAATATTAATAGCTATGACAACTCTTTCAGGTCTTCAATTTATACTAGGTTTTCTCGCCTACGATATGAACAAACAAACTTCGCATTCTGCAAAAAATAGCTGAGGTGTTACTGCAAAAGAAGGACTAAGGAGGATTAAGATGCTAAAAAAAGATCTTAACGTTGCGATACTTATACCGTGCAAAAATGAATCCATGTCGATTGCGAAAGTCATAAAAGATTTTCAAGGAGTTTTACCAAGCTCAACAATCTATGTCGGGGACAATAATTCGTCCGACAACACAGCTGCTATAGCCAAAGAACTTGGATGCAATGTTGTATTCGAATTTCAGCCAGGAAAAGGCAATATAGTAAGGCGCTTGTTTAAAGAAATTGACGCAGATTATTTCGTCATTGTCGATGGAGACGACACGTATGACACCACAACCGTCGTTGAAATGTTGGAGAAAATTGTAGCTTTGAATTTAGATATGATCATTGCACGACGAACAATTGCAAAAGTACAAAAAAACGCAGAACGCCGTGGTCATCTATTAGGAAATCAAATTATTAACAAGGCCTTTAATTATATATTTAAATCTAGGTACCAAGACGTTCTATCCGGTTATCGAATACTTAGTTCAGATTTTGCCCAAACTTTTCCATCAAAATCAACAGGTTTTGAAATTGAAGTGGAACTCAACGCACATGCGTCATGGATGAATGCTTCGGTATTGGAGATTGATTCGAATTACAGGCCTAGATCTGACGGTTCAGCAAGCAAACTAAGAACTTTTCATGACGGGGCAAAAATATTTAAAGAAATTGTCGTTCTAAGCCGAAGATCGAAACCAATCAGACATTTCTTTATATTCTTCTTTCCTTTCGCTGGAATTGCCTTGTACTTAGTTTCTCGTGCGATAGTCCCATATTTTTCTACGGGATATGTTAAAAACGTCCCGAGCCTTATTGTAGGAACAAGTCTAATTTTACTGATATACACAATGTGGAGTAATTTTCTTATAATGGAACAATCGATATCGAATCACCTATCTTTGACTAGATTGCTGCAAAAAAGAAATAAGAAAATTGATTAAAATAGATTTAAAGCACAAGGATTTTATCGCGGCAATAATCCTATTCCCTGTAGCATTTATTCCTCTTTTTATTTCAGCATTCAGGAACTTTGCAAAGACTGATGATTACGTTTTTTTGGGACTGATAAAATCAAATAAATTCAGCATCATCGACGGATTTCAATATCTTTCAATGCAAGAATGGACTGCCGGGAGATGGATTTCAAACTTACTTTTATCAATTATCTTCCGCGACGGTACCACGGTAGCAGATCTAACCTATTTGAGACTCTTTTTTATCGTAGTTTTCTTTGTAGTTCTTTTGGTGCACTACTTTACACTAAGAAGTTTTCACATCACCCGCTCATTTGCACTGATTTGTACTTTAGGCCTCCTCGCAATTCCCGGCTTTCAAAGTTTCATTACGTTACTTGCTTCCGGACCCTATTTACTTGCAATCTTGATGGCGTTACTTGTATCTCGAAATTACGTGAACCAAGAAGAAATTGTGCCCTATAAGATTATAGGAAATTTCTTCACACTAATTCTTGTGTCATGTATATATCAGCCGGCAACATTCTTCGCACTTATGTATCCGGCAATAAATTTAATTCTATCGAAATTTAGCACGAAAGCAAGCAAAAGATTCTGTTACATTTACTTATTAACCAATTTTGCACTTCTATTCAACTGGATATCAATCAAGTTTAGTTTAACTGAATCAAGAGCCAGTTTTTCGATAGATATCCCATCAAAAATATCAGCCTTATTTGGAGAAACTTGGAATTTAGCTCAGTTTCCATGGGCGCGTTTTTTAAGTTTATCAAATCAAGAGACTTCATTCATCGTATTGCTATTGTTACTATTGAACGCAATATGTGTTGTGAGAATATTAAAAAAATCTAATCAAAAAAGTCCTAATCTCTTAAAAATTTGTTCAACAATTTTCATCCTAACGGCAGGTATACCTTTTTCATTCCCTTGGTTTTTCTTGATAAGTGAGTCGTCCACTGACTTTAGAAGATACTCTTTTGCTTCCGGTTTAGCAATGGAAATCACTTTAGTTTTAATTTTCATATTTATGCAGAGTTTTTCATTTAAAGTACTACTTCGCAAATCGCTAACTTTAGGCATCAGTGTGATTGTCATTCTTCTGTTCATTTTAACCTCATTAAACACCTTAAAGTCCTCATCAATTTTGGAAAGAGAATGGGAAGATTTCGTTTGCGCATCCGCAGTAATAAAACTCAATGCTGATGTAAAGATCAGAAGCAATGAAATTCTTATTATGTATCAAGGAAATAGGCCTATTTCAGAGGACTTCAACACATCATCACTTGTTTTTCAGAATCCCCCAACATTTATGTTGTGGTTATCGCAATTTGAAGCTGGACAACAAGTAGATTTTGCACCTTGGAATATGAATTTTTCTTATGATTTAGTCTACGATGGAGATGAATTAGGAAAAAAATGGTCTGACACACTATTTGCGTGTTCAAAATGATTGGTTGTAAAAATGGACGATAGCCGTAAATCCTTCCTTCGAACCTCAATTGCCTTCCTATTCTTTTTCTTCGCTCTAATTAGCTTTTTTTCTGTAACTACTCCCGTTTTCGCAGGACCGGATGACGATTACCATCTGGCAAGTATCTGGTGTGCAGACGGTCAAAATTCGAGAATGTGTTCTGAATTCACAAGTGACGAATATACAACGTATGGCAAAATTCCTGCAGATTTGAGTGGTTTACTAAGCTGCAAATCTAGGGATATATCCATATCCCTGAATTGTAAAGATTATGCAAAATTTGGAACTGCATCATTAATGCGCATTAATGATGGTTCATACCCAAGTATCTTCTATAAATTCTTCAATCTGTTTGTGTTTCAAGATTCGCTGAATTCGATTGTAATTATGCGTTTAATTAATTCATTTATTATCTTTCTATCAATTTGCTTTACAATTGCTCTGCTTCCAGTAAGAAGTTTGAGTAAAATCTTTCAGTCCATTTTTTTGCTTTTAGTTCCATTTCCATTGTTTCTGATGGGAACAAACAATCCACAAAGCTGGTCAGTCATCTTAATAATTCCAGTTTATTTCATCTTTACAAGTATTCTCATTGATTTGAATTCTCAAAAAAGGAAAATTCTGATTTTGCAAAACTTATTTTTGTTAGTCACATTTTTTATGATAATTGGATCTCGTGGAGATGGCATGTATCTAATTCTCTTTCTGATTGTGATTGTATGTTCGGCAAACTTAAAACACATGGATAAATATAGGATTCTAATAGTGGGAATTTTGATTTTTGCAACATTTGTTTTTAACAGAATTTTTGGGCCGAAGAAGTTCGCATTGGCAGTTTCCAATATGGAATCTGAAGGCAGACCCTTTACTCTCCATAACATCTTGGAACTTCCAGGATTCTTATTAGGAATTTTTGGAGCGAAAGGAGACAGCGGATATCTGAGTTTGGGATCATACGACCTACCCCTACCGAGTATCTCCTGGGTGGCGATTGTATTGTCAATTCTACTTTTGCTTTCCGGTGGCTACGGCAACAAGTCTCATAAATTCACCTTCGTAGTAGGTTCATTTGGAGTGGCTTTTATTTGTCTCTATGGCATGAACCAACAATTAGCAAATACGTCTGGATTTTTGCAACCAAGATACCTACTAGGATTTGTATTCATAACATTGTTAGTTGGAATTGACAAAAATCTCGATCAAATTTCTCAACGAAGATATTTCGCAGTTTTATCCCTAACTACCGTGGGTTACGCTTCGTTTATGTACGCAGTGATTCTGAGATATTCATCTGGCATTAGAGTGGAAACGAGTGAGTATTTACAAATGTTTGCCGCACCAAATACTTATGTTGCAAAATCTACTATTCACTGGGAATGGTTTTCAGGTTCAGTACATGGCTTGTATTCATTAAACTCTGTATTAATTTTCTCTCTAATGCTTCTCTTAAGTTTGTGCTTGGCGGCCTCTTTGCATGTAATGCGCAGATATTACCTAAGATTAGATTCAGTATCACAGAGAAATACTTTATTTGGTGTTAACCTGTTATCGAAATCTAATTGAATCTCCTTGCAATTACCTTTGGAACGCAAGGAATAATCCGATAACTTTAAATTCAAGTGTTCAAACGACTTGTCATAGCTCAACGTGAAAATTTCACGATCTTTGAGCAACTTCCTTTGTTGTAGATTGTCGTAAACATTGAATGAAGGGCCAAACCACAATTGGGAAGAATTATTCTTAGCCTCAAATTTTAAAAAAGCAAGAGGTTGGTCCACAAGCAAGTAAGCGGAATTTTGGGTATTTACTAAATCATAAGAATCTTTTTGGAAAGACGTTGATTGCAACTGTTTGGAACTGTGACCCCAATTAACGCCTGTGGTACTCAATGTTGTTAATGCTAACAAGAACACAACAAAGAAATTTGTCAATAAATAAGAATGATTAAATCTTTGGGCTAATGTGACAAAAAAAACAATTGTAAACAGAAAACCTAGAATTTCAATCGGAATGAAATAACGCTGAATCCCCAGGTACTCAGCCCACGAAATATAGGTAAGAAGCAAAAACAAACCTATAACAAATAGTTCAAATAAATCACTTTTTTTACGTAATTCATGGCCATTCCGAAATATCTTCGCAATTACTAATAAAACACCAAATGACAATGTAAAACAAAGAAGCAGCATTCTAATGTCTTTAAAAACAAGTTCCGCGGTACCACCGTAATCGCCTACGGCAATCTTAAATGGAACATAGAAGTATTCTAAGGCACTTCTAAAACCAAAACGATTATCTCTAAAATTAACATAATCAAAATTTGGAGAGCGAAAAAATGCGTTAAACAAAGGGAAAACCGGATTGCCAAACTCTCTATATAGTTTAATGGCGTGAGGAGCGGCAAGAGCTGCAAAAGTTACTAGTAGAAACACACACCATATAAAAAGATTTTGAAAAGAAATTCTCTTGACTAGAAGTAATGAAATAATGAATACTCCCACTGGGAAAATTAGATATACAAATGACAGTTTCAAACCAAACAACAAACCTAAATAAATACCGCTCAGATACAAAGATCTATTGTGCCGTTTTGCTACTCCTTTGACTAAATAGAAAATTACTAACAATGCGATTGGCGTGAGAACCAAGTCACCCATACTGTTGTTAATTTGGCTCAGTGCCATCGCAGGACTTATCGAAACTAACGCGGTTGAATTTGGGAATTTCAATTTACCAACAAAAAAAGTTCCCAAAAAGAGATATCTGACAATTACAAAATTACTGATAACTGGAATCAGCATCAATATTGTGGAATAAGGTTGAGGAATGACCGTGTGTAAAGGCAGGAGAATTTTGTCCAGTAGAGGTGAGAAGAAACTTTGAATACCAGCCGGATGTAATACTAAAGGCTGGGTATTAGTTGCATTGTTCAAGTGATAATTTAATAAATCCCAATTATAGTCTGTTCCTGTGAGGCGCCAAGCATTACGCGAAAAAGTAATTACTAAAAGTGAAATACTCAAAGCCAAATCCCAAGAAAACCTCCTAATGTGAATTCTGTTCAATCGAAACACAGCCGATTTTAGCGTTTTCCATTAGCTTCAATAATTTCAGAAACAAAATACAGAGGTCGTTTTTTGGTTTCACCGATCAACTGCGAGACATACAAACCTAAAATACCAAGACTGATCAGTTGGATAGATCCAAGAAAAAGAATGGCAACGATTACCGAAGTGTAACCGGATGGTCCAATGTCGAAAAGCATTTTTCTAATTGCATAGAACACACCAAGAGCAATTGATATGAACGCAATTATCAATCCTATGTAGGTTGACCAATTTAGAGGTCGAGTTGTAAAACTCAA
>Ga0214923_10007556_pt1 | contig 11825 bp, 11 predicted proteins | sample LL1510_MetaG_FD_177993 | JGI IMG/M metagenome (GOLD analysis project Ga0214923, IMG submission 177993) | Freshwater microbial communities from Lake Lanier, Atlanta, Georgia, United States - LL-1510 | ecosystem: Environmental > Aquatic > Freshwater > Lake | place: USA: Georgia | collected... | reverse complement strand
TAATTGTTTAATTAAAAGGATAAAAGAATTATCTTGTTAAATTGTTAAATTGTTAAATTGTTAAATTGTTAAATTGTTAAATTGTTAAATTGTTAAATTGTTAAATTGTTAAATTGTTAAATTGTTAAATTGTTAAATTGTTAAATTGTTAAATTGTTAAATTGTTGAATTATAAAAAGAAAAATAAATAATTAGTTTTCAAAATTATTTAAAGAAAATATATATATTATATTATATATATAATAATATATATAATAACAATAATAATATAAATAATATATAATAAATATAAAAGTATTTGTAATATATATTAAATATATTTAATAAAAATGGAAAAAAATGAATTCTTTGAAAATGTTGAAAATCAAAGTGTTTTAGATAAATACAGTCAAAATGAATTAAATGATGAAAATATTTCATTAGATAATTCAAAAAAAATTTTAGAAGAAATTAAAAAATTTGACAAAAATTATGAAAAATATAAATTATTTTATAATAAAAGATGGAAAAATGGAAAATTTTATAAAAGAATTATTGTAGAGTGTTATGGAAGTGGAGATAATGGAACATATATTAGAAATGCACAAACAGGTGAAGTATCTCCATTTAAAGTTGGTTCAAAATATGAACATTTATTTTATAGTGTTTTAGTTTCAACAGGATACAATGGGCGACGAGACCCTTTATTATTATTTTATGATAATCCTGAACAATACGAAAATCATTGGTATAAAATTGTTGATAAAGAAGTTAAAGATAAATGGTTTCAAAAATATAAAAATACAAGAATTATTTTGGACAAAGAATATAATTCAATTATAAAAAAATTAAATAATTAAATTAAAGAAAAGGTGTAAACAATTACATATAATTTTATATAAATTATAAAAAATTATAAAATTATATACATATTTATCAAATACTTATCAATTTATTCATAGTTTTCTAACTTTTCTTCATTATCTATATCATAATCTTTGTCAAATTTGTCAAAAATTTCTTTATCAAAAATATTATTAATATTATCATCACTATCATTTTCATCTTCATCAATATTTTCTTTAATAAATTTATCAATAAATCTATAAATACGCATTACATCTAATTTACTAATATCATAATTTTCTAATAATTGAAGAATAATATTAATATCTTGATATTTATTTTTTAAAAAAACAAAAAAACTAAATAAATCTCTTTTATCTAATGAAAATTTTTGACATAAAAATTGAATAAACATATTATTATTATATTCTGTTGAATATTTTGTTAATACTTTTGTAAATCTTATTTCATTTGAATTAAACTTTAATTTTTTTATATTATTATCATTATTATTATATTCATTTAATAAATTATTATTTTTTAATATTTTTATTAAAGAACTCATTTCATTAAATCGCCATATTTGTTTTTGAAAAGTAATTCTATCTATATAATCAGCTAAACAAATATTATCTAATATTTTTATGTATAAAGGAATACTTTTTTCTTTTGGTATTTTATTAAAAATTTCTATTATATTTTCATGAAATAATAAACCTACAATTGTTCTATCTGTTTCATTCATAATTATATTGTGATCTTTTATAGAATAATTTTCATTTATTATTTTTTTTGTTATAATTCTAGTATCATCATTAAAAGATTTAGTTATAAAAATACTATTAAATATTTCTAAATCTATATTATTTTCAGAAATAATATTATCTTTTTTAAATAAATTTATTATATTATTAAATTTTCTTAAATCTCCTTGAATATAATAAATTAAATTATTTTTTATATTTTCATTTAAATTAGGTAAAAATTTATCTATTAATAAACTAATTTGATTATTATTTGGTGTTTTTAATTCTATATTATTACAAATTTTCATTAATTCTTTTATTTTTTTATCTACAAAATAATTACCTATACAAATTATAGGATTTAAACAATAATCTTCTAATTTTTGTTTTTTTGTTTTTTTGGGTCTCATTAATTTAATTAAACTATTTAATCCACCTTTATCTCCATTATTCATTCCATCTATTTCATCCATTATTATTGCTATTTTTTTTACCTTTTTGTGAAATAAACTTAATATATTTTTATCACTAATATTATCTTTTGTTATATTTTCTATTATAGTTTTATTTCTAACATCACCAGCATCATATTTTATATAATCATAATCTAATTCTTTTAATAAATTTATTACAAAAGTTGTTTTTCCACATCCTGGATTACCATAAATATAAATTCCTTTTTTTATAGATAAATTATGTTTATTATTTTCAAAATTTATAAGAATATTTTTAAAATTATTTACTTCTTCATTTCTATTTAAAATATTATTTAAATCAATATTTATGTTTTGCATCTAATATATCTAATAATATTCTTTTTATGTAAATTTTTACTTAAACCAATTTTTTCAAAATAATCTATTAAAATATTTTTTATTTTATTTGAATTATTTTCAATAGAATAATTAAATATAAACATTAAATAATTTGAATAAATTATATTTTTATAATAATACTTTTTCATAGAAATCCATTTTTTTCCATTTTCTTCTAATAAATATTTGAAAATAAAATAATAATCTTTTCTAATAATTAATCTATTAAAATTTTCTATTTTTTTTTTATTAATAATATTTTTAGATATTATATTATGATAATTATTATAATATAATTTATTTATATTATATAAATTAATATAAGGAATATAAGAAAAAATATTATCTAATAAAACTTCTGGAATTTTTTTTATTAATTCTAAATCAAAAATCATTTTCATTATAAAAATAATTACAAATAATATTTTTAGAATATTTATAATTTTTTCCAATTTATAATAATATTTTATTTTTGAATTTATTATTTATATTGATTATAAGTTTCATAAATTATAAGTTTCATATATTTTTCATATATTTTTCATATATATAATAAAATTGATTTAATTTTATTATATATTTATTTAATTAAATAATAAATTATAAAAATATGATTGAAAATAATATTAGAATTGAAAATAATCTTGATAATAATATTGACAATATTATTAAAAATATTTTTAAATATAGAAATGAAAGAAAATTAATTAGAATAAAAATAGCAAAAAATATTATTAAAATATTCTTATATTTATTACAATTTTTATATAATAAATTAAATAATAAATTAAATAATATATTAACAATAAAACTAAAATATATTCTGAAATAATTATGAACTTTCATTAGAACATGGATTTTCTACTCCATATGTAATACCATCCCATTCAACACCACAACCTTTTGACCATTTATATTTATTACAAGTTCCTTGTGATTCATCATTAAAAGGATATACATTAAAGTTCATTGTATTTGGATTTCCTTTTGAAGGAATATTACATTTTCCTAGACGATGAGTATTTAAACAAGCTACACCATTACTTGATAAATCTACCCAATAATCAGGACAATTTGATAAATATGGAGGCCACTCTTCATTTTTTTTTGATTGATATAACATTACACCTACAAAAACTAATGTTATAATTAAAACTATAATTGCTATTATTATTACTATTCTTTGGAAATTCATCCTAATATAAATTATATTAATATTATTTTTTCTATGTTCTTAATATAATATTATGAATTTTGAAAAATCTACTAATGGAAGAATAGATATATTAAATAAACCACAAAGTCCTTCTATTGAAAACTTATTTTCTATGTATGATAAAATACCTGCCCACCAATGTACAACATTAAGAGAACCAACAGAAGGATTATGGAATGAAACAACTTTAAGTAAGGCATATTTTTCAAAGGAAAATATACAAATAATACAAAATGGAATTAGAGCAGGAGTATATAAAAAATCTAATGGAAAATATATTATTGCCCCTCAAGATTGTGATGCTTTGAAGATAATTATGAGAAGTGTTTATTTACAATATTCTGTTAATTTACAAACACATATAACACAACAAATTACTGAATTAAATAACTTTGTTATTAATTATTGTGTTCAAGAAGTATATAATTCAGCACAAAGTTATATGAAGTATTTATATGATGCTAGTACATTAGCAGTACCTTTATCAACACCAGTAATGGCTTCACAAAGAGATAAAAATAACTATTTAATGCCTAATTGGTTCTAATCTAATTATTTCTAAGAAAAATATTATTTATTTTATAAAAAATAAAAAATAAATAATAAATAATAAATAAATTAATAATAATTTAATTTTGAATTACTAAATTTTTCTTTTTTGATTGTTTCTTAATTACTAATATTTCTTGTTCTTGTTCTTGTTCTTGTTCTTGTTCTTGTTCTTGTTGTTTTGTTTCTTCTTGTAATAATAATTTTGTCTGTTTAGTAGTTTTAGTGGTTTTAGTGGTTTTTATTATTGTTTTATTTGTTGATTTAGATTTAGATTTATTCTTTTTTCCTTCATTTTCATCTTTATATTCATCATTATCATTTTGTTGAACTAATTCACCATTATTTAAAAGTAATCTTTCATTAACATATTTTCTATATTCATTTTCTAATATTTCTAATTCATTATACCACATTGATTCAATAGTAGTTGCTTTTATATTTTCTAATTCTAATTCTTTATTGCCTTTTTCTTTCATTAATTTTTCAACATTCTCAATACTTACACTATCCATAGGCATTTTTAATAAATATTTATATTCATTATCATTATCTATTATATCATATTCTTTTTCTTTTAATATTTCAATAATATTTTCTTTTTTCTTTTTTCTTAAATCAAGAGTTTCATTTAATATTTCTTGAATATATTTTGCTTTATTTGTTAAAAGCATTAACTCTTTTTCTAATTTTTCAATAATATTTTCTTTTCTCAAATAATAATAATCTAAACGAACAATATAAAAATCATCAATAATTTCCTTTACATTGTCATATTTTACTAATTTATCTTCTTCATTAAATAAATTCATATTAGTAGTGCTATTTGTGCTATAAAGTTTTAATAATTTTTCTAATCCATTATTTCCATAATCTCCTTTCATATTTTCTAATTCTTCTAATTTATTTTTATTAAAAGTAATAATAAAATCTACATTTGTATCTTTACTATTATCATCATATTCTTTAATATATGGAACTATTTTTTTACCCTCTTTATTTTTTGTTTCTTCACTTAAACTTTCTAATAATTCTTTAAAATCTTCAGTCCAAAAACCAATAGGTAATTCACTAACTCTAATTTTATCATTACATATCTTTTTATAAATTCCTTTAAACATATATTTTGTTGGACTAAGTTGACTTATAATACCATTAAAACCTTCATAATATGGATTAAATGTTATTGTTTCTATTTGTTCTTTTATTGTTTCATTTGATATTCCATTTATATTCAACTTTATTTTTAAATATCTTATTATTTCTAAAGGATTATAACACATTATATCAGTGCTAAAACCAGTTCCGATGCCTTTAGTTCCATTTACTAAAATCATTGGAATAATTGGAACATAATATAAAGGTTCAACTGGGGTTCCATCATCATCTAAATATTTTAATATTGAATCATCTAATTCTGGAAATATTATTCTTGTAATTTTTTCCAATTTTGTAAAAATATATCTTGGCGATGCCGCATCACTACCTCCTTTAATACGACTTCCAAATTGTCCTAAAGGTGCTAATAAATTTATATTATTTGAACCTACAAAATTTTGTGCCATTCCAACAATAGCTTTATTTAAACTTTCTTCACCATGATGATAACAAGAATGTTCTGATACATATCCTGAAAATTGTGCGACTTTTATTTCACTATTTAATCTTTTCTTAAATGCTGAAAATAATATTTTTCTTAAACTTATTTTTAATCCATCAATTAAATTTGGAATACTTCTATCACAATCATATTTTGAAAAATGGATTAATTCTTTATTAATAAAATCTTCATAACTAATATAATTTTCATTTGTATCAATATAACTATTTCTATTATAAACATTTTCTAACCAATTTTTTCTATCATCAGCTCTTTTTTTGTTAAAAACCATATCAATTGAATTATCACTTATTTCACCATTATGAATAAATCCAACAAATTTTTTTTCTCTAAAATAATCCATAAATTCATTTTTTGTAGATGTTCCTAAACCTTTGTAATATTTTATTGTCCATCCATTTACATCATTATTATTTTTCCAATTTTCATATTCACCATTATTATAAAATTTTAAACTTATTTGTCCTTTTTTTGCCTTTAAAATTGGAGTATTCATAAATCCAATAAAACCATGAACACGAGTTAATGATGCCCATTCATTTTGAAATAAATTAATACATAATCCTTTTATATGACTTCCATCACTATCTGCATCAGTCATAAATATTATTTTTCCATAACGCAAATATTTATTTATTTCTTCTTGACTATTATATTCTTTTCCACTTTCAAGACCTAATATTTTTTTAATTTCAGTAATTTCTTTATTTTCACTTATTTTTTTTATATTTTCACCACGAACATTCATTACTTTACCTTTTAATGGATAAACACCAATTATATTTCTATCTTCTGAACTTAAACCAGATATAATTCCTGTTTTTGCTGAATCTCCTTCACATAATATTAATATTGTTTCTGATGATTTATTTGTTCCTGCCCAATTTGCATCTGTTAACTTTGGTATTGCTTTTATATTTTTACTTTTTGTTCCATCTGTTTTTTTAGCAACTTTGTTTTCTTTTACTTCTGTTAATGCACAAGCGGCATCCATTACTCCGATTTTTGCTAATTTTTCAATAAATTTATCACTAATATCACATTTTGAACCAAATTTAGCAACTGGAGTATTCATATAATCTTTTGTTTGACTATCAAATGCTGGATTTTCTATTGTGCATTTCAAAAACAATATTAATTGTTCTTTTATTGTATTTGGATTTACCTTTATTTTTTTCTTTTTTTCAATAAAATCACTTAATTTACGAATAATTTGATTTAAAATATAATCCACATGTTTTCCACCTTTTGATGTATATATTCCATTTACAAAACTTATTTGTATAAATTCATGATTTGGACTTAAACCAACACCATATTCCCATCTTTCATTTGCTTCTTCATATACTCTTGGATTTTCTGTTTTTCCTCCAATATATAAATCTATATATTGTTGAAAATTTTTTATTCCAATTATATTTCCATTATATTTTACTTTTACATTTTTATCTGTTATTGCACCAATATCATAAACACGTTTTTTCAATAAAGAAATATTATCACTATCTAAACCATTTATTCCTAATCTTTCATAATCTGGTCTAAATGTTATTTTTGTATATGGTTTTGACTTACATTTTGTAATAACTGGAGGACAAATAACATCTAAATTGTTTCTGAATTCTTGAATATATTTTAGTCCTCGCACATGATCTATTGTTTCAATTATTCCAAAAGAAGACCATATTAATACTAATTTAAAACCAAAACCATTTTTTCCTCCTACAATCTTTTTTTCATTTTTATCATAATTTGTTGATGTTCTTAAATGTCCGAATATTAATTCAGGTATCCAAATTTTATATTCAGGATGCATTGCTACATCAATACCATTACCATCATTTATCATTGTTATTACACCATCTTCACTTATTGAAATATCAATATAAGAAACAGGTAAGGTGTTTTCTTGTCCATTTTCTATTGCAATATTCATCCTAACAACATGATCACGACAATTCACTATTCCTTCATCAAATAATTTAAATAATCCTGGAATATAATTTATATTTTTTTCTATAATTTTTGTATTATCTTCATTTAATATCCATATAGGACTATTTACATTTTCTATTGAACCAATATATGTATCAGGATTTGATAAAATATGTTCTTTATCTGTTTTTTGTTGATATTTATTTGATAAAATAGTTTCTTCATTATTATTCATATTTGAATATTTATTTATTGTTTTAAACAAATTTGCTTTTTTGGGAAATGAATTATTAATTTATTATATTATCTTTTTAAATTATTTCAATTTTATTTTAATATTCTTTAATATAAATATAACTCAAATGTATATAAATTATAATTATAATTTTAATCCTAATGTATATAAATTGCTTAAAAATATTTCAAAAAATAGAGAATGTATATGTTTTCAAGATAAATATTTAAAATTAAAACAAGGATTTAACGATCCTAACGTTGCTAATTCTATAAGAATTTCACAATTATTAAATAATAATTATTTAGGTGGAAGAGTTGTTTTTGGAAATAATGGAATACCATATAATATTGATTATTTAGGTTCTATTGAAGGACAACCTGGAGGAACTTATTCTCCTTTAAGAAATAAATTTTAATTTTTTTTATTTTTTATTTTTATTTTATTAGAAATATTGGAGATTTTATTTTTATTTTATTAAAAATATTTATTTTTTCTTTTTATAATATATAAATGACACATCAAAAAACAATTGGTAGTCGTGCTGAAGTTTGGCATGGTGTAGCAAAAAAAACATCTGGAGGTCTTACAAAATCTGATTTAATGAAAAATAAAGCAGGGCGTATTGTTAGTAGAAAAAAACATGTAACTGCTAAAAAAGAAATGCGTTTATTAAAACATGGATATGGAACTAAAAAAGGAAAATTTGGTTATGTTAAATTATCTCCAAAGAAATCTCGTAAAATGAAGGGTGGTATGCATAATTTAACCCCTGCTGATGTATCAGATAATCTTTCTTTAGGTGTTGGTAATTTTGGAACTAATAATATTCCAGTTCAAAGTGAAGGTATTTCTGGAGCAGGTGTAACAAATTTTGGTTCTGATTCAAATTCAGTTCAATTCAGAGCTGGTATGAGTGGTGGAAAACGAAGACGTTCTAGGAGACATTCTAGGAAACACTAAATAAACTTATATTTATTAAATTATTATTATATTTAAATAAATTATAATAATAATGAATAATAAAACAAAAAAAAATAAAATTAATTTGCGTTATATTCCAAAAAGATTAACAAAAAAGGATAAAAAAAAACAAGCACAATATTTGAAAAAATCAAGAAAATTATATAAAAAAAATATTTATTTTGATAGACCAAAAGTTAGTTCATATAAATCAAAAACATCTAAACATATTTTAAAAGCAAGAAAATTATATGGATTAAATAAAATATATCCTAATAAAGAATTAGCAAAAATAAGTGGTTGTTCTATAAATTCTTTAAATAAAATAGTTAAAAAAGGACAAGGTGCTTATTATTCTAGTGGTTCAAGACCAAATCAAACATCTACATCATGGGGATTAGCACGATTAAGTAGTGCTTTAACAAGTGGTAAAGCAGCCGCAGTTGATTATGATATATTAATAAAAGGATGTAAAAAAAATTCAAAAGGATATAATTCGGCAATATTAGGAAGAAAAAAATATGGTTTTGGAAAAAGAAAAATACCAAAAGTATATTATTAATTAATAATGTATTAGCCACCATTGTAAAGTAGATTTATCATTTATATCTTCATAACAAGGTCTTAATCTATAAGGTCTTTTTTGATTTTTTAACCAATCTTTTCTTTTATTATATAAATCGGTTGTTGATAAAACATATTTTACATTAGTATCTTCATAAAAGCCATTTTTATTTAATCCAAGATGATTTTTTGGTCCTCTTCCTCCAAGTTTAGATTTTAATTCTTTATTGTAATATTCTTTTGCTTCTTCTTGTGTTTTGAATTTCTTAATAACTGGTTCTTTTGTTTCATCACTATAATTACTTGCTAATGAAAAACCTTCGTAATCTTTTGGGTTATTAAATGTATTTTTACCATAAAGAATACCTTTTGTATATTTGGTTGTTTTAGAATTCCATTTAATAGATTTGTCTTCAAAATTGCTCTTCCATAATTCTTCATATCTTTCAATGCTATTTATATTTGTATAACATATACTTATATTATTATTATCATAACCAGTATTACGACCTAGTAAACCCTGAATTATTGTTGTATCATCTGGATTTTTGCAATATCTATCATATAATATTCCAATAAATTTCTTTTTTAATGTTTTAGCACATCTTAACATTTCTTTAATAAATATAAAAGTATGCTTTTCAGGTTGTAATATTAAAGTTTTATTTATATCCTCAATTTCACTTTCTCTATCATATTTAATAAAATTATAATTATCAGAGTCAAATATTTGTTTGAAATTTTGAATAGTTAAATCTTGTTCTTGTCCATTTTTAGTTCTAATAATATGATATAAAGGATTGCTATATTTATTTATGTCATTTTTAATTTCTTGAATATTTTTAAATACTTCTTCGTCTATTTCTCCAGTTTCTTTATCATAACCACATAATTCTTTATATTGTTTTACTCTTCCCATTTGTAATAAATTAAATGAACTTATATATCCATCTCCAACATCTGCTAATATTTTAGTTGAAGCATCATTCCATTTCATTAAATCATATATTGTTCCATCAGGTGTTGCTGTGTATTCTAATATTTTGATATCATTTTTGTATAATTTTGTCTTATTTAATAATCCAGAATTCTTAAATGTTTTATAAATTGTTTGACCTTTTTTTGCTGCAACTTGAATCTCGTCCATAATAATAAGAATATTTTGTTTATCTTTAATTTCATCAACAAATGTATTTGGTAATTCGCATCTATGAAATACTCTTGTTTGTATGCTTTCAGGCATTCTTTCTTTTGTTTGTTCTTTCCATTCACAACTTGACAATCCAGTAATAATATAAATATTTTCAATTGGTATTAAATTACTTATGTCTTCCAAATATTTTTTAATTGTAGCACACATACTTCCAGTTTTTCCAGATTGCGTTTTAGATATAACCATAATATTTATAATTTTTCTATTATTAAACGCAGATACTACTTTTGATGCTATTATTTCTTGGTTTTCAAAAATAACTGATTTATCTGTTAATTTTAAAATTTCTAATTCATTAAGTACATTTTCTTTTCTTAATTTCATTAAAATTTGTTGTTTTAAATCATAATCATATTGAACTCTTTTTATAAGTTTTTGTTCTATATTTTCATGTAAAAGATTATCATTCATTATAAATTATTATCTATAATAATTATTGTCTATAATAATTTTTATATTATTTTATAAAAAACAAATTAAAAATCCAAATAAAAATAATAAAATGAAAATAACAAATAAAATAAATTTTGAAAATATATTTATTTAAAGAATAAATAAATATTTAAATAAATATGTCTTTATTTAATCATTTATTAAATAATGATAATCAAAATAATAATATATTAACATTTAAGACAGTTCAAATAAGTCCGTTTAGAACTTTGATGACTGCTTTAAAGGATATTTTATTAGAAACCAACATTACTTTTCAACAAGACGGTATTAGAATAATAAATATGGATAAATCTCATACAATATTAGCACATTTATTTTTAGAAGCCCAAAACTTTGAATTTTATGAATGTAAAAAAGATAAAATAATAATTGGTGTAAATATGTTTCATCTATTTAAATTAATAAATTCAATAGATAATGATGATACTTTAACTATTTATATTGAAAATGAAGATTATTTTGAAGGAATTGTTTCAAATTTATCTTTAAAATTTGAAAATGGTAATATAAAACAATGTAAAATTCAAAAACTTAAGTTAATAGAACCAGAACCAGAAGAATTACAATATCCAGATGTAAAATTTTCTTCAATAATTAATTTACCATCTTCAGATTTTCAAAAAATAATTCGTGATTTTTCTTGTATATCAGATAAATTAGAAATAAAATCTGTAGGAAATGAATTAA
>Ga0214923_10007555_pt1 | contig 11825 bp, 2 predicted proteins | sample LL1510_MetaG_FD_177993 | JGI IMG/M metagenome (GOLD analysis project Ga0214923, IMG submission 177993) | Freshwater microbial communities from Lake Lanier, Atlanta, Georgia, United States - LL-1510 | ecosystem: Environmental > Aquatic > Freshwater > Lake | place: USA: Georgia | collected 2015-10-15 | reverse complement strand
CTTTGGATCGGGGCGGCGGAGAAACCACCGGTTCTTCTCCGGGTTCATCTGCAGGCACCGGAGGGAGCCAAGGGGATGGTCACGGTGCCGGTGACCCTGCTCAACCCGCCTGAAACCATTGCCATCCGCAACATTCCCGAGCTTTCCGAAAAAGATATCCGGCAGGTGCGCACGTTGACCGACGGCACGGTGGTGGTGGAGTTTGACGACTTCGGAAAAACCAAGCTGGAGGTGGCCACCAACACGGGAAGAGGGTTCATCCTTGTGGTGATCGTGAACGGCCGGGTGGTCTATGCCCCCACGATCGACACCAACCTCACCCAGGGGGCGTTGGCCCTGCCGGCCGGGGCAATCTTTCCCGAGGAAATCCAGTCCCTCAACGACGAAAAAAACAAGGCGCGAGCAGAGAAACTCAAAGACCTCTGAATCTGCGGCCAGAATCCTGTCTTCGAAAGAGAGGGCTGCCGACAGGCTTTTCACACCCCCGAAGTTGAGCTCCCGGGAAAAGACTGGACGAGAAAACGGAAAAGGCTCATCTGCAGGGAAGTGAAAAGAGCGATCTTTTTGGCGTTTTGTTTGCTGGGGCTTTACCCGGAAATCTCCGGTGCCGCATCTGCGGTCCAGTCCAAAGCACCCGATCCCATGTCCGGAATCCCGGGGCGAGAGGAGCTTATTAAGCGACGCAGTCGCGCCACCAATGCCCCCGTTTCCTTCTCGATCAATCCCGTCACGAACAAGCTTGAAGTGCGCAACGCAGAAGGGTCTGTTTTGGAGGATTTTTCCTCCGGAACCATCCAAAAAAAACTCGAAGTACCGATTTTGGATCGGGCGGGCTCGCCTTTGGTCGACGTCAGGACCAAGGAGCCCGTCCGTTATAAGCTTCTGGTCAGTTTTGGCCGGGACGAGTTGGGCCGTCTCTCGCTTCTGGTTCGTTGCGTTGCCGGCCAGTCCCACCCCGCTTTCATCTCGGTGTTTCAGCGTCGCCTGATTCTTCCTCCCGGCACCAGCGTGTCGGCCTTTCTGGAGAAGGAGGATGGATTGATCACCATTGAGCCATGCCTAACAGGCACCATTTACTACCTGGATGCAGAGCCTTCCCCCGTGGAGGTTCCTCCCGACAAAGTCCGGATGGTCATGTCAAAAAACCTGGTTTCGATCGGCCGAACGGTTGTCTTAAACGGCGAAATTCCCGAGGATGGCTGGGTCGACGCGGAGGTGCAGGGATCCTTGCGAACGGAGGATAAGCAAACGCCGAAAAACAACGCCGGCGTGGCCGTTGGTTCCTGGCTTCAAAATGCCGGAGTTTCCCTGCTCGGCCTGCCCAACCCTCAGGCCGCCCCTCCCGCCACTGTGGTTAAGGTGACTTCCGGCACACCTGAGCTTTCCGCCCCGGCTCCACAGTCCTTGACTCCCAATTTCGATCCGAGTCTTGTGCCCGCGAAAAATAGCCAGTCCAACCAGGAGCTCACCCAGTCTGTCAAAGTGATCGCCCTTCGATCCGATGAAGGCGCGGCCGCCCTGCCACGCAAACCTTTTCTTTACGAGGAGGGCAGCACGCATGATTTGGCAGCGGCGGCCGAAACCGGACTAAATCCTCGCCCCTTGGAAAATCCCTCCTTGGTATCCGCCCCTCCGGCCGAGACTTTGGATCAAAAACCGCCCGGAGATGTGGCGGGGAACGCGGTGGTCAAGGTTCTCCGGTCTTTTCTGGGAATGCCTGAAGCCAAGACGGTGGACCGGGAAGCCGCCCAACTCTCGGGTCGAGGCCAGCCTTGAATTCCTGAGGGGCCGTTTTTCCCTCCACATTCCTGATTGCCGCCGGCTTGCGACCCGCCGTTTCATCGCGGACAAGTCCAACTCCAGAATTTTAATTCGCTATTTGCGGATGACGGGGTAAATTCCGGGTAAAGGCAAGTCAAACCAAGTGAAACTGCCCCTCTCCCCGTTTTTTTTCCAACGACTAGCTTGGTTTGGCGTGGCTTGGTGGATCTTTTTATCTTCTCCCATGGGTTTTGCTTTCCGCGGGGAGCCCCTTTCCCCACAAAGCCAAGCCGCATCGTCCGGGCCAAGCCGCCTGGCTCATTTGACTCCCGGACAAATTGCGGCCGCCGATGAATTGAGACAAAACGGCTTTTCGATTGACTGGGATAATGAGGTAAATTCACCCACCATGATCCGAGGGAAGGGGGTGGGCATCAAGCCGGTCGGAGGGCAGAGCAAGGCTGCGCCGGTGTTCTCCGGCACCACCGGCCAGCGAGCCGTCGCAGTTCTGCAAAATCTCGGCCCGCTCTATGGAATCCAGGACGCATCTTCCCAGCTTCGGCCGAAGGGCTCTGAAAAAACGGACGAGCTGGGTTTCCGCCACCAACGGCTCACCCAGCTTTACCGGGGGCTGCGAGTGGAGGGGGCGGAGCTTCAGGTCCACTTTGACAAGGACAATTATCCCTACCAAATCAGCGGACGTTTTATCCGGAATATCGATCTCGATCCCACCCCTATAATTACCCCGGAGCAGGCCTGGGCTGCGGCTACGGCCGATTTTGCCGCCCAGGGGTTTGTCGCCGGCGCATCCAAACAACGTCCGGAGCTTGTGGTCTATGCACTCTCGGGTTCTCCGCGGTTGGCCTTTGAGATGGTGGTGCAGGACACTCCGGCCCACGCCTTTCGTTACTGGGTCGATGCGAAAACTGGGGCCATTCTCAAAGGCATGAATCTCGTCTGTTCCGCTCTTCCGCCGACGAAAAACGGCAAGTCCGCCACCATCAAGGGTAAAAATCTTCGCGGGGAAGGGGGTAAGACCATCTCGATCGGCGGCTGGAGCGAAAACCAAGGGTTTTACCTCTATGATCCCGCCAATTTTTATTTTGTGTTCAACAATGACGGATCGATCAATGATCCCCCGCCGGCGGTACTCCCCGCCTCCCTTCCTTCATCATCCTCCCCCGCTTACCCGGATAGCGGCACCTACGCTTTCCGAACAACTTCCGACTGGGGCTCAAGCGACCCGCACGAAATCTCCGCCGCTTCCGGTATCTTCGCGACGATGAATTACTACAAAACCGTTCATAACCGAAAAAGCGTGGATGACCAAGGCGCGGTGGTTCCGACGGTCGCCCATTTTGGAATCGATTTTGTCAACGCCTTCTGGAGCGGGACGGATCCCGGGTTCATGGCCTTTGGCGACGGGGATGGCCAAGTCGCCTCCGACCTGGCCGTGACCGACGTGTGTGGTCACGAGGTCACGCACGGGGTCACCCAGTACAGTGCCGGCCTGATCTATCAGGATGAATCCGGGGCGCTCAATGAATCCTTCTCCGACATTTTTGGGGCCACGGTGGAGTTTTTCGCCCAAACTGACAACCGCACCGCCTACCCGAAAAAAACCCCCGGCACGGCGGATTGGCTGTTGGGTGAGGATTGTTGGATCATTTCGACGGCCCTGCGCGATATGCGCAACCCCGCCAACCCCGCTACCGTGGGCTCCGGGAATGAACAGCCCACCAGGTATCTTGGGAAATTTTGGTACACGGGTTCCAGCGACAACGGCGGGGTCCATCAAAACAGCGGCGTGCAAAATTTTTTTTACTATCTTTTGTGCGAAGGGGGCAGCGGGGTCAATGACGGCATCTCCTACAAGGTGTCCGGCATCACCATCAACAATGCCCGCAAGGTCGCCTACCGGGCGCTAACCGTTTACTGCAGCCCCAACACCGATTATAAGGCCGTCCGGAGCGCGTGGGTTTCCGCCTCCGACGACCTCAATTCCAGCTGGACCCCCAGCGTCAAGGCGGCCTGGGATGCGGTGGGGGTCGCTGCCACCGGCATCACCAGCTCGTTGGCACTCACGACCACCGTCGGCAGTCCGGTCAGTTACACGATCACCGCCTCCGACAATCCCACCTCGTTCGGGGCCTCCAATCTGCCCCCCGGCCTGAGCCTGAAAGGGGCCGTCATCTCCGGCACCCCCACCAAAAAAGGGACCTATGCCTCGACGATTTCCGCCAACACCCCGGTCGGCACCTACACCGCCACCCTGAATTTCACCATCGCCGAGCCTCCTCCGGGGAACAACGACAACTTCGTCAATGCACGCGTCCTTGATGAGATGCCTTGTTTCGACAAGGCTAGCAACTCCTCCGCCACGGCCGAGCCGGGGGAGCGGGACCATGCCGGCAACTTGGCCCGCCGGAGTCTTTGGTGGAAATGGACGGCAACCGGTTCCGGGCGTTTAAAATTGGATACCATGGGGAGCAACTTTGACACCGTGCTCGCCGTCTATACCGGCACCGCGCTGTCCAACCTCAAGGAGGTGGCCGCTAACGACGACGCCGCCAACCTCCGGACCCACAGCCTTGTGGAATTCGGCGTCACCCGGGGAATCACCTATTACATCGCGGTGGACGGCAAGAATGGAGCCACCGGCATGGCGACGCTCAACGGTGCCTTGACCGCTTCCTCCGCCCCCGGCAACGACAATCTGGCGGCCGCTTTCCCCTTGGCGGGGGCCACGGTTTCGGTCCGCGGATCCAATTTCAACGCCACCCGGGAAGATGGCGAACCGCAGCACAACGATCCGCTCAAGGCAAAAGGTTCATACTCGGGCTTTTGCTCCGTTTGGTACCAATGGATCGCTCCTTCTTCCGGCACTTTTCTGGTTTCCACGGAAGGATCCTCGGTAGGAACCTTCCTTGCCGTTTATACCTACTCCGGCGGCGGCACTCCCACTCCCTCCCTTCTTGTCCGGGAATCAACCAAGTTCACCACCCCCAGTGGCGCCTCCTGGTCCAGCCTGAAGCTCGTTGCTACGGGCGGAACCACCTATTACATCGCCGTGGATGGGGTCGGCCGCCTTGGCAACGGCATCTCCCTTTCCATCCGCCCTCAGTAGCCCAGGCTAGGCGATTGACTTGATCCCTCCGAGCCGAGGGGATGGTCTGTATTGATTAGTGCTCCTTATGAATTTGCCTAACTATTGACAATTCTATTTCCTGAATAAGTTATGAATTGATGTTTTTCTGGACACCAAAAATTACTATACCTAGGAACACTAAAGACATGAGGTCCTATATGTGGTGGTTTAAGCGCAATTCATTTCTGCACCGGTCAGCACGTTATCTGATGTTATTTTCCATCCTTGGTTCTGTTTTTCTTCCCACCGCGCCGGTCTGGGCCAATCCGACCGGAGAGCAGGTGGTCGGCGGCAACGCTTCTTTTCACCGGGATGGGAACCAACTCACCATTAATCAAACGACCGACCGTCTTGCAGTCAACTGGCAGACCTTCAACATCGCCGCGGGAGAGCGCACCCATTTCAATATGCCCAGCGCCACTTCTGTGGCCCTAAACCGCGTGATGGCGGGAAATCCCAGCCAGATTTATGGGACGCTCTCCGCCAACGGCATCCTCATGTTGATCAATCCTAGCGGCATTCTCGTCGGTCCCGGTGGCGTCATCAACACCGCTGGCTTTGTGGGCTCCACGTTGGACGTTAACGTGCACGAGTTCATGACCGGCGGAACCGGAGCCAGCCTGCACCTCGCCGGGGATTCCCAGGCCGCCATCCTCAATCAAGGCCGGATCACCGCGGAAAAAGGGGACGTTTTCCTGATTGCGCAGAAGGTCGAGAATCGGGGCATCGTGGAGGCCCCCGAAGGCACCGCCGCCCTGGTGGGAAGCGGCACCCACACCGACGTGGTTCTTCATGAAAAAGACGGGGGAGGATTCGCCGTGCGCGTCTCCCAACTGCAGGGCGAGTCGGCCGTCGGCTCGAACCATGGTTTGCCGGACGGGGAGGAACTGCTCAATGAAGGCGAAATTTCAGCCGCCCAGGCTGAGCTGAACGCCTCGGGCAACATTTACGCGCTGGCGATTCGAAACAATGGCACGATCCGCGCGAAGGCGGTGGTCGCAAATGCGGACGGGACGGTGCGGTTGGACGGCGGTCTGGGCGATGTGCAAAACACCGGGACGCTGATCGCCAAGAATGCCGGGGACGACGCCACGGCGGCGGGTGGAAAGATTGAAGTGACCGGCCAGAACGTGACTGCCTCGCCGGAATCCATCATCACCGCGGCGGGCGGAGCGCAAGGCGGCGACGGAGGAAAAGTGAAGATCGATTCGGCGGACACCACCATTGTGCAGGGAAAGGTTGACGTGGCGGCTCCTTCGGCTGGAGCCAAGGGCGGGAAGGTTGAGCTGTTGGGTGAGCGGGTGGGGCTGTTGGATGGAGCGAAGGTGGATGCGAGCGGCGGGGCGGGGGGCGGAACGGTGTTGGCCGGCGGTGATTATCTCGGGGGTCGTACGCCCTCGGCGGATCTCAAGGATCTGGCCAAACAGGAGGTCGAGCCGGTGAAGAATGCCAAGGCCACGGTCATGGCGGAGACGGCCGAGATCAAGGCCGACGCCACGGTGAACGGGGACGGCGGGAAGATTATCCTCTGGTCTGACGAGTATACGGGCTTCTTTGGGGAGCTCTTTGCCCGCGGTGGGCTGGAAGGCGGCAACGGCGGATTTATCGAGACTTCTTCCAAGGACAACCTTCAGGCCTTCGGTTCCGCGAATGTTTCCACCGCCACGGGGCGTGCCGGCCTCTGGCTGTTGGATCCGGCCAACGTCGACATCACAGCTGCCACCGTCAGGGGATCCTTCAGTGGAGGGAATCCCAACGTTTTCACCCCTTCGGCCAATAGTGCGACCATCAACGTTGCTTCCATTGCTACGGCGCTGCAGTCAGGCAACGTAACTATTAACACAGAGGGTTTCACAGACCCCTCAACCCCTCAAAACGGCAATATTACGTTCTCCAGTGCCTTAACGGTTGGCGGAGCCGTCACCGGGGGGGAATCCACCTTAACACTCAATGCCGGAACCACCGGGCCTGCCGGTGGAACTATTTCCATCAACAACACCATCACCGGGTTTGCCGGCAATAAGTTGAATGTGGTTCTCAACGCTGCAGGAGGGGCGGTGACCCTGAATAACTTTGCCATCACCACCCAAGGAGGTTCGCTGGCCATCAACGCGGGAGGAAACGTGGCGATGAACGGGGCGGTGGCGACCGGTGGGGGCCAAATCTCCGTGGTGAACACTTTGGCCGCCGGCTCGGTGACGGTGGGGACCGGGAGCCTGACCAGTGGCGGGGGCAACATCAACATCAGCACCGGAACCGGTGGAATTACCCTGACCGGGGCAACCTCTTCCGGCAGCGGCAACGTGAATCTTAACGTGACCGGGGCTGGAGCCGTTTCCATGGGGACGTTGGGAACGGCGGGCGGAAATCTCACGGTGACCATTAGTGGCGCCGGGACGATCGGTCAGACCGGTGCGATCACCACGGGCACCGGCACGGCCCGTTTCACCACCGCCAACAACACGATTAACCTGGGAAATGCGGCAAATGTTTTCGAGGGTCCGGTGTACATGAATTCAGGGGGAGCTTCGGCCATTTCTCTTGTCAATAATTCCGATCTTGTCTTGGGCACGGTCAACACGGGGAGCACTCTTGGGCTGACTTTTAACGGAAACTTGTCTCAGCTAGCCGGCACTACGGTTACCACGGGAGGAATCACCACCCTCACGATCAACGCGCTGACACCCGCCACGCGCACCGTCAACCTTGGAACCGCGGCCAACAGCTTTGGTGCCAACTTTAATTTCAACAACCCCCTCAATCTCCAGGACTTCAGCCTCCGCAATCTTGGAACCGTAGGCATCACCGAACTCAGCGAGCTCGCCAACCTCCGAAACCTTACCGTCACTTTTGAAAACGGAAACATGGTTTTACCCACCTTTTCCGCCGGCGGGAACGTGGCTCTCACCACCTCAGCCGCCGCCAATACCATTACCCTGAACAACATCAATGTCGGGGGGAATTTGACGGTGACTGCCGGAAATGGAGTCGGGGGCGCCATTTCCCAGACTGCCAACACCACCATCATCACCGGCTCCACCACGGTCTCCACCTTCTCCGCGGGCAGCGGGGGAATCACGCTGAGTCAAAGCGGCAATGACTTTAAGTCCGCGGTGAATCTGGCGACCACGTCCAACGGCTCGGCGAATCTGACCGACGTCAATGCCATTATCCTTGGCGCGGTCTCCGTCAACGGAAACGGCACTCTCGCCGTGACGGCGGACAGCATCACGCAATCGGCCACGGGTTCGATCATCACCGGATCCGGGGCCATCACGATGAATGGCCAGACCGGCGTGATCACCCTGGGCAACACCGGTAATAATTTCGGCTCCAGTGCGCTGAATCTGCAAAATCAGGGGGCGGGACTGACCTCGGTCACGTATCTGGGAAATCTCACCCTCGGCACCTCAACGATTGGGAGCGGGGGTTTGACGGTGAGCAGTTCCGGCAACCTGAACCTCGGCGCCGGCACAGTCGCCGGCGCCCTCAGCGCCACCGTCAGCAACGCCAACATCACCCAGACGGGCGGGTTGACCGTGACCGGTGCGTCCAACCTGGCCGCAGGTGGCGGCAATATCACCCTGGCCAACACCGGAAACACTTTCGCCGCCGTGACCATTTCATCGGCGACGGATGTCAGCTTTGCCAATGCCGCCGCCACCGCGGGTTCGGTTCTCTTTCCCACCCTGCCGACCACCTTGGGGAATCTCACCCTGAACTTCCCCAATTCCCCGACCTCCCTGAAAGCACAGACCACCACCGGAAACCTCACGGTGACCTCGGGCGGCAACCTCTCGCAATCCGCCGCCTTGACGGTTGGGGGAGCCGCCTCTTTCACGTCCACCGGCGGCACGATCGATCTGACCACCGGCGGGGCCAGCAATAACTTCGGCACTTCGGTGGGCCTCACCACCACCGGGGCCAACAATATTTCCATCACCGATGCCGGCGCCCTGAACTTGGGGAATATCTCCATGAACACCATTTCTGCGGGAACGCTGACCGTCAATGCAGGTGGAAACCTGACCCAAGCTGGGTCGACCACCATCACCACCGGAACGGGGCTGGTGACCCTCAATCTCGGCTCCGCCGGCAATATCACGCTCGGCAACAACAACGCCTTCAACGGCAACGTGCAGTTCACCGGGAGTTACCAGGACATCACGGTGCAAGACACCTCCTCCTTTGCCCTGCAAAACAACCTGAGTGTCCCGGGGAACTTCAACTTGACCGTCACCGCGGGGAGCATCACCCAGCTGGGCGCAGCCACGATCACAGGCGAGGGATCCTTCACGGCTTCGGCCGGGAACATTGACCTCAGCAATGCCGCCAACAACTTCGGCACCTCCGTTTCCCTAGCCAACGGTGGAGCCAATGACATCTCTATTCGGGATGGGGGTAGCCTGGTCCTGGGAGACGTGTCCATGGCGAATCTGGCCGGCGCCCTGACGGTGGTGGCGGCAGGAAACCTCAGCCAAGCGGAGGGCTCCTCGATCGTCACCGGCACCGCCGCGGTCTCCCTGACCGCCGCTGCGGCCGGATCCGTGATTCTTACCGGGGAAGCAAACGATTTCCGGGGCAATGTAACCTTCAACAACGGACTGGCCACCATCGACCTTCTGGATACCAGCGCCTTCGTTCTCCAGAGCGGATTGACGCTGGCGGCCGGGGGGAACCTGGCGCTCACCGCGGCCGGGATTACCCAGGCCGGCGCCATCACCGTGCCGGGGATCGCCACCCTGATCTCCACGGGAAGCAACGACATCAACCTGTCCAACGCGGGGAACGATTTTACCACCGTCCGGCTGGACGCCGGCCAGAACGCCACCCTCGTGGATGCCAACAGCTTGAACCTCGGATCTTCCACGGTGGCAGAGGATCTGGCGGTCACCGCCACGGCCGCCGGCGGCAACACCGTCGTGACCGGACCCGTCGAAGTTGGGGGCGCTGCCACCTTCACGGCCGGCAGCAACGGGGAGTTCCGGATCGACGTTTCCGGCAGCAATAACGGTGGTCTGGATGCCGGCGGCAACGTGTCTGTCACTTCCGCCACCATCGATCTGCAGGGGTTCCTGGGGGGTGCGAATGTGAACCTCCAGCCCTCCACGGCTGGAGCCACCATCGGCATCAATGATACGGCCGCCTCCACCTTTGCCCTCACTGAGGCAGAACTCCTGAATATCGTTTCCGGCGGGACGGTGACGATCGGACGGGCCAACGGAACCGGCCTGATCACGGTCGGTGGGCTGGGAGCGTTCAACCTTTCCGCCTCTTCCTACAATCTCACCCTGCTGGGTGCCTCCAGTGCCATCACCTTTGTCAACGGCATCACCATGGGAAACAACCGAACCCTCACGCTGGCCGGGGGTGGGGCGATCACCAGCGGGGCCGGTACGGACATCACCATCGGGGACGGATTTAACTCGGGAACCTTGGTCATCAGTTCGGCCACAACCGTGGGTGCGGCCAGCCCCAGCCAGCTCGTCACCGCCGTGGACCGTCTGGGCACCAGCACGGCCACGGGGAACGTTTTCCTGAACAACACCCGGGCTCTGTCCGTGGACGGGGAGGTCAAAATTGGCGGGAACCTCAATCTGATCACCGGCGGTTCCCTGAGCCAGGGAATCGCCGGCGCCATCACCGTGGCGGGCTCCAGCACCATCGCCGTGCCGGCGGGGACAGACATCCTGCTGGCCGATGCTGACAACAACTTCAGCGCCTTGACCCTGACCGGGACGGGGGGAACGACCTTCCGCGATTTGGAACTGCGGAACATCAATGCCGCCGCCACCGTGCCTACCTTGAACGCCATCCGGAATGTGAAGTTTGATTTTAAAAACGCTGGAATCGTCCTACCCCAATTGACCCTCAGCGGCACGCTGGAGGTGAGCGCGGGTGGGGGAGCCATTACCCAGAGCGGGCCTTTAAACATCACCGGCAACGCCACCTTCACTGCCGACGGATTTGGGATCACGCTGGTTAACCCCAGCAACGTTTTTGCCGCGAATGTCAGCATGACCACCTTCGGCCTGCAAAACGCATCCATCCTCGACAGCTCGGCCCTGGTTCTGGGAGATAGTGATGTCAGCGGTTTGCTGCAACTGACCTCGGGCGGATCCATCACCCAATCCACGGGCACCACCCTGACGACCGGGGCGGGACTGATCACTTCTTTCACGGCAGCCGATAGCGATCTGTTGCTGGATCAGGCCGGAAATAATATCGGGGGGCAGGTGGCTTTTGCTGGCACCAAGACCAACATCCGGGACGTGAATATTCTCAGCGCCTCCAGCTTGGCCCAAGTTCCGATTCTGGAGGGCCTGACCAATCTGCGGGATCTCACCCTGAATTACAGCGGGGTGACCACTTTTGAGGTGCCCACCCTTCAGAACATTACCTCGCTTCGTAACATCAGCTTCAGCGTGGGAGGGCCGATGACGCAGAGGGCCGGGGGGATTTCCAATTCTGGGACGGCGGCATTCACGGTTATTGGCGGCGGCATCACGCTCGACGACGCTCTGAATAATTTTGGTGGACCGGTTTCGCTGACCACAAACGGCACAGATGCCATCCTACGCGAGTCGAACGGATTGGTTTTCGGAACCAGTAATCTGGGGTTGGGAAACCTGACGGTGGATGTGCTGGCAGGCGCCACCAGCCAGACAGGGACCATCACAGCTTCTGGGATGTCTCTGACCGCGGCGGGAAATGTGGCTCTCGCCAACAATAATAACATCTCGGAATTGGCGGCATCACTGACGGGAAGCGGGGGTTTTGCCTTCAACAACGCCCAATCCTTCACGATCACAACCGTAAATTCGCTGAGTGGTATCCGAACGGCATCCGGAAATGTCACCGTTACCACCTCCGCAACCGGCGCCAGCGGCGATATTACTGTCAGCCAGGGTATTTT